>OFDN01000037.1_pt1 | contig 151466 bp, 126 predicted proteins | sample 1520971 | NCBI WGS metagenome assembly OFDN01 (sample SAMEA94257418, study PRJEB24077) | hot springs metagenome | biome: Aquatic biome; feature: Geographical feature; material: Water | place: India | collected 2012-06-12 | depth 5 m
CGGCGGTCCGGGCGGCCCGCGCCGCGATGGCCGTGGTCCCCGCCCCGGCGGTCCGGGCGGCGAAGGTGGCGGCCTGAAGTGGGATCCGACGGCCGGGGGCGGCAAGCCTCCGTTCCGTGGCGGACGCCGCGATGACCGCCGTGAGCGCGAACCGGAGCCGCTGCCACCGATCGAGGTGGAGATGCGTCCCGATCCGGCCGGCGTTGTTTCGCTGGCCCGCCAGATCAAGCTCAGCGGCCGTGCCTATCCGCTGCTGGAGGTCGCTTCGTTGGTGATCCAAAAGCCGGACCGCTACGAGGTCACCTTCCGTCCCATGAAGGACAAGGAAGGCAAGACCGGCATCCAGTTCTTCGTGTGCTCACTCGACGACAGCATCTGGCTGTCCGAACGCGAGGCGGTCGCTCACGTGCTCAAGGCGCATTTCGACACCTTCTACCAGGTCGAGAAGACGCCCTGCGATCCGCCCAAGGGCGTATGGACGCTTGTCGCCCAGTTTGACGAGGTCATCCTCGGCCCGCCGAATTACCACGGCTATCAGGAGAAGCTCCGGGAACTCCACGCCCAGCGCGCACCGCGCCTGCCGTTCGAGGTGTTCAAGAGCAAGGTCCGGATGGTGAAGGACGAAGCCGCCGTGAAGAGCTGGCTCGAAGGCCAGAGCTCCAAGCAGCAGTTCATCGCCCTCAACGTCGAGGAACCGCAGACGCTCCACTCCATGGCGGCCGTCGAGGAGCATTTCCGCGCCAAGCACGCGCCGAACGTCATCAAGCAGACCGACGTCTGGTCGCTCAACCGCCAGCCCAACGCCCCGCGCCTGCCGGAACCGCTCCTGCGCGTGCTCCGGGTCAACATGGAGCGCGAGCGCCGTTTCCCGATCCGCACGATGACCGCGCTCAGCGGCGCCTTTGCGCACGCCGGGTTGCAGTTCTTCAAGCGCGACAAGACCGCCGTGCATGTGGCGGTGGCCCGTCCGCATTACCTCGACCTCGAGAACATCCTCGTGCAGCCGGGCGTGAAGCGGATCATCGAGTTCATCAACACGACTGACGGTCCGACGCGCAAGAAGCTCATCGCGGCCCTCGCGCCCTCGCCCGTGATCGAAGCGGCTCCTGCGCCCGTCGCGGAAGCCACCGCTCCGGCCGAACCGAAGGATGGCCCCGCTCCGGAGGCCGCGGCACCCGCCGCCGAAGCTCCGGCCGCCCCGGCCGCAGCGCCGGCCCCGACCGCGGAGCAGCAGGCCCTGCTCAGCGACCTGCACTGGCTCATCCATCAGGGCCACGTGATCGAGTTCGCCAACGGGTTGCTGGAAACCGCCAAGAAGCCCCAGCCGAAGCCCGAGGCCCCCGCCCAAGCGGCGAAGCCCAAGGAACCGCGGGCCGACAAGCCGAAGAAGGAACGCCCGCTTACCAAGCAGGGGCGCTACGTCTCCGACAACTGCGGCCTGCTGCCGACGCCCGCCCCGAACGCCGCGTTGGTCGGTCTCTGATCCGCAATCGCTCTCACGGCCGCGTCCTTCAACGGACGCGGCCTTTTGTTTTCCGCGCATTGCCTGTCCGACCTGGCGGCGTAAGTTGGCCGGGCTGATGAAACGTTTCGCCGCCTGCCTTTCCCTGTTCGGCGTCCTCGGACTGTCGGTCCTCTTCACCGGCTGCACTCCCGCCGCCCCGCCCGCGCCGGCCGTCCCGGCCACCAATTCCCCGGCCGGCGAGAGCATCACGAACTACACCGTCCGTGGCGTGGTCGTGGCCCCGCCGAGCGGCAAGACGGTGAAGGTGAAGCACGAGGAAATCCCCGGCTACATGATGGCGATGACGATGCCGTTTGAGGCCCGCCCGACGAATGAGCTCGCCGGGCTGATGACGGGCGACCAGATCGAGTTCCGGATGCGCGTGACGGAAACCGACGGTTGGATTGACCAGATCCGCATCCTGGGCACCACCAAGGCCGAGCCCACCAATGTCGGGCCCGACATCAAGGTGCTGCCCGACGTGCCGGAGCTCAAGGTGGGCGACCTGGTGCCCAACTACACTTTCACCAACGAACTCGGGCGCACCATTCATCTGTCCGACTTCCGCGGCGACGCGCTGGCGATCACGTTCATCTTCACGCGTTGCCCGTTCCCCACGTTTTGCCCGAAGATGACCGACAACTTCACGAAGGTGAGCAGGCAACTGGCCGGCGCCCCGGACGCCCCGAAGAACTGGCGTCTCCTGTCCCTGTCGTTCGACCCCGAATTCGACACCCCGGAAACGCTCCGGCAATACGGCAAGCGCCACCAATACGACCCGGCCCGCTGGAGCCTGGCCACGGGATCCTTCAACCAGATCGAGCGCATTTCCGGCCACTTCGGACTCTACTTCGGTCGCAACGTGCCCATCGCCCAGCAGAACCACAATCTCCGGACCGTGGTGCTGAATCCCGAAGGCCGCGTGCACGAAATCTTCATCGGCAACGAGTGGACGCCGGAAGAACTCGCCCAGTCGTTACGCGCAGCTGCCGGCCGGAAATAGATCGGAAGTGGAGACGCCTGGCGGCGGCAGCCGTCGCGCTTCAGGCCCGCAGCAGCAGTTCCACAAAGGGAACGTCGGGCGGGGCAGTCACCTTCGGATTGGGCAATTTGCTTTCGACCAGTTCCACGGGCTGGCCGATGAGTTCGCAGGCAGCGGTATCATCGGTGACCTGGACCCCGGCTGCCTTTACCGCGGCGAGAGCGCGGCGGATGACTTCAACCCGGAAACACTGGGGCGTTTGCACGGCCCAGAGCCGTGACCGGTCAAGATGCCGGGCAATGCGCGTGCCGCCATCGGCTTCCTTGATCGTATCCGTGGCCCGTTGGGCGGCGACCGCGGCGCCGGTCGTTCGTGCCACCTGCAAACAGCGTGTGATCACGTCTGCTGGCGTGCAGGGGCGGGCCCCATCCTGGATGGCAACGACTTCGCTGCCGGAGTCCACCGCGACCAGACCGTTCCAAACCGAGTCCTGCCGCTCGGCCCCCCCGGGCACCAGGCGATACGGCTTTCTGAGGCTCAGGCCGGCCGCGAGTTCGTGGAATGCGTCCTGCATGCCTTCGCGGACGACGAGGACGAGTTCGCCGATCTCCGGGCAGGCATCGAACCGGCGCCACGTGTGGGCGACCACGGGCGCTCCGGCGACTTCGAGGAACAGCTTGTCCACGTCGGGTCCCATCCGGGTGCCCCGGCCGGCGGCAACGATCACGGCACTGGTCATGTGCCGCGGAGGAAACACGATGCCCAGCCGGCCGGAAATCCGAATGTGACCCCGCGGGCGTCGGCCTCAGCGGGAGCGAGGACCACGGCGCGACTGCCCGGGCGGGCGTTGGGACGCTCCCTGCGGACGCCGGACCGGGCGGGAGCCCGGACGAACCGGACTTGCCGGAACCGCCGGCGCATCGGCAGTCATGTCGTCATCAAAGCCGGGTTCGCCCAAGGCCGCTTCCCCGTCGGCCGAATCCTCCAACTGGGAGCCCTGATCAAGATTGGGCAACGCCGGCGCCTGATCGCGGCGACGGGCCAATTCGCGCACGCGGTCGGGCACCCGGAATCCGTAGCTCCAGCAGAAATCCTTCACCGGTGCGTCGATGCAGATCGCTCGCTTCGTGAAGGGATCGCGGAACTCCAGCCGGATGGCGCGCAGGCCCAGTCCGCCGTCCGATGGCTTTCCATAGAGTTCATCGCCGGCGACCGGACAGCCGGTAGCCAGCAAGTGGAGTCGGATCTGGTGCGTGCGTCCCGAATACGGCTCGGCCAGGACCAAGGCTTGCCGTCCGGAAACGTCCAGCAACTCGAAGTTCGTCTCCGCTTCCTTGCCCGCGGCCGGGTCCACCATGTAGCGCCCGGGCTTGCCGGGTTCAGGGCCGATGGGGTCGCGGCGCCGCCAGGTTTTTTCGCGCGGAATTCCGTCGGTCACCGCGAGATAGGTCTTGTTGACCCCGCGGGTGGCGAAGAGGCGCGAATACTGTTCCAACGCCCCCTGGCTCTTGGCCCAGAGCATCACGCCGCTGGTCGGCCCGTCGAGCCGGTGGATGAAGCGGATGAAGCGGAGATTGCGGGACCGAGCCCAAAAGGCGCCCTCGCTGATGTCGTCCTGCAATTGCAGGGAAAGGTTGCGGCGCGTGTGCTGCCAGTCGTCGGGACCCAGAATCCAACCGGCGGGTTTGTCGATCGCCATGATCGCGCGGTCCTCGTAAAGGATCGCGGCGCTGCTGCCGTCCGGCAGCGGAATGTGTGTTGCCTTCGCCACGCGGGGAGCCAACCACAGGAATGCAGCCCGTGCACTGAAGATTGCGCCGCCGCGGTCCGATCAGGCCACGAACTCGTCACCGTCCACAGCTACCCGGACTTCAGTCTCGGGAAGTTCCGCGGCCAAACGGCGCTGGGTTCCGGCACGGTCCGCCCAGAATTCGCGGCCCAAGTGCATGAACACCGCCCGGCGGATTTGCTGGCGGCGCAGAAGCGCGGTGAGTTCGGTCAGTTCGACATGGGCCAGCTCACACGCCAGCAAATCGAGCGGCTGTCCAAGCAACGGTTCCAGGTCCGCCGGCGCCCCGATGTCGCCAGAGTGAACCACTCTTCGCCCAGCTCCGCTCAGACCGAAGGCCAGCGCTTCAAAGCAGGCTTCAGGATGCCGGGAGGCGAGCTTCGCCTTCAGGGAATCCAAATGCCCGGTCCGGGCCGGCTCGACACTCACGCCGCCGACTTCGACCGCCTGCCCTGCGACCAATGGCAGCCAGCGGATGGGAAATCCGAACAGGGCGGGCGACAGGAGGGTTGCTGCCAGCCAGGCCTGCAACGCCGGAATGCCGGCCGCCGGGGCGGCCACGGTCAGCGGACGCGTGCGGCGTTCCAACCAGAGTCCCTGTAGGAACATCGAAAACCCACCCACGTGATCGCTGTGCATGTGGGTCAGCAGGATGCCATCGAGTGCTTCGTAGGAAAGATCGCTGGCCTTGTAGCTCTGGCTGAAGCCGTCGCCACAATCCACCAGCAGCCGGGTGTTGCCGAAGCGATAGAGGTAGGCGGAATGCCGGCGGTCGCCGGAAGGCCAGCCGTCGCCCACGCCAAAACAGCGCAAGCTCACACTGGCGGAGTCGTCGGAAACGGGCATCTGATTGGGCGGATTCAGGCAGCTTCGGCGCCCCGAGGCAAGCCGCGGCGGCACCGTCGGTCCGGCGCATGACGTGTCGAAAGCGCCGCGGGTCAGGCCAAAACTGTCGGGAGAAGTTTCGGCAAATTGCCCCGCGCGCTTTAACTCGCGGCCGTTTCGGAATCGCACCAAAGTCGCCAATCGAGCTCCGGGAAGAGCGGATGCCAGTCCTCCAGCGTCCGGAGAAACGGCTCCCAGCGCGGCCCTGTTTCCGACTCCAAGGCCGCCGACAGACGATTGAATGACTCGAGGTGGGCCCGGAACCGTTCGGCCGGATAGCTGCCGGCCGTGCCCATCTTCAGCAGGAATGGCCAATCGCTGCTCTGCGCCAGCAGCAGTTCGCGGCCGGCCTGCCGCAGCAGGCGTTCGCTCAATGCGTCCACCGGGCGCGACGAGAAACGTCGGGCGAGAGCCACCATGCGCTCGGTCGCCGCCCGCAGCGGCGCCAGCATCCACGCATTGCCGGCATCCAGCCAGACGCCGAGATGGCCGCCCTCGCCCCAACTGGACCGGGCCGGCACGGCCAACTGCCGGTCCGGAAACTCAGCGACATCCTCGCGGAGATTCGTGAGCCGAAGCCCCGGGTCGCTGGCGACGATCCGCACTACGGCATCCAGAAACTCCGGCCCCTCGAACCACCAGTGGCCGAAGAGTTCGGCGTCGAAGGGCGCCGTGAGCAGCGGGTCACGATGCGGCAGCAGGGGGGCCGCCTCTGCGATGGCGGCGTTTCGCTGGGCCACGAAGTGTCGGGCATGTTCCTGGACCGCTGCCAGCGCCGCGGCCCGCGAATAGACCTCCTTGGGGCCGTTTCCGCCCGTGACCCGGTGATACTTGATGCCGGTGAACACGCGCTCGGCCGTTCCCGATTGGTGCGGCCGGAGGTATTCCCATTCTGCCTCGTGGGCGAGGTCCTGATGGAATTCGCGGTAACGTGGATCGCCCGGATAACCGCCGTGCCGGCTCCACACCTGGCGGGCGCTGGCCGGGTCGCGCCCAAAAACCGACATGCCGCCGGGCGTGATCACCGGGGCAAAAGTCGCACAGCGCGGACGCGGCTCGCCGTGCAGGAGTCCGTGCGTTTCCAGCACACAACGGCGCAATCCGGCGGCGGCCAGATGCGGGTCCAAACCGGCATCCCAGGCACACTCGGGCAACCACAGGCTGTCGGGCCGGCGACCGAAGTGGTGCCGGTAGTCGGCCACTGCCACCGCGAGCTGCGCCTGGATTGCAGCGGGCTGCTCCAGCCAGAGCGGCAACAAGGCATGCGTCGCCGCACACGTGAGGATCTCCAGGTTGCCCTCGTCCTGGTGGCGGCGGAATTCGGCCAGCAGATTCCCCCCGCAGGCGTGCCATTGCTCCAGCAGTCCCCGTCCCCGGGCCTCGTAGAATTCCGCGACTTCCCGCAGGTCCGGGTGCAGCAGGTTCCGTTCAACCTCCTTTTCTGCCAAGCGGACCATCGCCTCCAGATAACCGGCGGTTCGCCCGCGCAGATGCGCGTCGGCCAACATCGCACAGAGCGTCGGGGTCAGCGTCAGCGTCAACCGCCACGGAACCGCGTCGCGATTCCAGCCGGCCATCGCGGCGAGCAGCGGCAGGTAGCATTCGGCGACCGCCTCGAAGAGCCACGATTCCTCGTAGAAGTGGGGGTGCTCCGGGTGCCGGACGTAGGGCAGATGCGCGTGCAGGACAATGGCAAGCCGGCCGGTCATGGCGCCTCAGGTCCGGTTCATCGCACCCGGCTGATCAGCACCGTGCCCACGGCGGTGAAGGCAAGATTCGGCAGCCACGCGGCGAGCCAAGGCGAGACCTGCCCCCCCTGCCCCAGCGCAAACCCCAACCGCTGGAGGACGAAGTAGCAAAATCCGAGCGCCAGACTGCCCGCCACGCCGTAGAAGACGTTCCGGCGCCCCGACGGCGAACCGAACGGGATCGCGATGAACACCACCACGAGACAGGTCCACGGCGCGGCGAAACGCGCGTGGAGCTGGGTCTCAAGCAGGGCCCGTTCCTTCGGCGGAATCTGCGGATGCAGCCGCTGGTAGTTGAGGATTTCGCGCGAGCCGAGCTGGGGCCGGCGCATCATCTTGGTGCGGTTGAACAGCGCGCCGACCCGGATTTCGCTGCGGATGATCTCGGGAGTTTCGCTGAACCCTTCCAACGTCAGTTCGGTGAACTTCTGGTCCAGATAGTTGTCGTCCGTGCCCGAGCGGTAGAGAAATTCCCGCGCCTCGCGAAACACCCACGCGCCGTCGGACCAGGTGGCCGACTCGGCAAATATGCGCCGATTCGCCCCACTCCCCAAAGGCGACCGGAACGAGAGCGCGCCCCCCTCGCCGGTAACCGGAACCAACGATTCCAGCTTCCACGTGGCCCCGGCAGAGGCGCTGCCGTTCGTGATCGTCCGGCGGAAAACGTAGCCGTTGGTGAACGCCGCATTGGTCAGCGTCAGGGTTTCCCCCGGCCAGTTCGCGACGGTGTCCAGCCGACCGCCCATTTCCTCGGCCGTGAACGTGGACCGGGTCTTGACCGCCGGCAGCGGATCGCCCGCCCAGCGATAGAGACGTTCCAGTCCGTTGGTGAGCCGCCAATAACCGTCAATCCACCGGACACCGTCGGCCACCACCTCGCGGTAGCCATCCGGAGCGAGCGGCATTTGGATGGCGACCTGTCGCAGTTCGCCGTTCGTCAGGTTGAAGGCGCCGAGGTTCCACGTGCGGTCTTCGGCCTGGTTGCGCAGGTTGACCCGGGTTCGCCACCCGCGGCCGAGGGAGTTCGTATCACCGCTCCAGGACGCCTTGAGGTATTCCTCCTGCTCCTTGGCATCAGGCATCCAGAATTCGTTCAGCGCGTAGAGCATCACGGAGCCCGCCAACCCGACCGCGAAATACGGCAGGCAGATGCGCCAAAGTCCGATGCCGGCCGCCCGCATCGCAGTCAGTTCGTGATGCTTGGAATGGGCTGTCAGCACATACAGGAGGGCGAGCAGCAGGGCGAACGGGACGACAATCAAGAGCAGTTCCGGGAGGCGGATCAGATACAGCTCGGCGATCCCCGCGGCCGTCGCGCCCAGGCGCCTCAGATCGTCGAGGGTGCCGAGCAGGTCGAAGGCAACCCAGAAAATCAGAAAGCCGCCAAGGCAGGCCCCCAGCGGCATCAGCAGTTCGCGCAGCAGATAGCGGTCAAGCAGGCGCATGCAGCCCCGGCAGCTTACGGAAGCCCCGCGCCACGCCAAGGACCGAAGTCGGAACCGACCACCGGCGGCGGCGGGTGGTCGCCACGCGAGACCTTGGCCCGCCGATCACTTTCCGGTCGGCGCGCCTTGGCGCTGGAAGGGCCGCCGGAACGCCTCGTCGAAATCGTAGCCGCCGTGGAAATCCTCACGCCGGTCCTCTTCGGTCTTTGAGAGGATTTGGGCCTCGATCATGTTGAACACGATCTCGCCGATGTCCTCGCAGCTGCGGATGCCCCATTCTTCCAGCACGCAATGGGTCATCGGCCCGAACTGGTTCAGCGCGAGCCGCCGGACACCATCCAGCAGTTCCTGCCCGGTGATATGCTGGCCCTTCCGCGGGGTGACCGAAGCAACGGCCTCGTTTTGCAGGGCCTCGCGGGTGAAATCCAAGGCGTCGCGGACGAAGTGATAGGCTCCCCGGGCATAGCGCGGATCACGCTCCAGCACGGGCTCCAAGGCGGTGTCAAAATCCACGGCGGGCATGGCTCAGCGCGGGTTGGAGTCCATCGCCTGCGGCAACGGCGCCAGCGGTTCCGGCGGACGCGTCCGCAACCATGCCTTGGCCACCAGACCGGTGACCACCAGCGTCAGAAAGACGAACAGCACCCACATTTCCTGCTTTGTCATGCGCACCACCGGCCCGGTTGTAGCAGAAGTGCCGGCCGGCGTGAATCACCCGGCCGCCCCGCCTCAGCCCACGACGAGGTTCACCATCTTCTTCGGCACCACGATGACCTTCTTGATGGCCTTGCCCTCCAGGAACGGCTTCACCTTGTCAGCGGCCTTGGCGGCGGCTTCGAGCGTGGCGTTGTCGGCCTCGGCCGGCACACGGATCACGTCGCGCATCTTGCCGTTCACCGAGACTGGAATCTCGAGCTCGCTCTCGACCAATAGCGCCGGGTCAAACTGCGGCCAGGGCGCGTAGGTCAGGCTGGGCGCGGTCTGTCCGAGGTGCCGGTGCAGCTTGTCCCACAGCTCCTCCGCGATGTGCGGGGCGAAGGGCGCGAGCAACTGAAGAAAGCTGCCCAGTGCGGCGGCGGGCTTCACTTCCCACGTCATCGCCTCGTTGACAAACATCATCATCGCCGAGATGGCGGTGTTGAAGCGCATCCCTTCCAAGTCCTCGGTGACCTTCTTGATGCAGGCATGCAGCGCCTTGGCCTGCGCCGGAGTGGCCGCCTCGTCGCGGATGGCGCCCGAGAGCTTCACCGCGTCCAGGAACTCCTCGCCCCGCTCGGGCTGGGCGGTAAGGTTCTGTTCAAAGTCCTCGTAGGACTTCTCGTCCACGAACATCCGCCAGACGCGCCCGAGGAAGCGATAGACGCCTTCGACGCCCCGGGTGTTCCACGGCTTGGTGTCCTGCAGCGGGCCCATGAACATCTCGTAGAGGCGGAACGCGTCGGCACCATATTCCGCCAGCACGTCGTCGGGATTGACCACGTTGCCGCGGGACTTGGACATCTTCTGGCCATCTTCGCCGAGAATGAGGCCCTGGTTGACCAACTTGAAGAACGGCTCGGCGGTGGAGACGTGGCCGAGGTCGAAGAGGATCTTGTGCCAGAACCGCGCGTAGAGCAGGTGCAACACGGCGTGCTCGGTGCCGCCGACGTAGAGATCGACGCCGGGCTTCTCGCCGCCGGACTTCATCCAATAGGACTCCACGTCCTTGCCAACGAAGCCGGAACCGTTCTTCGCGTCGAGGTAGCGGAGGTAATACCAGCACGAGCCGGCCCACTGGGGCATGGTGTTGGTCTCGCGGATGGAACCGTCGGGCATGTTCAGCCAATCGGTAGCGCGGGCGAGTGGCGGCTGGCCGTCGGCGGTGGGTTTGTAGTCCTCCAATGTCGGCGGTAGCAGCGGCAGCGCGCTCTCGGGCAAGGCTTCGTGGTAGAGGTTTCCGGCGGCGTCCTTCTTCCAAATGATCGGGAACGGTTCGCCCCAGTAACGCTGCCGGCTGAAGAGCCAGTCGCGCAGCTTGAAGTTGACCGTCTTCTGGCCGAGCCCCTTGGACTCCAGCCAGGCGGTGATCTTCTTCTTGGCTTCGGCGGTGGGGAGACCATTGAGATCACATCTCTCCCCGCTTGGATCACTGAGTTTCCAACCTGACTCCGGAGAGGCAAAGGCAACGCCTTCTTCACAGAATGGGGCATTCAGAGGCCCAATCGCTCCGCCAAACGGCTGGCCGTCAGAGTTAGTCAACGGCTTGAGATCTTTGGGGATGACTACTCGTATGATCGGCAAATTGAACTTCTTCGCAAACTCCCAGTCCCGCTCGTCATGCGCGGGCACGGCCATGATCGCGCCGGTGCCGTAGGTCGCGAGGACGTAGTCGGCGATCCAGATGGGGATCTTCTCGCCGTTGACTGGGTTGATGGCGTAGGCGCCAGTCCAGACGCCGGTCTTGTCCTTGGCCAGTTCGGTGCGCTCCAGATCGGACTTGGTGGCGGCGAACTCCTGATATTGCTTTACCGCCGCCGCCTGCGCGGGCGTGGTGATCCGGCCGACCAGTTTGTGCTCCGGCGACAGGACCATGTAGGTCGCGCCGAAGAGCGTGTCCGGGCGTGTGGTGAAGACCCGGATGCGCTCCCGGCATTCCGCATTCCGCATTCCGCATTCCGCAATTTCGAAGTCCACCTCGGCGCCCTCGGACTTCCCGATCCAGTTCCGCTGCATTTCCTTCAGCGAGTCGGACCAGTCGATGGTTTCGAGATCGGCCAGGAGCTTCTCGGCGAAGGCGGTGATGCGGAGCATCCATTGGCGCATCGGCTTGCGGATGACGGGGAACCCGCCGACCTCGCTCTTGCCGTCGATGACTTCCTCATTGGCCAAGACCGTGCCCAGCTCGGGGCACCAGTTGACCGGGGCCTCACTGACGTAGGCGAGGCGCTTGGAGTCGCGATAGGCGCGCTTCTTGTCCTCCGTGTCGCAGTCGGCCGGATAGGTCAGCGTGCTGATCGGCTCGGCCCTGTTCGTGGCCGGGTTGAACCAAGAATTGTAGATCTGGAGGAAGATCCACTGGGTCCACTTGAAATACTCGGGATCGGTCGTGGCGACTTCGCGGGACCAGTCGTAGCTGAAGCCGAGCGACTTAATCTGGCGGGTGAAATTCGCGATGTTCGCCTCCGTGGTGACCCGCGGGTGCTGGCCGGTCTTCACCGCGTATTGCTCGGCGGGCAGGCCGAAGGAGTCCCAGCCCATCGGGTGCAGGACGTTCCTGCCCTGCGACCGGCGGAAGCGGGCAAGGATGTCGGTGGCGGTGTAACCCTCAGGATGGCCGACGTGCAGGCCGGCGCCAGAGGGATACGGAAACATGTCGAGGATGTAGAACTTGGGCGGCAGCTCGGCGGCATCGGGAGTCTTGCCGGCGAGACCGTGCCGCACGCCAAACGGATGCTCCGGGGGAACGGTATCTCCCGGATTGAACGCCCGGAACGTCTGCTGCGCCTCCCACCGGCGTTGCCAGCGGGCTTCAAACTGCGGAAATGGAAACTGATTGCGACCGGCCATAACAATTGGTTCGGCTGGGCAGTCTGCCGCCCCAAGCGCCACCGAGCAAAGCCAGAAGAGGAGGGTTAACTTCGGAAAGTTACTGCCCGGAGTCTTTGTTTTCCGACAGCATCAAGGGGTATCCAAAAATAGTTATTCCACGCTTGACCCAAATGCTCAACGCCGGTAAACCTTCTCGCACGACGACAAGGAGTCGGGAGAAAATATCATGAACAAATCATTGAGGTATGCATTGGGGGTGGGCGCAGTTGTTTTGACTGGTGTCAACTCTTTCGCCGTAGGAACCAAACTGGACGATTTCGATTCGTTTTCAGCCGCCATTCACGCTACGACTGGTGCCTCGGGAGCTGGTGGTGGCTTCCTTTTGAATCTCAACACAGCTGGCACTCTTCAAGACGGTTCAACTGTTCCTTCAAGTGAACCCATCTTGGCGGCCGACACGGATTTTGTTGGCTTGGTCCGTCGGGCCACGCTGACCTCTTCAACTTTGGGGGTCGGGACTTCCGATCTCTACAACGGACAGCTTCCTAACAATCCGGCGGGAACGTTGAACTACAACAATGGAAGCCGTTTTTCCACTGCGACTCTGGTTTACACCTTCCCGCCAACCACTACCCCTTCGGGAGTCGCCTTTCCGAGTGGAGCCAACCTCAGTGCGTTCAGCCAATTCGATTTCGACTTCATTTTTCCGGAGTCTGGTCTCACGCTTGCAATTACCGTAAACAGCGCTTCGGGAGGTGAAGGCCCCTACACTATGTCTCCAATTTCTGTCCCAACCGGAGGGATATTTACATACAACCTTCCTTTCTCTTCACTTTCTGGTCCGGGCGGATCGGTTTGGGATTCGGTTCGCTCCATCACCTTCACCTTGAGCAACGTTGGTGGAAATTCCAACGGTGACATGATTTTGGATGCAATCGGGTTTTCCAATCCGAACGTTCCAGAAGCGGAAGTGGTTGTTCCTTCCGTCGCTTTTGCAGCGGGTGTTGGTTTGCTCGCTTGGCGCCGTCGGCAGTCTAGGTAGACTTTGCTTTCGTTGATTAGGGCCAGCCGTTAAGGCTGGCCTTTTTTATTTTGGCCAGCAGAGTTGCTTAACCATCCTTGTTTCAGTTGGTGGACAGGGCGGCGAGGCGCATGAGTCGTGGGTTTGTTGGTTGAGATTGAGTTCGAATTCCACAGGGGAATGCCAATCGAGGGCGCTGTGGAACCGCTCCCGGCTGTAAAGGACTTCAAGCCATTCAGATGGATGCTTCGGCCTTGGCCCGCGTCTGGAACTGGCGGCGATGGACCAGTTCGCGTTCGAGGCTGTTCCAGAAGCTCTCCATGACGAGGTTGCCGTAGCAGTTGCCGCGGCGGCTCTTGCTGGGCACCAGCCCGGCCTGAGCCGGTCATTCTCGGCAAGCTAGGCTGGCATATTGGACGCCGCGGTCTCTATGATGCCTCAGGCCGGCCGGTGGCCGGCGATGCGAAGGGCTAGCCCGGGTGCTGCCCCAGGGAAACGCTGATTTAATCGCCAGCCTTGAGGCGGATGGCCTATGCACCTGCTGGATGTGGGGCATGGGACGCCAGCTGAGTTTTGCCCAGTCGCAGTATGCGGGGAAACAGAAGACCACGCGGCGCGACAAGTTCTTGGCGGAGATGGAAGCGGTCATGCCCTGGGCGCGGCTGGTGGCGCTGATTGCGCCGCGCTGTCCCCGGGGCCGGCGCGGCCGGCCACCGATCGGCGTCGAGCGGATGCTGCGCGTCTACTTCCTCCAGCAGTGGTATGGCCTGGCCGACGAGGCGCTGGAGGACCCGATCTATGACTGCCAGGCGATGCGCGGCGTCGGCGTCGATCTGGGCACCGAAGGCGTGCCCGACGCCACCACGCGGCTGCACTTCCGCCACCTGCTGGAGCGGCACGGGCTGACCCGGGGTCTGCTGGACGAGGTCAATGCCCACCTTGCAGAGCGCGGGCTGCTGTTGCGCGCCGGCACCTTGGTGGACGCCATCATCATCGCCGCCCCCAGTTCGACCAGGAGTCGGGCGCGCGCGAGACCCCGAGATGCACCAGACCAAGCAGGGTAACCAGTGGCATTTCGGCATGAAGGCGCCTGTCGGCGCCGACGCGGACTCGGGCCTAGTGCACCGGGTGGTCGGCACGGCCGCCAACGTTGCGGACCTCCGCCAGGCGCACACGCTGCTGCATGGGGAGGAAAAGGTGGCCCACGCCGACGCGGGCTACACCGGGGTGGAAAAGCGGCCGGAAATCGTGGCGCAACACCCCGGCGTGGAATGGCGGGTGGCGCTCAGGCGGGGCCAGGTCAAGGCGCTGGCCGAGGGCTAGGTCAAAGACCTGACGCAAGGCTTTGAAACGCTCAAGGCCCGGGTGCGGGCGCGGGTCGAGCATCTCTTCCACATCGTCAAGAATCTGTTTCACCACCGGAAGGTGCGCTACCGGGGGCTGGCCAAGAACACAGCGCAGCTCCAGGTGCTCTTCGCTCTGGCCAACCTGGTCATCGCCAAGTGTGCGCTCTTGGCCCCGGCCCGGGCCTGAAACGCAGCCCCGGGGCACCGGCGCAAAGGCCCGAAAAGCCGATCCGCGCGCCGAGGGCGCCGGCCGGACCCCAGCTTGGGCCACCTCACCAAGCGCCACCCTGGCCACCCGCACCCCAAAACTCAGCGCCCGCTTCACCCGCCACCCCCATACCCGCTTTATTCAGCGTCTCCCGAGAACGTAAGCGTCGGATCCCGTGGGCAATTTTGTCAGGCTGATTCCCGCGTGCGACCGCTACGATCACGATGCTATCGATTAAAGAAAAAGGGCCACCTTGGAGGTGGCCCTTTGCGAATCAAAACTTCCAAGGGTTAAGCTGCCGGTGCTGCCGGAGCCGGCGTGGTCGCCGATTCCGCCTGAAGCGGAGCTTCAACCCATTCGAGCACGGCCATGGAAGCAACGTCACCCTTGCGCTGACCGGTCTTGATGATGCGGCAATAGCCACCCTTGCGGTCCTTGAAGACCGGGGCAATGCGGTCGAACAGGATGTGAACGACATCGTGCTCGCTCTTCCACGCCAAGCGCTTGGCCTTGCCCGGATACTTCTTGGTGCCCTTAAACTGGGTCCGGGCCTGCTGGCGGAGCTTGCTCGCTGCCAACCGGCGGGCGAACACGTTTTCCGCCACCGCAGCAGCCCGCTCGGGACTGCCTTCGGCCGTGGTCTTGACGCTTTCCAAGGCGGTCTGACCGCGCTTGCCCAAGGTAACGAGTTTTTCAACGAACGGCTTCAGGGCCTTGGCCTTCTGCAGCGTCGTGGTAATCCGGGGAGCCTTGATCAGACTGCAGGCCATATTGGCCAGCATAGCATTCCGGTGCTGACTCTTGCGCCCCAGCTTAGCGGTTTTAACTAAATGCCTCATACAAATTCGTCAGACCTTCTTGGGTTCTCCCTGAGCTTCCAGCAGCGCTGCATCGATGCTCATTCCGAGCGAAAGCCCGAGGGACGACAGCTTCTCCTTGATCTCGTTCAGCGACTTCTTGCCGAAGTTGCGATACTTGAGCATCTCCTGCTCGGACTTCATCGCGAGCTGGCCAACGGTGGTGATGTTGGCGTTGTTCAGGCAGTTGGCCGCACGGACGCTCAGCTCGATTTCGTTGACCGACATGTTCAGGAGCTTGCGGAGCTTGGCCTTCTCGTCATCGACCGGCTTCTGCTCCTCTTCGAACTCGACGGCGTTCTTGTCGTAACCGACGAAAACGTCGAGGTGATGTTGCAGGATGGCGGACGCCTGCAATAAGGCATCGTCCGGGGTCAGCCGTCCGTCCGTCCAAATCTCCAAGATCAGCTTGTCGTAATCGGTCCGCTGGCCCACCCGCGCGGCCTCAATCGAGTAACGAACCCGCGAAACCGGGGAAAACAGCGAATCAATCGCAATGACACCAATTGCTTGGTCAGGACGCTTGTTCTCGTCGCCGGGGCAGAAGCCGCGTCCGACTTTGACCTCCAGCTCCATCTCGAACTTCTTCTTTTTGTCCAAGGTGCAGATGTGCTGCTCAGGATTCACCAACTCCACCGATTGGTTAAGTTGGAGATCCGAAGCAAGGACAACTCCTTCCTTGTTCACCGAAAGAAGCAGCGTCTGGGTGTCACGGGTGTGCATCTTGAAGCGAATCTTCTTCAGATTAAGCACGATTTCCGTCACATCCTCGACCACGCCCTCAATGGCCGCGAACTCATGCATCGGGCCGTCAATTTTGACGGACGTGATGGCCGCGCCTTCCAACGAACTTAGCAGAACTCTCCTCAGAGCATTGCCAATCGTGTGGCCGTAGCCGGTCTCGAACGGCTCCGCGACAAACTTGGCGTAAGTCGGAGACGCCGAGGACTCGTCTTTGGCAAGACGCTTGGGCAACTCAAATCTTCCTAGTCGAACTGGCATTTTAGATCCTGTAGGTTTGCTCCACTCCTGAAATCCAGTTTTTAACGCGAATAGAACTCGACAACCGCCTGCTCGCTGGCGATCGAAACCATGTCCTCTTTGGCCGGGAGCCGAATAACCTTCGCCTTCAGCGAATCTTTGTCCACGACCAACCAGCCGGGGGTCACCCGGGAGGCGGAGCCTTCCAGAGCTTTCGAAACCATTTGTTTTGACTTCGGACCGGCCTTCACACCGATGACTTGGTTGGGGGCCACCCGGAAGCTTGGAATGTCCACCTTGCGGTCATTGACGGTGATATGGCCATGGTTGACCAACTGGCGGGCCGCCGCCTTGGTTTGGGCGTAACCGCAGAGGTAGACCACATGATCCAGCCTGGTTTCGAGCAATTTGAGGAGCGTATCACCGGTAACACCGTCCGCCTTCAGGGCAGCCTTGTAGGTGTTTCTGAACTGCTTCTCCTGCAGACCGTAGTAATAGCGAAGCTTCTGCTTCTCAATCAGGCCAAGCCCATACTCGCTGACCTTCCGCCGCGATTTGGGGCCATGAACGCCAGGCGGATAGTTGCGCCGCTCTAGGTATTTCGACTCCCCAAAAATTGGAACGCCAAAACGACGACTAATTTTAACCCTCGGACCAGTATATCTAGCCATATCAATTACACTCTGCGCTTTTTACGTGGGCGGCATCCGTTGTGGGGAACCGGAGTCACGTCCTTGATGAGAGAAAGTTCCAAACCAATCGCCTGTAGTGCTCGAATCGCCGACTCGCGCCCCGATCCGGGACCGTTCACATGCACTTCCACCTCCCGAAGTCCATGAGCCATTGCCTGCCTCGCGGCGTCCTGCGCTGCCTGCTGGGCCGCAAACGCGGTGCTCTTACGAGATCCTTTAAACCCAACCCGTCCGGCAGAACTCCAGCCAATCGCGTTACCACCCAAATCACATATGGTGACCAAAGTGTTATTGAAGGTGGCCACAACATACGCAATACCATGCGAAATGTTCTTGGCTCCCTTGGCTTTGACGATCTTGATTGCCTTCGGATCGTCACCCAGGAGCTCCGCCGCAGTAGGGGAACTGGCAGCACCCGCCAACGGACTCACAGGTTCAACAATTGAACTTGCAACCTGCACCGCGCCACCCGGACTGCTTGGCAATTCGTCTTTTCCTTGTTTTTCGGACATACTGAAGACTTAAAAGGGTTAGTGTGATCCAGCCTTGGCATTCGGATTCCGCTGGACTCCGACCGTTTTCCTTGGCCCCTTGCGTGACCGTGCATTGGTCTGAGTCCGCTGTCCACGCACCGGCAGTCCGCGCTGATGGCGGTTCCCACGGTAACTTTTGATGGCCTGCAGCCGCTTCAAATTAATACCGATCTCGCGGCGCAAATCACCCTCAACAACGTATCCCCCGTTTTGCACAGCTGACACAATCTGGGAAATCTGCTGCTCAGTCAGTTCTTTGGCCCGGATATCAGGGTCAACCCCCGCCGCCTTTAGAATGGCGAGGGAGTTGACTGGCCCAATCCCATAGAGATACCGAAGGGAAATTGACACCTTTTTGTGCGGGGGAATGTCCACCCCAAGAATTCGTGGCATAATTCAAACCTAACCTTGGCGCTGCTTGTGCCTAGAGTTTTCGCAAATCACACGCAGGATGCCACTTCGCCTGACAATCTTGCAGTGCTCACACAGCTTCTTTACTGATGCTCTAACTTTCATGCTCTTAAATATTTATCGCTTCCGCAGCGGGTCAGAACTTCCGCCCCAGTTTCCGTCACCAGCACCGTATGTTCAAAATGGGCGGAAAGACTACCGTCCGCCGTTTCAACTGTCCAGCCATCACTTTTGACATTCACCTTTGGCGTCCCGGCGTTGACCATCGGTTCAATCGCCACCGTCATCCCGGCCCAGAGCTTTCCCTTGGTCCCGTTGGACCTAAAGTTCGGAATCTTTGGCTCTTCGTGCAGCGTCCTTCCCACGCCATGCCCAACAAATTCCCTCACGACACTGAACCCAGCCGATTCAACCGTGTCCTGCACCGCCGCAGAAACCGCGAAAATCCTTACCCCATCCTTCACCTGCTGCACCGCGTTTCCCAGGGCCGCAAACGTTACTTCAATCAGCCTCTGCGTTTTCGCATCACGCAACCCGCCAACCACATAGGTCCACGCTCCATCAGCAATCATTCCGCCATATTTTACCCCGACGTCTACCTTGACCACGTCTCCGAACTGCAGCCTCCTTATTCCGGGAAGGCCATGAATGACTTCATTGTTGACCGAAATGCACGCATTGTTTGGAAACCCCTGATACCCTAGGAACGCACTCACCCCACCCCTAGACCGAATATAGTCACCGATTTTGACATCCAATTCGCCTGTTGTAGCTCCCGGCACCATCCTTCCAGCCACATCATCTAGAGAACCGGCAACTATCCGACCGGCGTTCCGCATGCTTTCGATTTCTGCCTTCGTCTTGATTAGCTTTTGCACCTGCTCTCTAGAACACGGATTTTAGCGCCCCTTGATTTTCGCTTTCTTCAGAAAGCCGTCATAGTGTCGCATGAGTAGATACGACTCAACTTGGCGCAGGGTATCCAAAAGGACGCCAACTGTGATCAACATCGAGGTTCCACCGAAAAATTGGGCTAGCCCACTGTCAATCTTCAAATAGTTGGTCAAAAGCGACGGCAAAATCGCGATTCCAACCAAGAAGACAGCGCCGGCAAAGGTAATCCGCGACATGGCTGCATGGAGGAAGTCGCTGGTTGCAACCCCCGGCCTGACTCCGGGAATATAACCTCCATATTTTTTTAAGTCGTCTGAAATCTGAAGCTCATTGAACTGGGTGGCGACCCAGAAATATGAAAAGAACAAAATCATCAGTGCTTCACCGGTCAGGTGCACTGCTCCCCCCGGAACGAACAACCTTGCGAGCGCTGCGAAACCGGTCACACTAGGGTTTAATGCACTTAACTTTTCGAGAATCAAGCCAGGAAACATCAAGATGGCCTGAGCAAAGATTACAGGCATCACACCAGCGTAGTTAATTTTAAGGGGCAAGAACGACGAGGATCCGGAAAACACCTGGCGGCCCACCGCTCGTTGCGCATACTGAACTGGAATCCTTCTTTGACCTTGGGTAATCGCAACTACCGCAGCTACAACGCCAAACAAAAGAAACAGCAAAATGCCGCCGTGCAACCACTTAAATGTCTTTTGGATAAAGAACTGCGAGAACAGGGACTGAATCGCATTGGGCAAACGGGCCAAGATGCCAATAGTGATGACGAGCGACACACCATTACCAATTCCACGTTCGGTGATTTGCTCGCCGAGCCACATCAAAAGCAGTGTGCCCGCGGTGAGAATGAACACAGTTTGGAGCCGGTATTGCCAAACGCTTTCAATCACCACCAGATGGCCGCTGAAACCTTGGAACGCCCGTTCGGGATTCTCCCAGCCGATGGCCAACATGAAGGACTGCCCTAAGCAGAGGATTACGGTCAGATACCTTCCGTATGCGGTGAATTTGGCCCTTCCTCCTTCTTCCCTAACCATTTTGTTCAAGGCGGGAATCACCGCAGAGAGCAGCTGAAGGATGATGGTTGCGCTAATGTAAGGCATGATCCCCAGCGCGCCTACTGCGCATTGCTCGAGGGCTCCCCCAGTGAACAGGCTGTAGAGTCCGATAACCGAGCCGTTGCCACCGCTGCTGGCGATGCTGCCAAAGTATTCGGCAAGCTTACGCCCATCCAGACCGGGAACCGGAGTCACTGCGACCAATCTGCAGACAAAAAGAAGCAGGGCAGTGAATATGAGCCTCGAACGAAGCTCAGGAATCCTGAGACAGTTCGAGAATGTTCTGTAAACTTGGGAAAGCATGCCAGTGACTAAAGGTCAGACCATCGAGGTCTGGCCGCCGACCGATTCGATAGCGGCTTTCGCCTTTTCGCTAAACGCGGAAGCGTTTACGAGCAGTTTCCTCGACAAAGTCCCCCCCGAAAGAATTTTGACGCTCTTTACGGACGCACCAATCACATTCTTTCGCTTCAAAGCCGCCAAGTCAACGGTCTCCCCGTCTACAAACGACTCCTCCAAATCAAACAAATTGACGGCGAAATGTTTGGTAGCAAATCGAGAGTTATTGAACCCGCGCTTGGGTATACGGCGAATCAGAGGCATCTGGCCGCCTTCAAATCCGATTCGAATCGAGCTGCCGGAACGAGCGCTCTGCCCTTTGCCACCGCGGCCCGATGTTTTGCCGTGTCCACTGGATTCACCGCATCCAAGACGCTTTCTGCGGTGTTTTGCCCCAACGTTGGGGCGGAGGGTAGAAAGATTCATAAGATTAGACTCCACGAACTGCACGAATTTCTCCGCGGCTCCTCAGGCGACGAAGCGCGGCTAATGTGGCCTTGGCGACATTCGCAGGGTTCTTGGAACCCAAGGATTTTGAGAGAACATCCCGAATTCCCGCCGCCTCAACTACCGCCCTGACTGTCTTTCCACAAATCAACCCAGTTCCGGGGGCCGCCGGCTTCAGGAGGATTTTGGCTCCGTCATACTCCGAAAGCACCTCATGAGGAATGGTTGATTTGTTCAACGCAACGGTCTCGAGATGCGACTTTGCACGCTCGCCACCCTTCTTAATTGCGTCGCTAACTTCACCACCCTTCCCTAGGCCCAAGCCAACTTTACCTGCACGGTCACCGACCACAATCAAAGCACTGAAACTGAAGCGACGACCACCTTTGACCACTTTCGAGGAGCGATTGATGAAGACTGTTTTCTCAGAGAGACCATCAGCCTTATCGTCCGATGAATCTCTTGAATCCCTACGCCTTCCTCCGGGACGTCCACCTCGCCCATCTGAGCGCCCACCCCGATGGAACGTTCGTTGCTCCGGCTGAGCCACTGGCTGCGTTTCAGCGGGCTTTGTATTGCTTGCTTCGTCAGACACGTTTTACCTCAACGATTTAGAAGATTAAGCCACCATTCCTTGCAGCATCCGCAAGCGCGCGGACTTTGCCATGATACTTCGCAGCACCCCGATCGAACACGATCTTGGTAATGCCGGCGGCCTTCGCCACCCCCGCCGCCAACTCACCGATGTTAGTTGCCGTCTGAGTGTTAGCTTTCCTTTTGCCGAGCTCCATTGTCAACGAACTCACGCTTGCAATTGTGCGGCCAACTGAATCGTCGACGAACTGAACATAAATGTTGTGACCTGAGAACTTCACACTCATCCGGGGGGATTCAGAACTACCAACCACCTTACGCCTTACCCTTTGATGTCGGGCTTTGGCCAAAAGTTTGCTTTTTTGAGGAGTCATGTCGTTTATTCCTATTGGACGGTCTTGCCTTCCTTGCGCTTAACCTTCTCGTCGCTGTAGCGGACGCCTTTTCCTTTGTAGGGTTCGGGCGGATAGAATGAGCGCAGCTCCGCGGCAACCATACCGACCAACTGCCTGTCAGGCCCTTCGACCGTGACTTTAGTTCCCTCTTCCACTTTAACCTTGATTCCAGCCGGAATTGGATAGTTGATCGGATGGCTAAAACCCAGGTTCAGTGTAATGGTCTCCCCGGCAACCGACGCCTTGAATCCTACACCCTGGATTTCCAGCCGCTTGGAGAATCCGGTGCTCAGTCCCAATACCATGTTGTTGAGAAGTGCCCGAGCCAACCCATGCATCGCTTTGGCGCGACTCGAATCATCTTCCCTAGAAACGACTATTGAGCCATTTTGAACCTTAACACTCGTGTGCTCCGGAAGGCTTATCGAGAGACGCCCCTTAGGGCCCTCGCCGTTCACCACGTTGCCGGCAATGTTCACTTTGACTCCTGCCGGAACAGTTATCGGCTGTTTTCCTACTCGTGACATAAAATGAAATCACCAGACTGAGCAAACCAGTTCACCGCCCAAATTGGACTTCTGAGCATTCGAGCCCGTCATTACACCTTTCGAAGTGGATACAATCGAAATCCCCATCCCACCGAGCACTTTGGGGATGTCCGCCGCAGCGGAATACCTCCTCAGACCCGGTTTGCTTATCTGCCGGATGTCGGAGATAACGCTAGCTTTACCGGCATATTTCAATTGGATCGTCAGTTTCCGAATCTTCGCTCCGGTCACTTCATAGGAGCTCACAAACCCTTCAGATTTCAAGACAGCCACGATGGCCTCTTTCAAATTGGAGTGATACAGCGAGACACTCTGATGATGTGCCGCTGCACCATTTCGTATGGTCACTACTAAATCAGCTACCGGGTCATTCATAATTTGCAATTCCCTCGCGGCTCAAGTTCACCAACTCGCCTTAATAACGCCAGGAATAAGTCCGGCCATTGCCGCCTCCCTGAATGTCAACCGCGACACACCATACTTTCGAAGGAAGCCGCGACGACGTCCACTGAGGAGACAGCGATTGACGAGCCTGACAGGACTCGAATTCCTAGGAAGCTTTGCCAAACCTGCGTAATCTCCCTTCGCCTTCATCTCGGCACGTTTTGCCGCAAACTTTGCAACCAATTCAGTCCGACGCTTGTTTCTTTCAAGCCAAGCTTTTTTTGCCATAATTCAATCACTTAGAGAACGGCATCCCCATCGCTTTCAGCAATGCCAGCGCTGCCTTGTCTTCCTTTGCTGAAGTGACAATCGTCACATCAAGCCCCTGCTGTCTCTTTACCTTATCCAGTTCGATTTCCGGAAAAATCGACTGATCCGGGAACCCAATGGAATAGGCACCACGGCCATCGAATTTCCTCGGAGAGATCCCTCGAAAATCCCTAATACGGGGCAGTGAGCAAGTGATCAACCGGTCCAGAAACTCATACATCCGGTCTTTTCTCAGAGTCACCTTGCATCCAACGGGCATGCCCTTTCGCAGCTTAAAGTTGGCAATGCTCTGCTTCGCCTTCGTAATCACAGGTTTCTGTCCCGCGATTGCCGCCAACTCCTTGACTGCTTCTTCAATCGCGCCCTTTTCGGCATCAGACCGAACGCCCATGTTCAAGGTGATTTTGAGAACCCGTGGAACTTGGTGCCTGTTGGAGCACCCAAGCTCGGTTGCGAGCGCCGGTGCAACTTCTTCCAAATACTTTTGATAGAGTCTAGGCTTCATCAGTTGGTGCAATCTTTACTTGGCTGCCCGACGCTCATCATAATCGGAGGCTTTCATGACATTGGAAATATGGATTGGTCCCTCCAGCCAAAGCAAAGCTCCATTGGGGTTCTGCTGATTCTTCCGAACGTGATGTAGCTGCGGCTTAACGAGCCGAAAACGGTCCAATTCGTGGCTGGAGGCTCCACCTTCCTTTAGCCTCTTGGTTCCCTCGTCCTCACCCTTTGCCCGCGAATCGGTTCCTTCAACGTAGACCACAAGTCCCTTGCGATCGACTTTGGAAATCTTGCCGCGACGCCCTTTTGCCCCACCCGCAATGACCACAACTTCGTCCCCGGTCTTCACGTGGAATGACTTCTGTTCCAACTGCTTCTTCATAGAACCTCCGGGGCAAGAGAAATGATTTTCATAAACTTTTTTTCCCGCAACTCCCTCGCGACCGGTCCAAAAATGCGAGTTCCCTTAGGATTGTTTTCCTTGTCAATAATGACACAGGCGTTGCGGTCAAAGCGCAGCAGAGATCCATCAGGTCTGCGGATGGGGCGCTTCGTCCTCACTACTACTGCGGACTGGACCTCACCCTTTTTTACGGTCCCGTCGGCTGAAGCCTCCTTTATGTGAACCTTAATGACGTCTCCAACCGCCGCGTAGCGCTGGTTTCTGCCGATGACACCGATGGCCCATGCGAGCTTGGCCCCGGTATTATCCGCCACATCTAAACTAGATCTGACTTGAAGCATAAATATCGCTATTGAGTTTCAGCCCCCTTGGCCTCCATCACCTTGACCAAAGTCCACCGCTTAAGTTTTGACAACGGGCGGGACTGCCGAATAAGCACCAAGTCACCTTCGGATGCAGTGCCGTCCTCATCATGTGCGTAAAATTTCTTTGACTTGGTAACGACTTTTTTCAGACGCGGATGGCGGAAACGCCGTTCCACCTGAACAATAACAGTCTTCTCCATGCGGTCGGAGACCACCCTTCCAACCCGTTCAGGCACAATTTTGTTGTTAATATCAGGAGTAGACATATTCCTCAGCTTTTACCTGCAGTCTGTCGTTTCAGAGCCGACCTCCGAGTCTCGCACCGGGCAATATTCCGCTTCAAATCTCCGATTACATGAGTTTTTTCCAGACGCGCCGTTGCCTTTTGCAGGCGGGCATCGAAGAGCTGTTTGCGGAGCTCGTTTGCTTTGAGAGCGAGTTCCGAGTCGGACATTTCGCTTATCTGTTTGTTAAATTCTGCCGCCATAATAAACGATTATCCCAGTTTGTGCCGAACTACGAACCGAGTGCGGATGCAAAGCTTGCTAGCAGCCAATCTCATTGCCTCCTTCGCGACGGCTTCGCTGACGCCATCGACCTCGAACAGAATGTTGGCCGGCCGAATGACCGCAACCCAAGACTCCACACCACCTTTGCCCGTGCCCATTCGGACTTCCAAGGGCTTTTTGGTGAAGCTTTTGTCCGGAAAGATCCTGATCCAGACCTTCCCCCGCCGCTTCATGTAGCGAGTGATTGCCACCCGCGCAGCCTCAATCTGCTTGGTGTCGAGCCAGCAACGCTCTAGTGCCTGCAAACCATACTCACCAAAGGCAACCGATTGACCACGAGTGGCCAGCCCGCAACGGCTGCCCCGCTGCATTTTCCGATACTTAACCCGCGACGGCATCAACATAGTAAAGCCTGGTTAGGAATTGTTCGAGTCTTGAGCCTTGGATACCACTGGCTCACTGCGCTTCAGCTCGCCTTTGCAAATCCAGCACTTCACACCGAGTTTGCCATACACTGTTTTGGCCTCGGCAAATCCGTAGTCAAGGTTTGCCCGAAGCGTGTGCAGGGGAACTCTTCCTTGATGATAGATTTCGACGCGGGCAAGTTCGGCGCCGCCAAGTCGCCCGGCACAGCGAATCTTGATACCATCGACCCCGAAGTCCATCGCAGTTTGAACGGATTTTTTCATCGCACGACGGAACGAAATCCGCCGTTCAAGCTGCAGAGCCACGTTTTCGGCCACCAATTGCGCGTCCGTTTCGGCCTGCTTAATTTCTTGGATATCAACGTAAATCTCTTTGCCAGTCAGCCGGGAGAGATCTTCCTTAATCTTGTCAATTTCCGCGCCCTTGCGGCCGATGACCACGCCAGGTCGTGCAGTGAATATCGTCACCCGGCAACGACTGGCCGCCCGTTCAATGTTGATTCTAGGAACAGAAGCCCCCTCAAGTTTTTTTTGCAGGGTCTGACGAATAATGCGGTCTTCCCGCAGAAGATTGGCAAAGCCCTTTTTGCCGGAGAACCACTTGGATCTCCAGTCCTTGGTCAACGGTATCCGCAGGCCGATTGGATTTGTTTTTTGCCCCATATGGATGAATCAAATTCTAGTTCGCCTGCACCGAGGAAAGGATAATTCGGATGTGACAGCTGCGTTTGAGGATTGGGCCCGCAGATCCGCGCGCCTTGGGAACGAAACGCTTGATGCTGCCGGCAGTCTCTGCGGCAGCGCGCTCTACGATCAACGCATCCCCCTTGAGCCCATGATTGTTCTCAGCGTTGGCAATGGCAGACTTTAAAGTCTGCGCGACAGCTCTGGCCGATTTTCTTGGGATGAATTGAAGGACATTCAATGCCTCGACGGCGTTCAGTCCTTGAATCTGCCTTACAACCTCACGCACCTTTTGCGGAGACATCCTGAATCGGCGTTTAATCGCTTGAACCTTCATTGGATCCTACTTGGCTTCGGCTTTTGCGGTGTGAGCACCGTGCTTCTTGAACGTGCGCGTGAACGAAAATTCCCCCAATTTGTGGCCGACCATGTTTTCGGTCACAAACACAGCATTGAACACCTTGCCATTGTGAACGTTAAAAGTAAGACCAACAAACTCGGGAGTAATCGTCGAACGCCGTGACCAAGTCTTGATGGGCTGTTTGCTTTTGGACGTTTTGAGGCGTTCAATTTTTTCGAGCAGACTTGGATCCACGAAGGGACCCTTTTTGAGAGATCGACCCATAATTTACTTCGCTTTTAGCGGTTTTCCGTTCCGGCGAACCACGATAAACTTATCTGAAAGTTTGTGCTTTTTGCGGGTCTTCTGACCTTTGGCCAGCTTACCCCATGGAGACATCAGATGCTGGCGGCCGCCACCACCCTTGGACTTGCCCTGCCCACCACCGTTTGGATGATCAACCGGGTTTCTCGCCATGCCACGGGTCAGCGGGCGAATTCCAAGCCAGCGAGCCCTGCCCGCCTTGCCCAGCACCAAGTTCTCCCACTGAGCGTTCCCGACTTTACCAATGGTTGCGAGGCAGTTCTCGTGAACTTTACGAATCTCGCCAGACGGAAGCCTAAGCTGAGCATAACCCCCATCGACCGCCATCAAAGTTGCAAACCCGCCTGCGGACCGAACCAACTGCGCACCAGCGCCTGGAAGCATTTCCACGCAGTGAACATCAGTGCCGACCGGAACGCGGCGCAAAGGCAGGGCATTACCAACTGACGGCGCCGCATCATTCCCGGCACAAACTTCCAAACCAACGGTCAATCCCTCAGGGGCAATAATGTAGGCCTTTTCACCATCAGCATACTGAATCAGTGCAATTCGGGCGCTCCGATTGGGATCGTATTCGATGGCAACAACTTTTGCAGAACCTGACCGGTTACGCAGCCAATCAATCTGCCGAATTCTCCTCGCGTGACCACCACCGCGAGCCCGAACGGTGACTCGACCATGGTTGTTACGCCCACCGGTGCCGCGTTTCCGATATGTCAACGCCTTCTCAGGCCGACTCTTCGTGATGTCGGAAAAATCCTGAACGGTCGCATATCGTTGCGAAGGAGTTAACGGCCTGAACGTCTTCACAGTTAAAGTTTTTGCCTACGTGCTATCCCGCATCGCCGCCCAAGCACCCGAAAGGCTTTCCTCGGTAACCGGCAAAACGGAGCGCGGAGAATGGGAGTGGACCACCGTTCACGCAATAACTTTTTGACACTTTTTGCGATTCGGATGACGCCAGATGGGCTGTCGACCGGGATTGTCCGCGAGGGACCACACGAGTCTCCAAAGCGACCGGTTTCTGCGCCCCGCTTTTTTGGGCAACCAACCAATTGACCATGTCACCAAATTGCACGTCGGGGGAATCGATCGGTTCCGATGTTCGAACACCCGATAGGTGGCGCTGACGAGCGGCTTTTGCGCAGGAGCGCAGCCGCCCGAAGTTTCAATGGCGGCGAAGGTGAAGCTTCGGGGCTTGGCACGGCTTCGCCCTGACAATTACGTGCGGACCGCGTTCCAGTCATCAGCGAAAGTCAGGGGCTTGCGCGCATTCTTGCCCAAACGATTGCCCTCAATTGCCAATCCGATTTCCTCAAACTCGTCTGTCAAGATTGGAATTTCAGCGGCGCTGCTGAGTTCAGCGCTGCTGCTGAGCTGCCACAATGGTGATCGGGTTCAGGTTTTTGCCGCCACGGAATCGGGTGCACAAGCTGACCCGCTGGCCCCACCCACTTGGGCGCTCAAATCCTAGCGCAGCGCGCTGTCCTTTTGCCTGTGGGGACGCCAGGAGCGGACCGTGAAGAATCGCAACTAACGCCTGCTTTGCCGCTGTTTGTCATCGAATGTCGCCCGTTGCGTTCGTCACATTTTCGGATCCGCACTGCGGGACTGTTTTGCGAAACCCGCGCTTCCTAGCGAAGCGAGCGGCCGTTCGTTGCGAGAGACGGCGTTCGGACTTCGGGGCGGATCTGCTGAGGAACTCGGGAATCGGATTCGCTTCTCCAATGGTTTTCGTGGCAGCATTTTCTGGATTCAGCTCAGCACGCCCACATTCGTTGTCCAGAATCAGTCAATGATCACGCGAGCGTTGCCATCGCGGTGGATACTCGCGACGGAGTGATCCACGTTGACCGTCACAGTCTTTCCAAACTCCGCGTGGGACTATTCGTTCGCGGTGCGCAGGCAGTTTCCATTTTTTGGCAGGCAACCGGAGGGCACAACCGTTCGCGAGGCGCGCGGAAGTGCCGAACTCACAGGTCAACAGCAGAGGTCACCCTCGCTTACGACTGGGCACGCCTCACACGCACGGAACAGCTGAACTTCGCGATGCAATGGGAGCCGTTTGCGTTAGCACATCAGCCGGATAAGCACTGATACAAAGATTCAGGAATTTGGCGAACGCCGCCGCATTTTAGGTTCACGTTCCGTCGGTCGTTCCTGCGAAGGCTTGGTCCTCGCTGTGATTCTTGCTGCGAACGGGGAATGGAGCCGGCCAGCGGGCCATTCCGCGTCACCAAGCAGCCCATTTTTTTGGCTGTCGGCACCTGCTCACCCAACGCGCCAACTCTCCACCCGATTCGCAGTCGGCCTATGGCCCGTCCGATCGGTCGGATTTCAGAGACCGCTCCGGCGATCGCTCAGCGACGCAAACGGTTGGTTGACACGGGGCGTTCCTGGCAGGCAGCGACAAAACACACCAAGTGAAGCCAAAAATCACTCGCCCACGTAGCGAATCGACGGCGTCTGAAAACGAAAACGCCCGCCTATTGGCGGGCGTTGGTCCGGTAAAGCTGAAACGCCTTTCAGGCGCCAAAGTTTCCGATGGCTTCCACCGGGCAGCCTTCCATCGCCTCCTTGCACTGCGCCTCTTCTTCCGGAGTTTCCGGCTGCTTTTTCACATAGCTGTAACCGCCATCCTCCCAGCGGGTGAAGTTGTTGGGGGCGGTCTCACGGCACAGGTCGCAATCGATGCATTGGTTATCGACGAAAAACTTGCCCGTGACGTTCTGTTCGTAGCGATTGGCGATGTCGGCCATAGTATTTTCAGTGGTTAAAGATGACCCCGGGTTTATGGCGCGTCATCAAGACGCGCCGCAAGACTCATTTTGATCGAAACGGCACTCCAATTCGGGGGAATGTCGCCATTGCAGAACCGGGCGCAATCTAATCGGAAAGCGGACGGAGATCCACGATTTCACCGGGCCGGGCCACGACCTCAGGCGGCAGGCTGACCAGCACAGGCAGCCCGTATTCCAGCACGTTGGGTGCGGCTCTTCCGGGAAGCAGTTCCGGAAGAATCGGCTCCATCTGGGAACCTACCGCCACCACCCTGCCTTGTCCGAAACTACGCTTCAACGAGCGGGACCGCACTTCAACAACCGTGTTGGTGGTGGGCTCCTCATTCAGCGGTTGGCGCAGGAAAGCCACTACCCGGTCACCGCGCAGGGCGCTGATGGTCACAATTGGTTCGCCGGGCAGGACATTTTCGCCACCACGGCGGTGGACGACGGAAACCACCCCGTCAATGGGAGCCACCAGGGAGACGGGCGCCAGCCGGGCCTCCAACATCTTCAATTCCTGCTCCTGCACGGCCACGGCAGAGCGCAATGCCTGGGGGATGTCCTCGTTCAGCTTCACCTCGTCGGGCGCCAGTTGCGCCATCGTCGCCTCAATTTCCTGCACCAGTTTTTCGCGCTCAGTGGTTTCGGCCAGTGCCGCGCCATAGTTCGCCTCGGCAAGTTGCAATTCCGCAACGCTTCCAAACGGCGTTGCCGGAGCTCCACCTGTGCTGACGCCTTCGACCGCCTTCTTCGCCCGGACGACTTCGGCTTCCAGTTGGTTCAAGCGAGCGCGCTGGGCGGCGACCTCGACCTTCTGATCCAGCCAATCCAGCTTGAGCTGGGTGAAATTGACCCGGTTGTTTTGCTGACGGACGCGGGCATCCACGCCCTCGCGAAGGAACATCATCCGGGCTCGGGTCAGAGAAACCTGCGCGTCCACCAGCTCGGCGTCAGCCGGCAAAACCCTTGCCAAAACATCGCCCGCCGAAACCTGCTGCAGATGCCCCACGGCCAACTCAGCCAGACGGCCCGGCTGGGTGCTTGAAACCACTGAACGCACCGCCTCGACTTCACCGACCCAATTCGACGGTGCAACGTAACTTTGCCAAGTCACCACTGTGCCGGACAGCACGGCTGCGAATGCTATTGCGGGCAGGAACCGAACCCGAAACTCCCGGAATGCTGTTCCGGGGGGACTGGGGATACGGGGAAGCCTTTCCTGATTATCCATGGATCAAACCTCTGATTCTTCCTCGGCCTTGATGCTGGTCACCCGACTAACACCCGGGAACGACTTCAGCTCGGAAATGAGCTCGTCAATCCGACCGGAGTCCCGGAGCAGGAGCCGATAGCTCAGGTCGGTGCCTTCGGTTCCTGCCGCCGATCGCTGGCTTGCCACCTGCGCGGTCCGGGCGTGTCGGTCCAACAACTGGACAAGGTCGCGAAGCTCCGGCAACGGCCTGCCCCAGTGCAGGTTGAGGATCAAATCAAAGCGGTGGCGGCTCCCGAACTGGGTCCAAAACAGATACAGCATCAGCAGCGAAAACAGGATCGTTCCGACCACGGCCGTGCTGTATTTTTTGGTTCCGCAGGCCATTCCCATGGTGATGGACGCCAAGATGTAGGTCGTGTCGAGGGTGTCGCGGAGAATGTTCCGAAATCGGACGATCGCGAACACGGCCATGAGCCCGAAGGCAATGAGGAGATTGTTCGCCATCACCATCATCACCACCGCCACGATGACACACAGCACGATCAGCGAATTGACGAATGACCGGGAGTAACTGAGCCCGTTGTGGCAGGCCATGTAAACCCAAGCGACAACGTGCCCGCAAAGGAACGCGAGCATCAGGCCCAGCAGCATGCCCCGGAGGTCGTCCGGAGCCGTGCCAAAATCGCCTCTAAGTATCCAGTTTCCCATCGCCAATTGCGCGTTATGCCGCCTTTGCAAGCAAGTTGTCGAGTCTGGCCATTCGTTCCGCCTTGCGCTCGGAGGCGCCGCCGAAACCGCCATCCATCAGCGCGGCCCCGCCTCCGGGGTAGAATGCCGGTTCGCCCCGGCGGGCAATGCCGTCGGCGTATTTCGACGCCGAACCCTGTCGGAGGTTGAAGATCCGGACCATCTCCTTGAACCAGTCGGGGAAGCGGCCCGTGAACTTGAGCTCAAGGATCACCAACCGCCCGAACACGCAGAATGGATCGTCCATCTGCTCGCTGAATCGCGCGACAAACTCGGGAGAGATGTAAACGTTCCGGTCCATTGTCACCCGAACCGAATTGTCGGTCGGGCTGATCCACGCTTCCCGATCGTAGCGAACATGGGCGATGGGCATGGCTCGGTCATGCATCATTAGCTCGACGAAGCGCTGAATTGCCAACAATTGACGGCCGTCGCCCGATACCAGTTCGGCTGGACCGGGCAAATGGCCGGCCAGCACTGCCTCTACCGCCGGACGCTTCACGCCGCCACGCTGTTTCAGGATCGCCTCGTTCATCCGCCGCTTGATCTCGAAATAGACCGGGGCGTTCGGATTGTCCTCGTAGAACCGGAGGCGCAACTTGTAGCGGTTCTTGTTGCCGTTGATGGTGCCCCAGTAGATCGCCAGGTCGCTGGAATCCAAATACAGGTTGTGGATCGTGTAGGACAGGTCATCACGCTTCGCCCCATACTCGTCGAGCTCGAGATACGAGCGGACGAATTCCCGCACGGCCAAGGCCAGCTCCTCAGGGATCACGTATTTCAGCTCCCAGCGCTGAAGCTGCATTTTGTCGTCAGCCATGTCGGTTTCGTGATTTGTGTGCCGCAATGAAGCCTGCCAAACCCGTCACGTAAAGTTCACCTTTTCGTCAATCGCCGCCCGAGTATCCAGGCGATTGTCGGTGGTTGCTCTGCTAAGCAGTCTCAGTGCCACCTTTTGCAGCCCAGTGGGACGACTTTGAGCCTCGCCCGTAAGCGGCACATGTCCGACAGCCACAGAATTGTAACGCCCGGGTAAATCCCCCCGTTGGGACTTTCACCGAATTTTTTGACCCTCGGGACGTCTTTCGCCAGCGTTGCCGCCACAATTGATTGCCATGAAACTCCAACTGCTTGCCGGCTCGGAGCTTGTCGCCGGTGCCACCGTATTCGCCGCCGACGTGGATGTGTCCAAGCTCCCACCCGCAGCCACGCAAACGGGAATCACGTTCGACAAAGACATCAAACCGATCTTCGAAAAGTCGTGCTTCAAATGCCATGGTCCCGAGAAAAAGAAGGGCGATCTGCGGGTGGACTCGCTGGAAGCCACCCTCAAGGGCGGGGAGAACGGTCCCAATGTGGTCAAAGGCAACAGTGCCAAGAGCACGCTGGTGCATTCCATAGCCCGCCTGAACGAAGACGAGGCCATGCCCCCTGAGGGCAAAGGCGAACCGCTGACGAAAGAACAAATCGGCCTCGTCCGCGCCTGGATTGATCAAGGCGCCAAGTAATTTGCCCACCAGCGTCCTGCTTCGAAGCAACCCGTGAGGCCATAACGGCTTCGCGGGTTGTTTGTTGTTTACCGGAAGCAGATCTTTCGGACCGCGTCGTCGAAACCAGCCGCCCCGGCCGTGATCTTGATTTCGACCCGCATGAAGTATATCGGCAGGTCACGTCGATCGAGCTTCGGAAAGCGCACCGCGTCTTTCTGGGTCGTCACCAGCATTTCGGCGCCGCGCTTCTTGCCTCGATTGATGGCATCCAGGACTTCCTGTTGGGTAAATCGATGGTGATCCGCAAACCGGCGGGCTAGGACTAACTGGGCGCCTATCTCGGTCAGCTTGGCCTCAAAGCTCTCCGGCTGCGCGATGCCGCTGAGGCTCGCCACCTTGCGTCCGGCAAGCAATTCGAGGCCGTGAGTCTCGCCGGTGAAGACGTCCTCGAAATAGAGCGGATGATGCTGGCACTCAACAATTTCAGCCTTCCGATTCAACCGCACGAGGCGATCCCGGAGCCGGTCAATTTCCGCACTGCGGGCAGCCGAGGCACGATCCACCTTGGTCAGAAAGATGACACTGGCCCGCGCGACGTGGCTGGGTGGTTCCCGGAGGGTGCCCCGCGGGAGGAGATGCTCGTTCCCGAACGGTTGCTGGGCATCGACCAGCACCACATCGGTCCGCCGGCCGGCGAGCTTCCAATACTGAAAGCCGTCGTCGAGCAGGAGCGTATCGCAACCGAAGTGCTCCACCGCGTAACGCCCCGCTTTCACCCGGTCCTTGTCCACCAGCACGACCACATCCTTCAAATTGCTGGCAAGCATGTAGGGCTCGTCACCGGCGGTTTCCGAATCAAGCAGCAGGGAACGGCCGTCGCTGACCACCCGGGGAGGCGTGGTGTCCTCTCGCAGCAGGAATTTGTCCGCCAGCCTTTGGGCCAAAGGTTTCGGCCGGGAACGATAGCCCCGTGACAGGATCGCGACCTTTCGGCCGGCGTCTTGCAGCGCCCGGGCAAACTTCTCCACCACCGGAGTTTTGCCCGTCCCTCCCACCGTCAAATTGCCAACGGCGATCACTTGGACCCCCAACGTCGCGTCCCGAAGGATCCGCACGTTGTAGAGGAAACGCCGGAGTTTAACGGCTCCGGCAAACACTTTGGAGAGGCACAACAGGGAAAACCGCACCAGCGCGGCCTTGCGGCCGGGCCGTTGCTGGAAAATCACGTCGAGGAGCCAAGTTTCGGCCCGCTCGGAGAATTGCTGCCACCATTCGCGCACGTCGGAGCAACGGTGCGACAGTGCCCCCGGCTTTAGGAAGCCGGGAAGTCACCAAATCGGTGCCCGACGCGTTATGCCGGCTGATATTGGCGCAGTTCGCGGAATCCGATCATCCGCCGGGTGCGGGAATCCCATAACCGCAAGCGGATCGTCTTCAGGCTGCTCCACAAGGTGATTGGCTGCACATTCTGGAACTCCGGGCACGCCAGATAGGCCCGCTCCAGGTTGTAGTTGGGAATCCGCGAATTCAGGTGATGGATATGATGGAAACCGATGTTACCGGAAAACCACTGCAAAATGCGGGGCAGTTGGTAGTAGGAACTCCCCTCCAAGGCTGCCCGGTTGTGGTTCCATTGCGCGTCCTTTTCCCAGTAAACGTCCTCAAACTGGTGTTGGACGTAAAACATCCACAGGCCGGCGCATCCGCCCACCATCAGGATGATTGCCTGCATAATCAGGTAGTCGCGCCACCCGAAAATCTGACTCATGCCAATGCCCATCAGAACCACGGCCAAGGTCATGAGGTGCACCTCCCGACGTTCGCGCGGCTTGGCCGTGCGGGCCGGCACCCGATGGAGAACCGCGAAAAGAAAGATTGGACCCAACCCAAACAAGATCAACGGATTGCGGGCGATTCGATAACACAGCTTACGCATCGGAGATGCGGCCAGATATTCGTCCACCGTCATCGTCCAGATGTCGCCAATCCCCCGGGCGTCCAGATTGCCGGAGGAGGCGTGGTGCACCGAATGTTCCCACCGCCAGTGGTGATAGGGAGTGAAGGTCAGCAAACCCGTGATAAAGCCGACCACGGTGTTGGCTTTCTTGGAGACAAAGAAGGAACCGTGGCCGCAATCATGGAAAATGATGAAGATGCGGACCAAAAACAGGCCATTGAGCATGGCCAGGGGAACCGTCAGCCACCAGGAGAAGTTCCGGGTGAAATACATCGCCACCCAGATCAGGGCAAAGGAACCGAGCGTGTTGACCATCTGCCACACCGCCTTGGAGACCGAGGACTTTTCAAACGGGGCCGCAATCGCGCGAAGCCGTTGATTTTCATTGGCTTCCGTCGAAGCCGGAGCAACCACTGAACGTGTCATACCATGAAATAATTGTCTCGCTCCGACGGTGACGAATCACCTTAAACGGAAGCGCATGGAAGCAGTTTACCAGTTTCGCTTTCCAGAAACACGATACTTCTTTGCCAATTTGAAAACTCAATTTGGTCGAATCTACGAGGTATCCCTTGAACCGGCATGGCGACGACCCACCTTCGCGCCGTGAAACGACTGAAACTCTTCGCCATCGCCATTTCTGCCGGCATTTTGGCCGGTTGCGCTCCCCATTACGTCAACTTGACCCCGAATTCGCTGCCGCGAGCCGCCACGCACGATTACCCGTTCGAGGTGGAGTGGCAGACCCGACGTTCCGGCGCCAACAACGCCGATGTCCGCGCCTACGTGGTGATTGACCAGCAGTTTTTCCCGCTGCAACGCGTTCCGCAGACAGAAAACCGTTTTGAAGGCCGCGCCCCCATTCCCGGTGACCGCCATACTGTGCTTTATCGATACAAGTTCGACTATTTCTATCCGGGAATGCCCGGAAAGGTGGTCAGCAGCGATTGGTCGCCGGAATATCGGCTGGCGCTGCCGCCTCAGTGAGGTGCATCCACTGAGGGAGCGCGAAACGGAATCGGCGCCGACGTGCCGTTGTTGGCTCCTCGGCGGTAACCCGCCAAATCCAAGGTCACGTGGCCATAGCCAATGGCCTGCAGCCGTTGAACGACGGACTGGCGCAGTTCGGAGTCCAGCAACCGGACCAATTCGCCGGGGCCGACCTCAATCCGCGCCAAGGACCCGGAAGACGCCTCGTGGTGACGCACGCGCACGTCGAACAGGTGAAGCGATCTCAGGAAAAGTTCCGCCGCCTCAATCATGGCGAGCTTTTCCGGAGTCACCCGCTCGCCGGGGGGCACCCGTGAGCTGAGGCAGGCCATTTGCGGCTTGTCGGCGGTCGGGAGGCCAAGTCTGCCGCTGAGCTCTCGGATCTCAGCCTTGGTCAGGCCTGCCTCTTTCAGCGGCGCGCGAACCGCAAACTCGGCCGCCGCCTCCGCTCCCGGGCGATGGTCACCGACATCGGAAGCGTTTTCGCCGTAGGCGAGAACCGCAAAGCCTTCCGCGCGAGCCAGGGGCGCCAACTCGGTGAACAAGGCATGCTTGCAGAAATAGCATCGGTTCAACGGGTTGGAAAGATAGCGATCGTCGGAAAACTCCGCCGTTCGGATCACTCGCACGGGAAACCCGAACTGGGTTCCCAATGCCAATGCCTCCTCCAGTTCTTGGCGCGGCAAGCTGGGCGAGTCGGCAATCGCCGCCAACGCCTTCGCGCCCAAAACATCATGGGCCACTTTGGCCAAGAATACCGAATCAACCCCGCCCGAATACGCCACGACACACGACCCAAAGCTCCGCAGGAGTTCCTGCAGTCGCTCGAACTTGGCTTCGGTCATGGCTGGAAAGATGAGGGGCGGAGCCACGGTGTCCACCGTCCGCTCCGCCCCGCACATGAAATTGCCCGCTCAGGCCGTCAGTGACGCCACATCAGCACCCGCGATGGATTCAATCCGGATGCGACGTTGATGGGTGCCTTCTCCGATGGTCACCTCCGTGCCCACCGCCTTGCCAAGCAGCGCCTGTCCCACCGGCGAAAGGTAGCTGATGACGTTGCGTTCGTCGTTGCCATCCCAGGCGCCCAGAATGTGCAGGGTTTCGGTCTGACCGGTCGCCAGATCGTTGAAGCTGACCGAAGTCCCCGGGTTGACCGTGTCCGTGCTGACATTGGCGAAATCCGTGCCGCGGGCACGGGCCTGCTGGAGTTCCAGTTCGTGTTTCCGGCGGTTCAGGATCTTCTGCTGCTCCTTGGCGAACTTGTATTCTGCGTTCTCGCGCAGGTCGCCGTAGCTGCGGGCCAAGGCGATGTCCTTGATGTTTGCCGGGATCTTGATGTTGCAGAGCTCGTCGTATTCGGCCTTGCGACGTTCGATGCTCTTCCAGCTCGTCTGAATGGTCTTGTCCTCGCGCCCATGGTCGCTGGCGCCGGTGATCATGTCCTGAATGGCCGGATACGCCTTTACGATCCGGGCGAGCAGCGAGCGCTTGTCCATGTCGTCAAAGCTCGGGCTGAGCTGCAACGAACGGGTCAGGTCCCGCACCACCTCGATGTCAGCCGACTCGATGAGTTCCGGCAGCAACTCCAGATCCTCCAGCACGTAGTCGCGCAGCCGGTTGCTCTTCTTCTCGAGGAACTGGTCGCGCTCGATGGCGGTCAGCATCGCGCGAAACACTTCCGGCCCCAGGATGTCGGCGAAATAGTCGGTGCGTTCCTTGCCCAACCAGAGCAGGAGTTCGCTGCTGGCCGAATGCTGGCTGATCAGCCGCGCGACAGTGTCCTTCAGGAGCTGTCCGCGCTTCTCGGTGAGCAGCAGCCGGGCGCATTCGCCCACGAGTTTGGCCTGCAACTGCTCGTTGAGCATGAGGACGATCTGCGCCGCCCAGTCCGGCATCGCATCCCGGAACGATTCCAGCGCCCGCCGGTGCTTGGCGGCCGGCAATTCCTCGAAAATGCCCTTCACCTTGGCGGTCCGGGTCCAGATGTCGCGCGACGTCAATTCGCCCTCGACAGAACCGAGGCTGGCGAGTTGCCGGAGTTCGTCCCGGACAAAAATGCCCTCCAGCGCCTCGGATTCACGCGTGGCGGCATGGCTGGTGATGTCGGAATTAAGCTGCTGGATGATCTCGGGAATGGCCTCCCGTTTGGAGAAGTCCTCGAAGCTCTTGATGATCTCGCTGACCACCGCCACGCGGGCCTTCAGCCCCTTGGCGGCCCGGAATTCACCCAATAGCCGGTCACCCAGCTCGGTTTGCTCCGACTGGTAGATGATCGGATCCGTCTTTTTCGCGGGAATCTGGAAGTGTCCGTCCTTCTTCATCTCTGCCCGGGCCACTTCCCACCACTTCTTCCAGTCGCTGGGAATCACGTCCTTCAACGTCTCCTGGATCGTCGAAATCGTCGCCCGGCCGCCGTTACTGTCGAGCACCAGCTTCACCACGTCGAGATGGTGGAGCGCTGCCATCTGCTGCAACCCCTTCAGGTCCGTGGCCTTGCGGGCGAGGATGTGGTCCTTGCTGATCGCCTTCAGGGTTTCCGCCGCAAACGCGAGGTCCATGCCGTGGCCGGCTTTGGTCTGGAAATCAATCAGCAGCCGGCCGGCAATGCCGTCCAAGGCCTTCACTTTCCCGAATCCCCAGCTCTTGTGCTGGCAAAAACCGGCTTCGAGCAAGGCCGACAGGGCACCCACGTGGCGGGCTTGAATCTTACCGGCGGCGACCAACTGCTCCATTTCCTCTTTCATACGTTCAAAAAGATGACTGCGAATTGAATGGCGGGCAGTATGCGGACTTCATGGTTTCCGCACCACGACAAATTGCAGTGCGCCTTCTGCGCGACGCCGACTCCCCGGGCGATTTCATCGAGCACCGGCTCGAGCGCGACCGCTTTGTCCAGGACCTCCGCCCGGAGGACCGCCGGCTGGTTCAGGAGCTGGTTTTCGGGGTGATTCGCTGGCGCGGCACCCTCGACTGGATGATCGCCGCCCGCACCGAGGGCCGGCCCCAGAAGCCCCTCGCCCAGACCATCCTGCGGCTGGGCTTCTATCAGCTTTTCTGGCTCGACCGGGTGCCGGCCTACGCGGTGATCAATGACGCGGTTGAACTCGCCCGCCGCTTTGGCGGTGAAGGCCTCAGCAAGTTCACCAACGCCGTGCTCCGCGGGGCCAGCCGGGACCGTGAACAGATCGGCAAGCAGTTCGAGGAACTCCAGCAGCGCGATCCCGCCACCGCCTGGTCGCATCCCCAGTGGCTGGTCCAGCGCTGGATTGGGCATTTCGGGGAACCGGCCACCCGGGAGCTGCTCGACTGGAACAACACGCCCCCGGACACCTTCGCCCGCCTGTCGCCCCGCCGCCTCGCCGCGGAAAAGGTCTTCGAACTCTGGCGCGAGGAGGGCATCCGCACCGAGCCGGTCAGCCGCGATTGGATTCCCGAAGGGCTCATGCACACCCTTCAGTCACATCCGCATTTGGCCGGACTCCGCTCGTTCACCCGGGGCGGGTTTTACGTGCAGGACCCGAGCACGCTGCTCGCGGTCCACCATCTCGACCCGCAACCCGGCGAAACGGTGTTGGACCTGTGCGCAGCGCCCGGCGGGAAAACCACCTACATCGCCCAGCGCATGGAAAACCAGGGCACGATCATCGCCCACGACCCGTCGCTGGAGCGCCTTCGGTTAGTCCAGGAGAACGCCTCGCGCCTCGGCTGCGCCACGGTCACCACCACCAACGTCGCCCCCAGCCCCCTGCGGGAAAAGAGCCGTTACGACCGCATTTTGGTGGATGCCCCCTGCTCGAACACCGGCGTGTTCCGGCGCCGGCTCGAAGCCCGCTGGCGGCTCCGGCCGGAGGAAATCGGCCGACTGGCTGACCAGCAGGTGCAACTGCTCGAACTCGCCGTCCAACTGCTCAAACCGGCAGGGCGCCTCGTGTATTCCACGTGCAGCCTCGAACCGGAGGAAAACCACGGCGTGATCGAGCGGTTCCTGCAGACCCATCCTCAGTTCCAGTGCCGTGCCGAGCGTCAATTGACGCCTTTCCGCGACGCCGTGGACGGCGCCTTCGTCGCCGTGCTGGAGCGGGAGTAAGCCATACCAAGTCGGTGTGACGTCCGCTCGAATTGGGGGGTGCCCCGCAACCCGCCCGGCTTGCGGGGCAAGCCGCCCACGGCCCGGGCGGCGAGGTTGTTCGAGCTTCAGGGGAGAGCAGTTTCAGCCCGCCGGCCGCACACACTTCGGCGAGCCGCTGTCGTGCCACCAGATTTCGGCGAGGCCGTGGGAAAATCGGGTTTCCCAAGGCAAATGGTAGGCGCCGGCCTCCAGCCAGAGGAGCACGTCGCCCGGCCGGATAGCTTGGGGCAAGTCCTTGCGCACCAACTGGTCAAACGCCATGCAGGTCGGGCCGTGGACGGCCGTGAGCACGTCCGGCCCGGTCACCGCCCGCAACGGCACGAGTTCGTGCTGTTCCCACACCGAGACCAGCGCGTTCAGCGTTCTTCCGCCATCGCAGAGGAGCTGCCGCACTCCCCGCCGCTCCTTCACGTCCAGCACCCGGATGGCCAGCACACCGGAGCCGGCGCTGACAAAGCGGCCATTTTCCAGCCAGACCTGTTCCACGGATGGCAGCCGTTTCAGCGCCTGCCGGACCGTCAGCGCGAGCGAAGCCACAGAAATGCCCGCATCCAGCCGCTTCCCGGCGCGGCTCAGCACGTGGGGCGGTGGCAGGCCGCCCCCGATGTCGAGATGCTTCGGGTTCAGCCCCGCGGCGGCAGCAAAATCGGCCACTTCGGCCAACGCGCGGGCATAGCAGTCCGGTCCCGTCACGTTGGTGCGCAGATGAAAATGCAGCGTCTCCACCGCCAGACCGGCGCGCTTCAACTTTCGCACCACGGGCGCGGCCTCGTCCGGTGTGAACCCGAACTGGGTCGGGAACGCCGGATTCTCGGGATCGAATTCCTCGGCCGTGCACAGGCGCAACCCGATCCGCCAGTGGTCCCGCCGGGCCAACGGCAACAGTTCGGCCACTTCCCGGGCGGAATCAAAGTTCACGCGCAATCCGGGCCGCGAGTGACGGGCCAGCCACCGGTGTTTTGCCGGGCCGTTCACCAGCAGCGAGTCCACTTCGAACCCGGCCGCCTCCGCCATCAGGAATTCCGCCTCGCTGACCACTTCGGCCGGGCGCCCCTGCGCCCGCCACCAGCGAAGCAGCTCGGGCAACGGCTGGGTCTTGGTGGAGAGCCAGTGCAACGCCGGCCGACCGAAGGATTCCGCTTCGAGGCAGCGCAGCGCCGCCGCCACCGGTTGCGGGCTGAACAGGTAAAACGGCGTCCCGGCCCCGGCCTTCAGGGCCGCCCGCACGGCTTCGCGCCAGAATCGGACCGTCGCCGCCGGATGCCCGAAGACCGGACCGGACCGGCCGGTGCCCCGGCCCCGCCGGGACTTCGGCGCGGCGGATTCCGCTCCGGGATTCAATCGAACACCTCCACGGGGAGCCGGGTTCGTTCCCGGATCGTGGCGGCGATCGCCTTCAGTTCGTCCGCGGTTAGCTTGGTCGCCCACGGTTCAGGCGTCGGCCGCGCGATGGTGTAGGCGTGAACCTCGCGGATACGGCCGCCGGCGTGGAGGATTTCATTGAGGCGGTCGCAGTAAGCGCCGAGTTCGGCCGCCGGCATCGGTTCGCCGTGCACGCGCAGGAAGAGGCTTTGGACGACGATTGGGTGTGCCCGCGCGGTTTCGCGCAGGTTCGTCAGGATCCGCTCGAAGCGCACCGCCGACCGGTTCACCAGCCGGTAGTAGGGCTCGGTGCCGGCATCGAGCTTGCACCAAAACTCCCCGTTGTGGGCGGACATCAGCTCCAGGCCGCGTCTGACCGTGCCCTTGTCGAGGCCGGCGGAGTCGGTGATCAGCACCAGCTTCGCCCCGGTCAGCCGGAGTTCGTCCATCACGCCGGTCACGGTCCGCACGCATTCGTCGAAGTTCGGCACCATCGTTGGCTCGCCGTCGCCGCTGAAGGCGATGTCCCGCACCACCCGGGTCAGTTCCGGCACCTGGTCGAACTTCGGCTGGGTCGCCAGGCCGCCGTCCTGGGCGTAACGGATCAGCCACGAAAGTTCCTCCCGCAGCTGCCCGAGGTTCACCGACTCGGCGCGGCCCGGTGTCCGCCGGTCCACCTCGCAATAGACGCAGTCGAAGTTGCAGCGCTTGTCCGGATTGAGGTTCACCCCGATCGAGAGACCCCGCGAACGGCGCGAGATCACCGGATACACGTAGATCAGGTCCTGGAAGACCCGCGTGTGGTCCTGGACCACAGCCCACGAACTCTGGATGGGGACGGAAGCGTTCGGCACGCCCGCAAACTAGGCCGCGTGGACCGCGATGCAATGCAGCGCCCGCCCGGGCAAAACGACGGCCAAAAGATTTCTGAAACTTTCCCCTGCCCTGCCGCGTAACACCTGCCGTGACGACGATGATGAACGCGAAACTGAATGTGTTGGAACAGGTCATGAACACGGTGCCCGCCCACCGCACCACGGCTGCCGCCGTCCTGACGACGCCCCGGGAACTCGAGGCCAAGGTCCGGGTCCGCCGTTCGGCGCCCAAGCCGACGCCGGCGCCGGCTGAAAGCCTCTGGCGCGTGACGATGGCCGAAACGCGCGACGCCGTGGCCGAACGCGCCCTGACCTGGTCGCTCATGGCCGCCGGTCTCGCCGCGCTGGGCTGGCTCGCCTACTCCGGCATCCAGTTCCTGCTCGCCTGGGAAGGCCTGGTCTCCTGGGTCCGCGCCGCGATGATGTGATCCGGCCGCGGCCGCCAATCGGCCAATGAATCGGGCGGGACGACGCAAGGCGTTTCCCGCCCGATTGCTTTTCAGTATCCCCACGAGGCGCCTGCCGACGGCGGCACGCTCCCTCACCCCTCCAGTTTCAGCGGATGGCCTTCGCCGTCCACATGGCCGTGGCAATTGCCCCGTGCATTTTCGGCCTCCCGGCCTTCGAGAAACAGCCGCGCCTTCTCGAACGAATGCTTGTGCAGGTAATGCAGCAGCCGCGGATCGGTCCCCGCGGGCAATTCCCCGGTCAGGCGGGACAACTCGGCCAGCAGCGGCAAAATGCTCGGCTTGGGCGTCGTGGTGGCCATCGCCGCCACCGTCCGCTCCAGGTCCACCAACTGCCCGTGAATGCGTTGTTCCAGCGCCGTCATGGAACTACCGTTAAACCACCGTCCACACGAAGCCAAGGCGCACCTCGCCGCCGGCCGCAGTTTCATGCCCGCGCCGGCCGCTGTTCCCCGGGCAAGTAGTCCAACGCCCGTAGACGCATTCGCCCCCGCGGTGTTGGCCCGTCGCCCGCCGCATTGACTCGCCTCCCGGTGCTCGCGAAAGCTCTCCGCATGATTCCCGCCCGGATGGCCTGGCCCATCGCCGCCCTGCTCGCCACCACCCTGTTTGCCGCCACGCCCAAGCTGACCGGTGTGGGCACCGCGATGCAGGACCTGATCGCGAAGCAGGAGATCGCCGGCGCGGTCACGATGGTCGTCACCAAGAACAAGGTCCGGCACCTCGAGGCGAACGGCTTCGCCGATGTCGCCACCCAGAAGCCGATTCGGACCGACACCGTTTTCTGGATCGCGTCCATGACCAAGCCGGTCACCGCCACCGCCGTGCTGATGCTCCAGGACGAAGGCAAGCTGAACGTCCACGATCCCGTCGCGAAGTATCTGCCCGAGTTCGCGAAACTGAAGACGCCGTCCGGTCAGCCCGCCAACCTCACCATCGTCCAGATCCTCACCCACACCTCCGGCCTCGGCGAAGCCAGCGGTCCGGCGGCCCAGCAGGCGAAGACGCTCGCCGATCTCGTCCCGCTCTGGCTCGCCGCACCGATGCAGTTCGAGCCGGGCAGCAAGTGGAGCTATTGCCAGAGCGGCATCAACGCCGCCGGCCGCATCGTCGAGGTGGTCAGCGGGATGAGCTTCGATGCCTTTCTCCAAAAGCGCCTCTTCGGCCCGCTGGGCATGAAGAGCACGACGTTTTACCTGGGCGAACCCGAGCGCGCCCGGCTGGTGACCGCCTACGCCAAGAACAAGGACACCGGCAAACTGGAAGCCGTCCCGCCGCGCCCGGAATTCGGCCCGCGCGACCGCCCGCCGCAGGGCAACGGCGGACTCTACTCCACCGCCGAGGACTACGCGCGCTTCTGCCAGCTGCTGCTCGGTGGCGGGAAGTTCAAGGGCCGCCGTTACCTGAGCGAGGAGGCGTTGAAGCTCCTCTCCACCCCGCAGACGCCCGACACGATGCCCGTGGGATTCTTCCAGAACGAAACCTACGGCAAACGCGGCCTGAACTACGGCTGGGGCCTCGGCACCTGCGTCCTCAAGGCGCCGCACGACGGCGTGCCCGCGATGCTGTCACCCGGCACCTTCGGCCACGGCGGCGCGTGGGGCACGCAGGCGTGGATCGACCCCGTGAAGGGCGTCGCCTACGTGCTGATGGTCCAGCGCTCCAACTTCCCCAACAGCGACGCCAGCGACGTCCGCCGCGCCTTCCAGAAGGCGGCGGTAGAAGCATTGCATCGCCGGTGACACGCGGGGAGCAACTCCCCAATCGCCCTTTGCAATCGTGGCGTCGGATGCTTCGGCCCACAATGGCCTCGGGGTGCTTCCGGATCCGACCATCCAATTGGTTCTATTCCCGAATGACGCGAAAATAGAGGCGGCTTGAATCCATACGGAACGGGCCCAGCCAACGAGTTTCAGTGGCGGAAAACTGCCGCTGCATCTCAATCCGCCAACTGCCCAGATCCTCTGTCGTTTCGACGCGCAGGGATTCACCAGAGGCACCCGCAACCGGAAGGAAAAGCGATTGGCTAAAATTGTCGGCCATGATCAGCGGCCGTTGAAACTGTCCGGGAGGCAAGTCGGGTAGGAACTCCAAATCGATTGATCCACCCACGCCGATTCCATTCAGGAAGATTGCCTGAAGCTGGATGGGAACGCCGCGGCGTGCCCGAAAGACGCCGGCCTGCAGGCGTTGATACACATCTAACTCCGCTGCTTCCTTCACCGGCTGCAACGAATCGAGAATATCCCCTACCCATGCCCGCCACAGAATCTGAGCTGTCCGAGAGTTAGGTTGGCCGACCGTCCCAGGCCGAAAGATGGTCTTGGGATTCCAAACTACCAGCGTGCCATCATCCGGTGGAACCCAACTCCACCATCGCGTCGCCGGCGTAACTGGATACGGCAATGGTGGTAACACCACCGTTTCTCCCGGCTGTGTTGCCGCCAGTCCCGATACGGAGCCAATGGCAGTCGCACCGTCGGCAAGCCGGATTCGCGTTTCAAAATCATCGCCAGGGGTCTTCTTGGCCAACATGAGCTTCACGGAGGAACTGCGCCGATAGCTCAGATAGCTCACCTGAAAGTATAGCGTCTCGCCTGCCCTGACGGTGATCTCGACCGGCACCGTGTAGGTGAACTGGCGCAATCTGAGTTGTTCCAAAGAATCACCTGAGAACACTGCCAGCGGGAACCCATCGGCAAACCCAATTACAGTTTCCGGTTCCGTCGGCTTCCATTTCCACCACACAGTGTTGGTGGAGGCCACTTCGGGCTGCAGCGGTTCGTCTGGCTCAGCGGATGAGCCGGTCAGGATCACTGAACCACTGGACCACGGCCATCGGTCAGCCGACACGGTAGTAGCGTTTGCGAAGAGGTCGTTCGAAGGCGGCAGCCACAGGGCGGCCGGCGGCAGGGACCAATTCCAACCGGTTGAGGTCTGAAGCGACACACGAACCTCCCAAACACCGTTGGGCACCGCGGGCCACATTGCGAGATCGCGGGTGAGCCGTGGATCCAGTCCCGGAGGCCACAACGCCAAGGACCAGCTCGATACCCCTCCCAACGCTGATTCCATCCAAAGCTCCCACGTCACGTTCGTAACGAAGGACGAATCAAAATGTCCGTCCCACTCCAACCGGGCTTCCACGATCCGAGCGCCCGGAACCGTCGACCATGCATTGGGAGCCACAAACAATCGCAGGGCGGCAAAGTCCGCTTCCAACTGCACGCTGTCCGGGGCCGACGTAAGCGCCAAAACGGAAACCAGATAAGGCACTCCTTCGGAGACTGGGACCGCCAGTCCTGATATTGGATTCGAAGACCAGTAAGCATCTGAAGATTCGCCCGCCGCGGTCCAAGGGAACTTCTTCTCGTCACCTACGATTGAAGCAACCGGCGGAGAACCGTTCGCTCTCGTCCGTAGCAACAGATACCCATCGGCCGGCGCCACCCAACGCAACCAGACGCTTCGCTGATAGCCATTGGTCGCCCACCGCTCGTCGGCTCCGACCGTTGCCGCCGCCAGCGAAATCAGCATCGGTTCGGGCCCAATCTTCAGTTCGAGCGGTTGATCGCGTTCATCTCCAAGTGCGGCCGACTCGGCGCTGACCGTTGAAGCTCCAGCCAAACGAGGCGCCGTTGCGAAATCGCGCACCCCGGATTGGGCGGCCGCCCAATTGATCACAACCGCGCAGGATAACAGGAAGACTGCCCAAAGCCTTCCCCGCTTTGCCGAGGACACCATCGTCCGCTTCGCATGATTCCCACACACATACGAAGGCTACCCGAACAAGCGATCCAAGAGCCAGCCTCCAAAGGATGGCGTCTCGCAGAGATGGTGCAGGCCGTTACCTGAATCTAGTTCCTAACAACAAATCCCGCGTTCACCCAGTCGGCGAAGTCCTCGCGGGTGCCGTCCCCGGCGTCCATGGTCACGAGGCTGATCCGCTTGGCGCCGGGTGGGATCTCGACGTTGAAGCGCCAGGCGGGGAACTGCACGCGCATCACCGGGCTGGTGGCCACTTCGCGGCCGTCGAGCAGGACCTTGAAGACCACGCTCGGATACTTCGCTAGGTTCGAGCCGTTGCTGACGGCGAGCAGGTTTTCGTCGGCGCCGGCCAGCGCGACGAAGCGGCGGTATTCGGGCTTCACCTCGTAGGTCAATTCGCACGGCGCGTGGACGCCGAGGCCCTGCGCGAAGGTGGTGCGGTCCACGCGCAGCTCCTGGCCGAGGTTGGAGCGGTCCTTCTGCGGCGTCTTCGTGTTGCCGGAGTAACGGACCTGCCCGCCGTAGGTGTGGCCGAAGCCGACGCTGCGGAGCGGCTTGAGATCGCCCAGCGCGATGTCGGGCGCGGGTGGCCGCGGGAGCAGGCGCACGAACACGCCTTCCGATTCCAGACACACGGCGCGACCGCCCCGGAAGGCGCCGGCCCGGAGGCGCGTGGTGTTGGTCACCCGGAGCGGTTCGGTGTAGAGCAGCGAGGCGGCGGTCGGCGCGGAGCCGTCGAGCGTGTAACGGATCTCCGCACCGGGTTGCAGCGGGGCGGTGAGCGTGACGGTGACCGGTTCCTCGAACAGGTGCGGGCGCTGGGTCGTGCCCCACGGCGTGACGCGCACGGGGTCCACGACGGCGTCGCGGTCCCAGCGGCCCAGCTTGGTCAGCTCGGCCTGAAAGCTGATCGTGGGCGCGAGGAACTTCTCGAAGTGTTCGACGACCTGCGCGGTGTTGAGGTCGGGCGTGAAGCTCCGCGCCGGATCGTAGCCGGGATGCGCGTCGGTCATGTCCCGCGCGAGGACGCATTTGAAGCCGGCGGACTTCATCGCCTTCAGGCCCATCGGCTTGCCGAGCAGGCAGACCTGCGTGTGAAAGCCCACGTAGATGAGATGCGTGAGCCCAAGCTGCTGGCAGAGCGCATAGACCTCCGCCTGCGTGTCGGGCATGAGATCGGCGGCGCCGATGCGGAGCCCGGGATGCATGCCGTCCCAGCCGTAGTTCACCGCGCAGCGTTCGCGCCCGCAGGCGCAGCCGCCGGCATCCGGCGCGGCGGGACACTCCACGTTCACGACCTGCGGCACCGTCACCTTGGGCAGGGCCAGCACGGCCTCGCGCTGGGGATAACCCACGTAGTTGTCCACCACATCGCTGGGACACAGCATCACCGTCATGCCCAGTTCGCGCGCGGCGTCGAGGGCGCGGTTCAGGCGCGGGATGAAGGCGTCCACCCGCATCGTAGCCGTCTTGCACCAGTGGAAATTCCACACGTCCACGGCGATGACGCCGACATGGCGCGGGTCCACTTCCTCGGTCTGGGTGCGGATCACGCCGGTCGCGGGGTCGCGGGACTGCAACTCCAACGTGAGGCCGCACACGGCGGGCGCAGCTCCGAGCAGGGCCAGCGGCAGCAAGAACAGGCGGAGGAAGTTCATGGCGTGACTTGGGCACGCTACGGAAGTCCGCGCGGCGAAACGAGGAAACTTCCGCCCGGCGGAGGGCAGCATTGGCAACCACCCCGCCCGCGCCCCAGACTGCGCCATGCCTTTCAGGGAGTTTCTCCTGGGCGTCGCGCTGTTGGCCACCAGCATGGGCCCGGGTCGATCCGCCGAGCCGCCGGACTACACCGTCACGCGGGAGACCGTGCTGAAGCATGACGACGGCACATTCCTGTGGTTCCACCCGCGGGCGACCGCCTTGCCCGGCGGCGTGGTGCTGACGCTGCAGAAGCATCTCAAAGTCTCCGACTACTATTCCGGTCTCCATGTTCTCGTCCGGAACGGCCTCGACGGTGCCTGGCGCGGCCCCACACTTCCGGCCGAGCTCGACTGGCAACCCCAGCCCGACGGCGTGACGCTGAGCGTGGCGGACGTGACGCCCGGATTCCACGCGCCCACGGGCAAGGTCATCGCGCTCGGCTGCCGGGTGCGCTATGCCCGCGACGGCCGCCAGCTCGACGACGTGAAGCGCGCCCATCAGACCGTCTATGCGGTGCTGGATCCGAAAAGCGGCCGGTGGACCCCGTGGCAGACGCTGGAGCTGCCGGCGGAGGAACAGTTCAACTTCGCCCGCAACGCCTGTTCCCAGTGGCTGGTCCGTGCCGATGGCACCCTGCTCGTTCCCCTTTACATCGCCCGGAGCGCCTCGGAACGCTTTGCCACCACCGTGGCCGAATGCCGCTTCGACGGCACGAAGATGACCTACGCACGCCACGGAAACCTCCTCCGGATCGAGGACGCCCGCGGGCTTTACGAGCCTTCCCTGATTGCGTTCGGCGGCCGTTACTTCCTGACGCTGCGCAACGATGTCCGCGGTTACCAAAGCGTCGGCGACGACGGACTACACTTCGGTCCGCCGCAGCCCTGGACCTTCGACGACGGCACGGAACTCGGCAGCTACAACACCCAGCAGCACTGGCTGGCCCACAGCGAGGCGCTGTTCCTCGTCTATACCCGCAAGGGCGCGGGCAACGACCACATCATCCGCCACCGGGCGCCGCTGTTCATGGCGCAGGTCGATCCCGTCCGCATGCGGGTGCTGCGCCACACCGAGCGGGTGCTAGTGCCCGAACGCGGCGCCGAGCTGGGCAACTTCGGGGCGTCTCCCGTGAGCGCCGAGGAATCGTGGGTCACCGTTTCCGAAGGGATGTTCATGAAGGACTCCAAGGCCCGCGGAGCCGAAGGGGCAACCTTCGTCGCCCGCATCCGGTGGTCGCAGCCCAACCGGCTCTTCGTCCCGCCGACGCCGTAGCCGGGCGCGCTCGAATGGCCCCGCCCTTGCCCGGTCAGAATTCCCGCCGACGCAGGCGGTCGAGGTGTTCCAGGCCGTTCATGATGGTCGCGGAAGGCAGCCCGAAATCGATCAGACAGGCGATTTCGTCCACGCCGATGGCCGCCACCGCCTCCACCATTTTGGCGCAGGACGCCACGGAACCCATCAGGCCGGTCTTCTGGTAGTAGCGCTCAAAGGCGTATTCCAGCATGTCGTTCTTCTTCCGTTCGGACATGTCCTTCAGGCGCGCATCGCCGATCTGCCAGAGGTCCGCGCTGCTTTCGAGGTAGCGCTTGAAGGGCTCCCGCACGGTCTGCTTCACGGACGCCTCGTCCTCGCCGACGAACGTGTGCAGCATCAGGGTCACTTTGCCCGGGCCGGCGAAGCCCGCAGCGGCGCGGGCGGCCCGGTAGGCGGCGATCTTCGGGGCGAGTTCCTCGACCTTCTGGAAGAGCAGCGCGGTGAGCGCGTTGAAGCCCCAGCCGCCCGTTTCACCGAAGCGCTCCGCGCCGCCGGAACAGGTGAACCAGATGTTCAGCTCGGGTTGCACGGGCAGCGGGTGCACCGTCACCTCCGTCGCCTCGCCGTTGCCGTTGGTCACGGGAAAGGGCTGGCCGGACCACATGCGGCGCACGTCGCGGATGCCGTCGAGTGTGAGCTGTTTGCGGTTGGCGTAGTTCTGCGGCGCCAGGGCGAAGTCGTTCGGGTTCCAGCCGATGGCAAAGGACAGGTCCACGCGCCCGTTCGACAGGTTGTCCACCACCGCCCATTCCTCGGCCACGCGGATGGGATGATGCAACGGCATCACCACGCTGCCGGCGCGGATGCGGATGCGCTGCGTGGTCTCGGCCAGCACGACCGCGGCGAGTGTGGGATTCGGGAACAGGCCACCGAACGCATGGAAATGCCGCTCGGGAATCCAGACCGCCTCGAAGCCGCGGTCATCGGCGAACTTCGTGGTGGCGCGGAACAGCTCGAACTTGCCGCGCTCGAACTCGGCGGACTGGCTGGCGAAAAACAGGAGGCTGAACGAGGGCCATTTCATGGACGACGGGGCGACATTGAAGCCGTGGCTCGGAAGTTGCAGCCCGGAAACTGGCAATTCCCGGTCGCCCACGGCACGACCAAGGCGGGCGGACGGCGGGACGGCGGCGGAAGAATCATTGAAAGAACCGGCGGACGGACGGTTTATCCGGGAGGACATGAGTGACCAACCGGCGAACGAGTCGCTGCTGCCGACCCGGCAGAGCCTGCTGTCCCGGCTGCGGGATTGGGAGGATCAGGCCGGTTGGGCCGAATTCTTCGAGACCTACTGGCGGCTGATCTATGGCGTAGCCCGACGGTCCGGGCTGTCCGATGCCGAGGCCCAGGATGTGGTGCAGGACACGCTGGTGGTGGTGGCCAAACAGATGCCGGGATTTCGCTACGATCCGGCCCGGGGTTCGTTCAAGGCCTGGCTGCACACCGTCATTCGCAGCCGGCTGTCCCGTCACTGGCGCAAGGCCCGGGCGCGGCCCGTCGTTGCCGCCGGCGAAGGAATGGAGACCGAGGCCGGGACGGAGCCGGAGGCCGACCTCGCGGCGCCGCCGGAATTCGAGGCGGAATGGCAGCGGGAGTGGGAGCACAACCTGCTGGAGGCGGCCTTGCGGCGGGTCCAGGCCAAGGTCAGCTCGCGGCAGTTCCTCCTGTTCAGCCTGGCGGTGCTCCGCGAGGTGCCCGTGGCGACCATCCGGCGCCAGTTCGATGCGAGTTTTGCGCAGGTTTACCTGGCAAAACACCGGGTCGGCAAACTGCTCAAGGCCGAGGTGACGCGCCTGCGGAAGGAGTTGGGCGAATGACTGCACCGTCGCCAGCCCGGCCGCCCTCGTCGTAGCCTGCCGCCCGCGATGGCCGACCAACCGCCACCGATGGTGCCCGCGCACGAGCTCTGCCGCCTCATTGGCCGGGGCAGCTACGGGGAAGTCTGGCTTGCCCGGAACGTGATGGGCGCCTGGCGCGCGGTGAAGGTCGTCCGCCGTTCGGCCTTCAGCGATGAACGCCCGCTCGAACGCGAGTTCAACGGCATCCGGCGCTATGAGCCCCTCTCCCGCTCCGGTGAGGGACTGGTGCCGGTCCTGCAGGTCGGCCGCGATCCAGATGGCTTCCACTACGTCATGGAACTGGCCGACGACGCCGCGGGGGCGCCCGGCGAACTCCGGCCCGACTCCTATCGCCCGCGGACGCTCCGCGACGACCTCCAGCGGCTGGGACGGCTGCCCGTGGCGGACTGCCTGGAGGTCGGCCTCGCGCTGGCGCAGGGGCTCACCCGGCTGCATCGCCACGGACTCGTCCACCGCGACCTCAAGCCCTCGAACGTGATCTTTCTCCACGGTCAGGCGCGGCTCGCGGATCTGGGGCTGGTGGGCGGCGTGGATGAATCCAAGTCGTATGTGGGGACCCTCGGCTACATCCCGCCCGAGGGACCGGGAACTCGCGGCGGAGACGTGTTTGCCCTCGGCCGGGTGCTGTATGAGGCCGCCACCGGGCTGGCGCCGGAGGAATTTCCCCATCCGCCTGCCGACTGGCTCCGGGCCGACGCCCCGGCCGATGCGTTGGAACTCCACGAGATCATCCTCCGGGCGTGCGAGCCGGACCCGGCGCGGCGCTATGCCGGGTGCGAACCGCTGATCGCGGATCTGGCCACCCTGCGGAGCGGCCGTTCAGTCCGGCAGTCCCGCCGCCTGGAACGCCGCCTCAAATGGGCGCGCCGGCTGACCGTGGCGGCGATGCTGGCCGGGCTGCTCGGCCTCGCCGTCGCGTGGCTGGCCCGGCAGCGGGCCGAAACCGAACGGGAGAATGCCGGCCGCGCCGAGGCCCTGCGCCAACGGGCCGAACGGGCGGAGCAGGCGGCCCGGGGCCGGTTGGCCGAAGCCCAGCTGGCCCGGGCGGGCCTGGAACGCCGGTCGGGCCGGCCCGGCCAGCGGTTTCACGCCCTCGCCTTGCTGGCGGAGGCGGCCCGTGGCGGAGCGGATCCGGTCGCACTGCGTTCGGAAACCATCGCCGCCCGTTCGCTGGCGGACTGGCGGCCGGTGACCGAACGCAGCCTGCCCAGAGTTCCCGGACACCGCGAGGCCGTGGATGCCACGTTCACACGCTTTACCGAGGCGGATCCGGACGGCGGCGTCACCGTCCGCCGTTGGCCCGACGGGTCCGCCGTGTGCCGCCTGGCGGGAGCGCGGGCGGAAGGATTGGTGCTGTGGCCGTTCAGCGCGGAGGGCACGCGGGTGGCCGGGCGGACCGGCAACCGGGTGGAGGTCTGGTCCGCCACGGACGGCGACCGGGTGTTCGCCGCGACGATTCCCGGCGCCTCGTCGGTGGACCTCACCCCGGATGGCCGGTCGGTGGTCGTGCGGCGGGATGACGGTTCGCTGGAATGGCGGGAGCTGGCTTCCGGACAGGAAATGGGCGGCTTTCATCCGGGATTCGTGGACGGCGACTTTGCCCTGAGCCCGGATGCCGGGCGCGTGGTGCTCTGGAGCCCCGGTCAGTGCCTGTTCCATCTGTTCGCCGCCGCGGGCTCGCGGCTGCAGTCCTACCAGTTGCCGCCGCCGGCCTGTCCGCGCCAGATCGTCTGGGAACCGGAGGGACAGTCGCTGCTGGTGGCGGGTGATGACTTTGCCGTTTACCGCGTGCGACCGGGGGCGGGCGAACGGGCCGTCCGCCTGCTCGGACACCAGGCCGAAGTGGCCACCGCGGCGGCCTTGCCAGGGGAAGCCCTGGCGGTGACCACGGCCTGGGATGATTCCACCCGGCTCTGGGACCTGCGCAGCGGACAAACCCTGCTTCAGGACCGGGGCGGGGCGTTGGAATTGCGCTGGGCGACGCCGGGGAAACTGGGGCTGCTGACCGACGAAACCGCCGGCCATCGCCTGCGGGAATACGCGGTGGTCCTGCCGGCCGGTTTTCGGCGGCTGGACGAACCGGTGCCGCCGCGGGCACTCGACGCCCACAAGGGAGTTTGGGATGTGGCCTTCCTCGCTTCCGGCCGGGTGCTGGCGACCGCCTCGTATGACGGGGTCCGGTTGTGGCCGCTGGCCGGCGGCGAACCCACCTTGATTCCGCTGGGAACCACCCGCTGGGTTCGCCCGGCGGGCACGGGGGAAGAACTCTGGGCCAGCACGGGACAGCAGGTGGTGCGCCTGGGCTTGAAGTGGGAACCGGATCGTGGGGTGCTCCGGGTGGCTTCGCCGCTTTCGGCCGGCGCGGTGGGCTGGCAATTGCCGCTGGCGGACGGGCCGGGCACCGGACCGTGGACGGTCGAGGGAAACCGCATCCGGCCCGCCGACGGGGATGGGGGTGCCGACGTGACGTTGCCCTTTGCCGCGGACCGGCTCCTGGTTTCGCCCAACGGCGACCGCTGGCTCGCGGGTCACTACCTGCGGGGTGAGTTCGCCGTGGTGGACCGGGCGAAGGGCCGGGTGGTGCGGCGCTCGAACGGGCGGTGGGCAGCCGCCGACTTTGCCGACGACGGCGATGAACTGCTGGTGGCGGCGGGAGAACTGCGGCGGGAAGACGCCGTGGAGGGCAGCGTCCGGTGGCGGCGGGCGGCTCCGGCGGATGGCGGCTGGACCGGGCCGCTGGCGGTTTCGCGGTCACAGCGGCTCGCGGCGGTGGTGGCCGCGGGCGACCGCATCGTCCTGGTGGACACTGCCTCCGGCGCCCCGCTGGCGGAGCTGGAAACGCGCGGGCACGCGCCGATTTCGGCGCTCGCGTTTGCCCCGGACGGCCGCTTCCTCGCGGCGGGCACACAGCGGCACAGTGTCTTTGTCTGGGATCTGGCCGAACACCGCCGGGCCCTGCGCGAACTCCAGCTGGATTGGTCCGGCCCCTGCCCCGAGCCCGCCGTGGTCGCGCCCGTCACGATTCTCCGGTCCGACGCGCCCACCGCCCTTTCCACCCGCCCGGGCCCGGTGCCGCTCGCCGGCTTTGAAACCCATACGCTCGACAATTTCGGCTCCGGCTCGCCGGAAAACGGCTTCGGCAACCACCCCCCGCGCCTGGTTCTCGCGGACGGAATCCGGCTCGAATCCACGGGCGTCATCCAACTCGGCGGCCGCGCGCTGCCCACTCTGCCGCTGCGCGTGGCCGGCATCCCGGTGCATCGCCACGGGCGGCGCCTGCATTTTCTCCACGCCACGGCGTGGGAGGGGCCGCCGACCGGCGAGGTCGGCCGGTATCGGGTCCGGTGGGCCGGCGGAGCCGAAGCCGTCATCCCCTTGCGACACGGCGAGGAACTGCGCGACTGGTGGCTGCCGGCGGACGACACGGGCACTCCCCGCCCGGCGTGGACCGGCTCGAATGCCGTGGCGGCCGCCCGGGGCCGGCGGACGGCGCTCTATCATCTGGCCTGGGACAATCCCCATCCGGAACGGGAAATCGCCACCCTCGATTTCGAGACCGACGGCGCCGGGCGACTGCCCTTTCTGGTGGCCCTGACGATTGATTGAGACCTTGGGTGATGCCGGTCTGCCAGGGCAGCGGACGGGGTTCCGGCTCGCGCCCGGCGTCGCTACGAAAGATTTTCTGAAAGGACGAAGGACCGACCGGGCTATCCGTCGGCACCATGAGCGTCCTGCGTCCCGTTCCGGCAGCCCTCGCTGCCGTCCTGCTGCTGACGGCCCTCCCCGTTGCCCTCGGGGCGGAGCCCGCCGCCTCCTACCTCACCAGCCTCAGCGGCCGGCTGACCCGCGAGGGAACTCCGGTTTCCGGCCTCCACGAGTTCCGTTTCCGCCTGCTGGCCGCCGCCGAAGGGCCGCTGGAACTGCCCAAGACGAGGCCGGTCGTGCTCAGCGTCCCGGTGGCGGACGGCGCCTGGCAGGCCGCGCTGGACCTCCGTCGGCTGGGCGGCGAACGCAGCATCCTCGACGAAGCCCTTTTCCCGGCCGGCAGCGCAGCGGACATCTTGGATGAGGAGGGCTTGCCAAGCCTGGGTGACCGGAGCCCCGTCGTCGCCGAGGTGTTCAAGGCCTTCCAGTGGAACTGGCGGAACGTGGAAGTCGGCTGGCTGGAAATCGCGGTGCGGCGTCCCGGCGAGGCCGACTTTGTGGCGCTGACGCCGCGGCAGCGGCTGGGGGTTGTGCCACGGGCCGGCTCGGCTTTGCTCGCGGAACACGCGGCGGTGGCCGCCACGGTGACCGAAAGCGGCGTGGATACCCGCGCCTTGGCCGACGGTTCGGTGACTCCTCAGAAACTTGCGCCCGACGCCGTCGGTGGCGCGGCGCTGGCGGACCGGGCCATCACCGGCCCGAAAATCGCGGAGGGCTCGGTGGTCCGCTCGTTGAACGGCGCGACCGACGACGTCAGCCTGGCCGCCGGGGCGGGCGTCACCATCGTCCGCTCCGGCGCGACGCTGACCATCAGTGCCGCCGGCGGCGGGGGTGGCACTCCGCCGTTGCCCAACGGCAACTTCCTGGCGGGCGGCGCGCGGAATGAAATCGAGGCCACGGTCCAGTTCAGCACGATTGGCGGCGGCGACTGGAACCGGATCACCGCGGACGCGGCCTACTCCGGCATTCTGAGCGGGGAAAACAACAGCATCGCCGAGGGCGCCACGCGGACGGTGATTGCCGGCGGCCAGGCCAATTTCGTGACCAACTCCGCCCACGCCACCATCGGCGGCGGTATCAGAAACCAGGTCGGCGGGGACCGCGGCACGGTCGGCGGCGGTTCGGACAACGTCGCCCGCGCCGATGCGACGGTCGGCGGCGGCGCGAACAACCGGGCCGACGGCCTGGGCGCGGTGGTGGGGGGCGGAACCGCCAATCTCGCGCTGGAGATGGGCACCACCGTGGCCGGCGGCGCGTCCAACCAAGCTTCGCAACCGTGGGCGACCGTGGCCGGGGGCGTGAATCACCGCGCCGCTGCCCTGGGCGCCTTCATCGGCGGCGGAGACGGCAACCGCGTCGAAGCCTCCCTGAACGGCAGCATCCCGGGCGGAGCCGCCAACGTGGTGACCAACTCCGTCTACGGTGCCATCCTGGGCGGCGAATCCAACCGGACCGCGGACTCCCGCGATGCCGTGGTGGCCGGCGGGGCGGAAAACGTGGTCGAGCAGTCCCAGTTCGGCGTCATCCTGGGCGGAGCCAACAACCGGGTGGGGCCGGACCTGACCGGGCAGGGATTCGGCACGGTTGTGGGCGGACGGTTCAACGAGGCGGGAGCCGCCTTCACGCTGGCGGCCGGGTTCAGGGCGCAGGCGACCAATGCCGGCACGTTTGTCTGGAACGGATGGTCGGCCGAGCAGGCCGCCTTCGGCAGCGAGGCGGAAGGGGAATTCGCCGCCCGGGCACCGGGAGGATTTCGCCTGCTGACCGCCGGGACCGAACCGGGCCGGGGTGACATCCGCCTCGACGCGGGAGCCGCGACCCTGCGGGCCGTGGCCAAGACCGCCGAATTCCAGGTGTCCTCGACCTTCGCCGTGACCGCGCCGGGCGGCATCAGCCTGGACACGGGCGGCCGGGGGCTGCTCGTGGACGGTCAGCCGCTGTCCTCCGGGGCCGGCCATGGCAACCGGCCACTTCGTGCCATTACGGGAGGCGGCCAGACGGAACCGCAACTGACCCTCGAGCAGACCAACCCCGACGACTTCGTGCGGATGTTTGTCAACACGCCCCGCACCTACTGGACGGTGGGCGCCGGCGGTGCCCAGGGCTCCTTCAGTTTCTATGTGCCCGCCCAAAGCCCGGCGAACTCGACCGGCGAAGGCGCCGTCCGCTTCCTGATTACGCCCAACGGTGAGGTCGGCGTCGGCCCGGACCGTCCCTTGGCGCAGTTCCATGTCCGCGGCCGCGGCGGGTTTGACCTGCCCCAGCTCCGGGCGACGCAGCTCAATCCGGCCGAGTATGCCCGGCTCCGGCTGGAGGCCGGCCCGCAGGCATGGGATCTGGCCGCCGGACCGGACGGCTCGCTGCGGTTCTTCGGCGGTGGCGCCGACCGGTTGGTGCTCACCCCAGGCCCACGGCTGGAACTCAAGGCCGAGGGCGGAATCAACTTCGTGACCGGCGGGCAGGGCCTCACCGTGGATGGCCAACCCCTCGCGACCGGGGCCGGCGCGGGCGGCGGACCGGTTGCGGTCAACGTCCCCCAAGGCGTCGCGGTGCGGGGTGTGACCGACATGCAGGCCGGCGACGTCGGGGTTTCCGGCACCGGGCGCGTGGGCGTGCAGGCCCTCAGCTCGGCCCCGGATGGGGCGGCGGTGCAGGCCGTGCAATTGCACAGCTCCGGCTACGCGGGCGACTTCGCCGGCAAGGTCAAGGTGTCCGGCGTGCTGGAGGCGAACGGCGGCGCCCGGATCGGCGGCCCGCTCCGGGTCACGGGCGCCGGGATCAACACCCCCACCACCGCCTTCCGCCTGGAGGTCGCCGCCCTCGCACTCTCGGTTGCCTGCGAGCCGCCGCCCGGCACGCGTTGCACCTCGCTGGCGGTGCTGGATCATCCGTTGCTCAATGGCCGTCCCGACGCCCTGTTGCTGCTCACCCCGGTGGACGCGGCGGCCTTCGAGCTGTATCGCCGTGGAAGCGACCGCATGGTCGGCGACTTCCTGGCTTATCATCCCGACGACGCCTCGTCGCCCGCAGCTCTGCGCGGTCGCTGGACGATGGACGTGACTCCCCCGGCGCCACCGCCCGGACTGCCCGAACCGACTCCCGCCGGCCGCTTCAACGCCCTCATCGTCACGCCATGAAACTGTCCTCCGTCCGTGTGCCTGCCCTGCTGGCAGCCTTGGAGCTGGCCGCCGGTTCCGCCCGGGCCGCCGGCTATTCGCTCGAAGCCTTCCGGGTGGGGGCGGTTCCCACGCAGTTGGTCGGGGATCCGTTCACCGTCGGCGGCTGGACCGACCTGCCGGCCGAAGCGGAACTCGTGGGCGGCGGTTATTGGTCCCGCTTCGCCATGGTGGTTACGCCGGTGATCCCGGAACGGCCGGTGCCGGCGCTGGCGGTCCAACTGACCGATTCCGGAATCCGGCTGCACTGGTTGCCCGATGGCACCGAACTGGCGCTCGAAGCGCGGGCCGACTTGGCCGGCGCGGGCGGGTGGCAGATCGTGCCCGGCGAACTGGCCCGGGGGGAGGTGTTCCTGCGTCCGGGCGCCAATCCGCAGTTTTTCCGGCTCAGGCGGAAAGAGGCGGGGCGGACCTCTGCGGGTCCCTGACGAACGCGGCCCCCGCGAGCTCGACCTGCTGGCATTGGCTTTGCTTAGTTGCCGCCATGCACAGACCGGGAACCGGCCGGGAGGCGGCCTTTACGTCCACCGAACTGACCGTGGTGATCGTCTGCCTCGCAGTGGTGGCGTTCTTCGTTCTTCTCCCGGCCAGGCCAACGGGCAAGGCGAAGTCCTCGCGCATCAACTGTGTCAACAACCTCAAGAATGTCGGCCTCGCGTGGCGGATCTATGCGACCGATAATGAAGACTCCTATCCATGGCTTCGCGCGCACACCAACCGGCCCGCCTGCCTGACGACCAACTTTGCCACAATTCCCGGGACTACTTTGCTCCCCAGCCAAGGCGTCGCCGCCATCTTCGCGTTGGTCACCAACGAGCTTTCCACGCCCAAGATTCTCCAGTGCCCCAGCGACACGACGCGGGTCCGACTCAAGACCAACTCGTTCGCTTTCCTGATGGCACCGGCCCAAGCCCCGGTTCGCGACCGCGCCATCAGCTACTTCATCGGCCTGAGCGCCATGGAAGAGGCACCGCAGTCCATCTTGGGCGGCGACCGCAATCTGGCCGGTGGTCCCTTCAGCGCGGACACCAACACACCGCCGTCGCAGGTCGCCCTGCGGATATCCAACGCGACCGCGACCAACTTGGCTGGGATGAACTCGGCGGTTTGGACCAAAGACATCCACCAACAAGCCGGCAATCTGCTCCTCGGTGACGGCAGTGTGCAGCAGGTTACTTCCGGGCGCATGAGGGAGCAGTTTCGCGATGCAGCGACCCAATCGGGAACTGACCTCGACTTCGTGTGGCCGGCGAACTGAGGCGCACCAGCCCGGCCACATCGATGCACTCTCGACCAGGTGGCATCACCATTGCTTAGCTCACGCTATGCACGCCCCGAAGATGAACCGCCACGCTGCGTTCACCTGGATTGAAATGATGGTGGTGATCGTGTGCGTGGTGCTGCTGGGGGGCCTCATCATTGTCCCTCTGATTGCGAAGCCAAAGATGAGGGTGACGCCCATCGACTGCGTCAACAACTTGAAGAACATCGGCCTCGCGTGGCGCATCTATGCGACGGACAACAACGGCCTCTATCCTTGGCAGGCTGCGGCCACGAATCGGTCCGCCTTCGTCCCCACGAACTACGCCACAGTGCCGGGCGCCGGGTTGGGGCCCGCCCAAGGCGTCGCCGTCACCTTCGCATTTTCCTCCAACGAGCTTTCGACACCGAAGCTTTTGCTATGTCCCAGCGACACGACGCGGTTCCGACTGAAGACCAACTCGTTCGCCTTCCTGATGGACCCGGCCCAAACCCCGGTTCGCGACCGCGCCATCAGCTACTTCATCGGCACCAGCGCCAGCGAGGAGGAACCCCAGTCCATCCTGGGTGGCGACCGCAACCTGGCCGGTGGCCCGTTCAGCACCGACCCGAATACGCCGCCTTCACGGGTCGCGCTGCGCATCCCCTACGCGACCGCCACCAACGTCGCCGCGATGAATTCGGCGGTTTGGACCCAGGACATCCATCGGGGCGCGGGCAACCTGCTTCTCGGCGACGGCAGCGTGCGGCAGGGCAACTCCGGACTCGTGCGGATCCACTTCCGTGACGCGGCGACCAACTCGGGAACCGACCTCGACTTCATCTGGCCAGCCAATTGACGCGGCACCTGAAGCCCAGCGTGGTTCGCTCAGGCCTCCTTCCAGCGGCGGTGGCCCCACATGTATTGCTCCGGATACTGCCGGACGAAGCGTTCGACCTCACGGGTCAGCGCCTGGGTGAACTCCAGCGCGTCGCGCTCGCGGTCGCCGGTGCGCGGGGCGGTGACCGGCCCGACGGCGTGGACCTCGAACTTCAGCGGCGCCGTGCGCACCGCCACCGCGAAGATCAGCGGCGCCCGGGTCGTGAAATGCATCATCGCGACCGACTTGGTGGTCCAGGCCGGCCGGCCGAGAAAGTCCACCCGCACGCGGCCGTCATAGACGTGCTGATCAATCATCAGCGCCACCATCTCGCCCTGGGCGAGGGCGTTGAGGAAACGCATGGGATTGCGTTCGTTGCGCGACACCAGGCGCAGCCGGTCGTTGGTGCGGCCCGCATGGAACACCCGGTCGAGCTCCGGGTTGTTGAACGGCCGATAGACGACCAGCATGGGCTTGAGCTGGGCGACGGCCTTGGCGGCGACTTCCCAGTTGCCCAGGTGGGCGCTGGCGATGAGCAGGCCCTGTTTCGGATCGGCCAGCAGGCGTTCGGCCTCGGGCGAGAGCTTCAGCGTCACGAACTCCCGCCAGTTGGCGCTGGTCATCCGGGACTTCACCACGAGCGACTCCGCCACCATCAGGGCAAATGACAGGAACGAGGCCTGGGCCAGCTTCCGGGCCTCGGCCGGCGTCCCGGCCAGACCAGTGGCCAGCAGGTTCTCGACGGAGATCTGACGGCGCTTGCGCCACAGCAGGAAGACCATGGACGCGACGAGGCGCGTGAGGCCGAACAGCAGCGCCGGCGGCAACGCCCCGATCAAGGCCAGCAGGGCGGCCGCGAGCACGGCCACCGCCTTCTGCCCAAACTGGCGCAGGCCGCTCACTTCGGCAGCCGGGCTTCCACGTAACGGACGAGGTCGCCCACGGTGGTCATGCCCACAAGATCCGCCATCTGCGTCTGGATGCGGAAGCGGTCCTCGATGTCGTAGATGAAGTCGAGGATCGACAGGGAATCGAAGCCGATCTGGTCAATGCGCGTGTCCAGCGTGAGGGCCGCGGGGTCGGCCTTGATCTGCTTGTGCCGCTGCAGGAGCTCCTTCAGGCCGGCCAGAATGTCGTCGTGCGTCATCGTGGGCGGATGAAACCGGGCGACGGCGGCGAACACAACGCCGGGTTTGCTTGGGATTGGCCGCGGCGAATTCCCGCACTCCCGCCTTTCCCGTCGGCCTTCCCCACCGGCATCGTTGGGCCTCAGCCTCGGGCCATGAATCGGCGACGCTCCAGCACCGGCTTGCTCCGGGTCCTCCTCGGACTCGGGCTCGGCCTTCGCGTGGTGCTGGGTGCGGCGTGGGCAAGTGACGAAGCGGCCCGGCTCGCCTTCTTCGAGCAGCGCATTCGGCCGGTGCTGGTCGAACACTGCCACGAATGTCACAGCGCGGACGCCAAGGCACTCAAGGGCGGCCTGCGGGTGGATTCCCGGAACGGTCTGCTCCGGGGCGGCGACACGCGCGCCGCGGTGGTGCCGGGCGATCCGGCCGCCAGCCTGCTGGTCGAGGCGCTCAGTTACACGAACCGCGACCTCCAGATGCCGCCGAAGGGACGTCTCCCCGACGCCGTGCTCGCCGACTTCCCCCGCTGGATTGCCGAAGGTGCCGTGGATCCGCGGGAGGAAACCACGCTGTCCCGACCGGACCGAGCCGAGGGCGCGACCAACCACTGGGCGTTCCGGCCCATCCCCCGCGTCGAAGTCCCCGCCGCCTCGACCGCCGACGCTTCGGTGCATCCGCTCGACCGGTTCATCGACGCCCGGCTTCACGCCCACGGCTGGCATCGTTCGCCGCGAGCCGAGGCGCGCACCCTGATCCGGCGCGCCACCTACGATCTGACCGGGCTGCCGCCGACGCCGCAGGAGATCGCCGCCTTCCTCGCCGACGATTCGGCGGACGCATTTCCCCGGCTCGTCGAACGACTGCTCGCCTCGCCGCGCTACGGCGAACGCTGGGGCCGCTGGTGGCTCGATGTCGCCCGTTATGCCGACACCAACGGGCAGGACGAGAACAAGGTGATGGCCAACGCGTGGCGGTATCGCGACTGGGTGATCCGCTCGTTCAACGCCAACCAGCCCTTCGATGCCTTCCTCACCGAACAGCTCGCCGGCGATCTCCTGCCCACCAACGGCGTCAGCGAACAGGCCGTGTTCGACCGGTGGACGGCGACGGGCTTCCTCGTGCTCGGCCCGAAGATGCTCGCCGAGCAGGACAAGCCGAAGCTGGTGATGGATTTGGTGGATGAGCAGATCGAGGTCGTCAGCCGGGCGTTCCTCGGACTCACCGTCGGCTGCGCCCGGTGTCACGACCACAAGTTCGATCCCATCCCGACCCGCGACTACTACGCTCTCGCCGGGATTTTCAAGAGCACGAAGACGATGGAGAACCTCGCCTTCGTCTCGAAGTTCAACGAGCGCCGCATCACCGGAGCCGCGGAGCTGGCCGCGATTGAAACCCACGCCAGCGAACTGGCCACCGCCAGCAACCGCGTGAACCAGGCGCTCCAGCAGGCGAACACGGCCCTGTCCGCCTCGTGGCGAACCAACCTCGGCAAATTCCTCACCCTCGCCGCCGCCGACACCCCGATTACCGGCCCCGAGACCAACCAACTGGCGCGCCTTCGAATGGTGCTTCGCGATCCGGCGGAGACCAATTCCGTGGGCCGTCGTCTCCGCTCCCTGGTGGACAATCCGGGAGCCGTGGCCGAACTGCTCGCCAATGCCGACTCGCCTTCAGACCACCGCGGACTCCGCCTCGCTCCGGGCAAGGTTGGCGCCGCATTCCGGGCCACGGGCCAAAATCATCTGGAGCAAACGACATCCCCGGACCTGGAGCCGGCGTCATTGACCGTCGAGGCGTGGGTTCAGGCCGCGAAGTTCCCGGCGGAAAAGGACACGCGGTGCTGGCTCGTCAGCAAGGGTGCCAACGAATGGACCGAAGGACACTACGCGCTGATGCTCGACCGCGACCGGGCGGGCGCCTACCTGAACCTCGGCGGCGGGCGCGAAAACGTCTTCGCCCTCTGGAGCGACGCCCGCCTGAAACCCGGCACCTGGCATCACCTCGCCTTCACCTACGACGCCCGCACGCTGCGACTGTTCCTCGATGGCAAACCGGCCGGGGAATTGGAGATCAACCGCCCCCGCACGCCTGGCAGCGGACCGTTGGTCCTCGGCAAACGTCCCGATGGGCATGTGCATTTCCGCGGGCTGCTCGACGAGGTCCGGGTCTGGTCCCGTGCGTTGGCGGTCGAGGACCTCCGATCGCACTTCGAGAACCCGGCGGCAGCCGATAGTTCCGGTGCGGCCGCCCGCTGGGAATTCAACGACCTCACCGCCGCCGAGCGGCAGTCGGTGGAATTGGCGGAAACGCACGCGGCCCTGTTCGGCACCGACGGCATCTTGGCGCTGCCGAAGGATCCACGCCCACTGTTCCCGCCGGCCACCCGCGCCGAATTGGAGGCCTTGGAACGCCAACGCGACGATCTGAAGGACCGGGCGCCCGCGCCGCCGGCCTTCGCACTCGCGGTGACCGAGGACAAGCCCGTGAACCTGCCGGTGCACGTCCGCGGAAGTCACCTCAACCTCGCGAAAGACCCCGTCCCGCGCGGTTTCATCCGGGTCGTCCAACGATCGGCGTCACCGGAGCTTCCCCTGGACCGCAGCGGCCGGCTCGAACTCGCCGGCTGGCTGACGAGTCCCGATCACCCGCTGACCGCGCGGGTGATCGTGAACCGACTCTGGCAGGCGCACTTCGGCGAAGGCCTGGTCCGCACCCCGGACAACTTCGGCCTGCGCGGCGAGGCGCCGTCCCATCCGGAACTGCTCGACTGGCTGGCCGGCGAATTCATCCGCTCCGGCTGGGACGTGAAGCACCTGCACCGGCTCATCCTCGGCAGCGCGACCTGGCAGCAGGCTTCGGAAATGCGGAATGCGGACTTCGGATTGCGGAATGAAATGGCCAACGCCGGCGCACAGCCCATTCCGCAATCCGCATTCCACAATCCGCATTCGGAGGATCCGGACAACCGGCTTCTGTCCCACTTCCCGCGCCAACGTCTCGAAGCCGAAATGGTCCGCGATGCGCTGCTAGCCGTGGCGGGCCGATTGGACATCACCGCCGGCGGTTCGCTGGTGAACTGGAAGAATGACGAATACACGCCGGCCGACGACGTGTCCGCCACCTCGCTGCGCCGGTCGGTTTACCTCCCCGTGGTGCGCGACCGGGTCTTCGACGTGTTCACGATCTTCGACTTCGCCAACCCGAGTGTCGGCACGTCGAAACGGAATCCCACAGTCGTGTCGCACCAGGCGCTTTTCTTCCTTAACAGCCCGTTGGTGAAGGCGTCCGCGCGGGCACTCGCGGCTAACCTGCTGACCGAATTGCCGCACAATCAGGAGGCCCGGATCCAGCTCGCCTACGAACGCGCCTACGGCCGGCCGCCGACCGAACCGGAAGCCCAACGCGCCATCCGCTTCATCGCGACGGTCACCCGCGGAACCGGCGCGGATTCCGATGTCGCCGCCTGGGCCGCGTGGTGCCAGGCGCTGTTCGCCGCCAACGAGTTCCTGTATCGGGAGTGAATCCTTGCTCCCGTCATCCCGGCTTTCTAATTTGTTTCCATGAAGAAACTCACGGCCATCCTGCATCGCGGCGAGCCAGACGAAGGTGGTTTCTGGGCAACCTGCCTCGAAGTGCCGGGCGCAAACGGTCAGGGCGAAACCCGCGAAGAGTGCCTCCGCGACCTCGAGGCGGCGGTGCGCCTGCTGGTGTCTGCGGAACGTGAGGAAGCGTTCCGAATTGATCCCCTGGCCGAGGAAGCGGAACTCGTCCTCACATGAAACGCCGCGCGCTCCTCAGTCATCTGCAGGAGCACGGCTGCCAAGTGCTCCGCGAGGGCGCCTCCCATTCCGTGTGGATCAACCCGCAGACCGGCCGCCGCGAGACCGTGCCCCGCCACACCGAGGTCAAAAAACACCTTGCCCGAAGCATCTGCCGGAACCTCGCGGTGCCGATTCCGCCCGGGGACTGAACCATGCCGCACAATTTGCCCCCGCCCCTTTCCCGTCGCCAAATGCTCCGCCAATGCGGCGCCGGATTCGGCAATCTCGCGCTGCTGGGGCTGCTGGCTTCGGCGGATCGCGCCGCAGCCGGGTCGGCGTTGAACCCGCTCGTCGCCCGGCCGCCGTTGTTCCGGCCGCGGGCCAAGCGCGTGATCTTCCTCTTCATGCACGGCGGGCCGTCGCACGTGGACACGTTCGACTACAAGCCGGCGCTGATCCGCGATTCCGGCAAACCCCTGCCCTTCGGCAAACCCCGCATCCAGTTCGCCCAGACCTCGAATCTCCGCCGCTCGCCGTGGGAGTTCCGTCCCTACGGCCAGTCCGGCGCGATGGTGAGTGACCTGTTTCCGCTGGTCGGCGCGTGTGCCGACGACCTGTGCTTCCTCAAGTCGGTCCACGGCACCAACGAGGCGCACGGCGGCGCCCTGCTGAAGCTGCACACCGGCTCCGACAACTCGGTGCGACCCAGCATGGGTTCGTGGATCTCCTACGGGCTCGGCTCCGAGAACCGCAATCTGCCGAGCTTCCTCACCATCAACCCGACCCTTGGCCACGGCGGCGTGGGCAACTGGTCGAGCGCCTTCCTGCCCGCCGTGCATCAGGGCACGCCCATCGGCGGCGGCATGCCGGTGGAAAAGGCCACGATCAACTACCTGCACGATCCCAACGGCGACGCAGCGCTCCAGCGTGCCCAGCTCGACCTGCTCGGCGAGATGAACCGCGAACATCTCGCGCAGGCGGGACCCGATTCAGCGCTGGAAGCCCGTATTGAATCCTTCGAACTCGCCTTCCGCATGCAGATGGAGGCGCCCGAGACGATGGACCTCGCCGGCGAATCCGAGGCGACGAAGAAACTTTACGGCCTCGACGATCCGAAGACCGCCTCCTTCGCCCGCCAGTGCCTGCTCGCCCGCCGGTTCAGCGAACGTGGTGTCCGCTTCGTGCAAGTCACCCATGGTTACTGGGACCAACATGACGACCTGACCAAAGACCATGGCCGGCTCGCCCATGAGGTGGACCGCCCGATCGCCGGCCTGCTGCGTGACCTGAAATCGCGCGGCCTGCTCGATGAAACGCTGGTGATGTGGGGCGGCGAATTCGGCCGCACGCCGACGCTCCAGGGCAGAGACGGCCGGGACCATCACCCACATGCGTTCACGATGTGGCTGGCCGGCGGGGGCGTGAAGGCCGGCTTCAGCTACGGCGTGACCGACGACTACGGCTTCTACTGCGTGGACCAGAAAGTCCACGTCCACGACCTGCACGCGACGATCCTCGCGCTGCTGGGTCTGGACCACGAACAGCTCACCTACCGTCACGCCGGCCGGGACTTCCGCCTGACCGACATCCACGGCCGGGTGGTGCGGGACATCTTCGCGTAAGTCGCCTGCTGCAGCCCGGAAACGAAAAAGGGCCGGACTTGCGTCCGGCCCCGTGAATCAGGTGCGCGCTGCTCAGTTGCGGGCGCGGTAGAACTTCTGCGCGGCGGCCGAGCCCAGCGGGATGCGCAGCGGGCTGCTGCCGGCCACATCGCCGTAGCCGGTGTTCACCGTGTCGGACGACTGGAGCGTGCCGGTGTAGGTGATGACGATGTCGGTGCCCTCGACGCGGACCGAGAGGGTCGGCGTGACGACCGGGCTCGCGGTGCGGGCGCGATAGGCCTTGAGGGCGTTCGCATTCGCGGTGTCGTTGAGCAGGATCTTCTCACCGCTCGCGGTGACGGAGAACCACTCCACGTTGCCGCCGCCGCCGCCCTGCATGTAGGAGCAGCGGATCGGATAGATGCCCGGCTCCGGAACCACGAATCCGAAGATCGTATCGGAAGCGCCACGGCCGTTGTTGTTGAACTCACCCAGGCGGACGTTGGTGTCCTGACCGATGGTGGCCTTGAGGCCGGCCACACCCTTGAGGCGGTTCAACTCCACGTTGTCGATCATCATCACGGGAATGGTGACGTCGAAACCGTCGCCACCCATGATGATCGGGTAGAAGCCGGCGTTGGCATCGCTGTTGCCGATGACCACCGCCGCGGCACCGGCAGCCTGCGCCTTGCGGGCCTTCTCCACGAACGTGCAGACGCCACGGGAGATGAAGGCAATCTTGCCGGTCAGGTCAGGCAAGGCCGGGTCCGCGTTGCAGGAATTGCCGAGGAACACCATGTCGCCGGACAGCACCGAGGTGACCGGGGGGCCGCCAAAGTTGGCGTTCAGACCGACGGACGCGACAACCGCCGCCACGCCGCCGGCAACGTTGGCCGGGGCGGTGATTTCGAGATACTGGCGGCCGACCCTCTCGCCGACCGTCACGCGGAAGTTGTCGTCGCTGTTCACGCCCATGCGGTGATAGCCGGCGGTCGGGAACTGGACGTAGGTGGTAAATTCCGAGGCGTAGTTCTCGGTGCTGCCCGCGGAGCCGGGGATGCCGGGATGGAGACGGTCAGGCGTGAAGTTGCCGTTGGTCTCGTCCGCGATGCGGGCGTAGTTGATGGTGGTCTCCTCCGCGTAAACGCCGTTCACGAACCCGGTCTGGTCCGCGAGGTTCGGGGTCAGCAGGCCGGCGAGGACGCCCTCGGTGAACTCGAGGTTGTTCGGGAGCGTCGGCGCGTTGGCGCCGCGCGTTTCCGTCTGCCAGGTCTTCACATTGAAGCCGGGCTTGGCGGCATCACCGGTGCCCACCGCGGTCACGACGCTGGTCGGCAGGGTCGCATACCTCTCGACCACGAAGGTCCAGCTCTGGGTGACCGTGGTGGCCGAACCGGCCGCCCGATAGGTCAGCAGCGCGACGTTGGTCGAACCGGCCGGCAGCAGCGCCGACGAGGCGAGGGTAGCCTTCACGGTCGAACCGGAGCGGCTCACCGTCGGGGTGCCGGCCACGCCGTTCAGGGACAGCGCGATCGAGGCATCCTGCACGGCCACGGATCCGTCCTTCAGCCAGACTTCGACCGGGACGATCGGGCTGTTGCCCGCGGAGGCCGGATACGGCTGGACCAGGGCCACAAACGGGGCCGAGGCCGCGCTCACGGCGCGGTAGGTCTTGAGGCCGCCGTTGGCCGTGTCGTTGAGCAGCACCGGGGTGCCGTCGGCCTTGAGCGTGAACCACTCCACGCCCGCGCCGCCGCCGCCGTTCTCCCAGAGCAGGCGGAAGGGATAGACGCCCGGCGCCTCGACATAGAGGTTGAAGCGCGTGCCCGCGTCCACGCCGCGGCCGCCCTCGAACACGCCGGCCACCGGCTTGAACAGGTCGCGGAAGTTCTGGCCGGCCTTGACCGTGAAGCCGTCATCCGAAGCCACGCCCATGACGTAGGTGCCGCGGGCGGGGAACTCGATGTAGGTGAGCGCCTCGAAGGCGGAGTTGTCCTCGGTGGTCAGCGTGCCGCCCGGGATGCCGAGGTCGGAGAACGCGGTGTCGATCTGGAAATAGCCGCTGCCGCCGCTGCCGTTCTTGTAGTCGATCAGGTCGCGGGCCACGAAGCCGTTGGCGTCCGCCCCGAGCGTCGCGAGGTCCACCTGGTTGTCACCGCGCAGGCCGGCCAGCTGCTCCTCGGTGAAGCGGGTGCTGTTCGGCTGGCCGGAAACCACCTGGTGAGGCCGGATATTGAAGCCGGTCTTCGAGGAGTCCGGTCCGGTCACGGCGTCCGCCGTCGCCAGCGCAGTGTAGGCAGGCGTGATGAAGGAGCGTTCGCCGGTGCCGGAGTTGCCGCCGTTGTCCTTGAAGCTGACGGACACGACGTTGGTGGCGCCCGCAACGAACGGGGCGCCGGCCTTGTAGGCCACCGTCGTGGTCGAACCGGTCTTGCTCAGCGTCGGCGTCACCGCCGCGCCGTTGAAGTTCACGACGAGGGTGGAGGGGTTCAGCACGCTGGCGCCGGCATCATCGATGACGAACGAGAAACCGTCCGGCGTGGCCGCGATCGGTCCCACGGTCGGCAGAGCCGCCGCCACGGTGGTGATCACGATGTTGTCCACGTGCTGGTTCTGGTTCGCCCCGCCGGTCCGGCCGCTGAGCACCAGCCGGCCCGGAGTCGGGATGAAGGTCGTCTGGAACGCGTCCAGCACCTTGCGGCCCTTGTAGCTGACCGTGAGCTTGCCGTCCTCGGCCAGGCCCACTTCGAGCTTCGCCCAGCACAGGCCGGAAGCGTCGCCGGCCGTGTCAGGATTGTAGGGGCCGGTCTGGATGGAGTTCACGTCGTCGCACGCGCCGTTGCGGGTCGAGAGCGCCTGGCGCAGCACGGTCACGTTGTCCACGCGCACGATCAGGCCCTCGATGTCGCCGCCGTCCGGCAGCGTGTTGCCCGACCACACGTCGAACCCGATCGCAATGCCGGTCGTCGTGCCGGCTTCCGGCAAGCCGGCCGCGTAGGCGCCGCCCACACCGTCCGGATTCTCATTGGCCGCGACCAGCACCGGGTCGCCGCTGCGGGCATAGCTGACGGCGAAACCGTCCGCCGGCCGGCCGTCGTTGCCCGTCGCGTTGCCCACACGCAGGTCCGCCGAGAAGGTAAACGCCTTCACCGGCACGCCCCCGTCGATGTCGGGGAAGATGATCGAGGAGTTCTGGCTGTTGACCGCGTCGGTGATCGAGATGTAGCCGCCGGTCTCGGGATTGCCGCCGGTGCCCACGTAAACCGCGGGATTGTTGCCGAAGATCTGCAGTTCGGCCGAGGGATCGGTGTCAAAGTTGAAGGTCCGGTTGCCCGCCCAGGCCGACGCCGTCAGCGCCGCCAGCGAGCCCGCGACCACCAACCGGTGGAACGAGTTCTTGGAATTCATTGTCAGTAGGATGTGTCAGTGCTGTCGCCCGGGCTGCCGGCAGGAACCCTCTGCCGGCCATGCCGGTGCCGCAAGCTACGGCCAAGCCGCAGCTTACGACAAAACGAGCGACCAACAAGCATCGCGCGTCGGCAATCATTCCGCCTCACGAGAAATATTCATGGGTCTGCTGCCCTTCCATGGCCAGACGACGGGATCGTGGACTTTGAAACGAATGCCCCGCAGGCTGGTCCCAGTTCCGGACCATGAACGTCTCCGCCGCGCGCTTCGCCCTGTTCTGCTGCCTGTTCCTGGCGGCCCGGGGGTTCGCGCAGTCCCCGGCTGCCGCCCCCGATTCCCGGCCCCGGCCGCTCCAGTTGCCCGGAATTGAGAACGCCTTTCAGGCCACTTCCCGCGTGTATTCCGGCGGCCAACCCGAGGGGGACGAGGCCTTTGCCGCGCTCCAGAAACTCGGCATCCGAACCCTCATTTCCGTGGACGGAACGAAACCCGACGTCGAACGCGCGGCGCGGTTCGGCCTGCGTTATGTCCACCTGCCCCATGGTTACGACGGCATCGCGTCGAACACCGCCGTCCGGCTGGCGAAGGCCGCGGTCACCGTCGAGGGGCCGATTTTCGTCCATTGCCATCACGGCAAACACCGCGGTCCGGCCGCGGTGGGTGTCATCTGCCAGGCGACAGCCGGCTGGACCACCAACGACGCCGTCGCCTTCATGAAGCAGGCCGGCACCGCGGCCGACTATGCCGGTCTTTACCGCGCCAACACCGGTTTCCGCGTGCCCACCCTGGCCGATCTGGCCCGGGTTCCCGCCGATTTCCCCGCGCGGGTGGAAATCTCGGGCCTTGTGGATGCCATGGTCGAACTGGACCACCGCTGGGACCACCTCAAGGCCATCCAAGCAGCCGGCTGGCGCGTGCCGCCGAACCAGCCCGACCTGGTGCCGGCCGACGAGGCCAAACTGCTGGCCGAAGCCTACCGGGAACTTCAGCGCCGCCCGGAAGCACAGGCCCGGGGTGCCGAATTTCTCACCACGCTCCGCACGGCTGAAACCCGCGCCGACGCCCTGCACGCGCAATTGAAGTCCGCAGGCGATTTCCCCGGCGGCGCCGCCCTGCCCCGACTGGAAACGCAGTTCCGGGAGGCCGGCCAGAGCTGCACCGCCTGCCACCGGCAATTCCGCAACTGACGCCGCCTCGCTCCGCTCTGGCCGGACATCCATGACACTAGGTCGCCTGTCCATCGGGCAGAAAAGGGTTTCCGGCAAAAGACCCGTTTGGCTTCGCGCCGGCAACCGGGAGATCCAGGGAGCCGGATTCATGCGCCCCGGACCGGCGCCCATTTGGACGCCTTTCCATAAGCCCGGCATGGGCCTCGGGACAAAATACTTCGCGGGATTCCGCCGGCGGCGGTGTAAGCGAAGGTGAAAGGCGGTGCTGACACCGCCGGACACAACAAAAACACCTCTCACCGAAACTGCCTTATGAACCCGTTCAAATTGAGCCTCACCGCCGTCTTCGCCCTCCCGGTCGTCACCTCGCTGACGTCGGCCGGCACTGCCCTCGTCACCAGCCCTCGCCGCTCGCAAACATACTCCGCAGGCGTCACTGGCACCGCGGCCGGCGGAGATCTCGCCCGCGGCAATCCGGCAGCCGGCTCGCCGCGGGGCGTCGCTGCCCTGACACCCGCCCAACCGGCCGCGAAGGCGAGCTGCCGCCAGCCGGCAAAATCATCCCGGCCCGCTTGCTGCGGCTGATCCGCTCCGGCTCACTGGCGGCAGGGCACACCCGCCGCCTTCCCCATTTTGGCCATGAATGCCCAGCCCCGCCCGCCGTGGATGTGCTGGGCCGGCTGATGGATTTTCTGAGGCGTCCCGCTTGGGCCTGTCCGGACTGGCGGCGGTGATGCTGCTGGGACTCGGACTGGGCTAGAGTTTTGCCGAAGGCCGCACGCTGGCGGCTCTACGACCGGGCCGGGCAGTCGGTCGGCGCCCCCGGCGAAGCCCCCGCCACCGGCAAAAAACGCGGTCGGAATCGCGGTGACCGACGGGCGCTTCCGGTTGTTTCCATGACCGGACACCCTTCCCTCCCGGCCGCCGCCGGTTACTCCCCGCGGTAAACGCGCGGCAGGCGGTGCCGCCAGTTCACCAGCACGTCGTAGGTCACGCTGCGTTTCAGCCCGGCGATTTCCTGGACCGTGATGGTTTCCGTCCCCTGGGTTCCCTGCAGGACCGACTCGTCGCCCTCCTGCGCCGCCGGCAGATCGGTCAGGTCCACCATCAGGGCATCCATGGTCACCCCGCCGACGATCGGCACACGGCGGCCGTGCAGCAGCACGCAGCCCTCGTTGCGCACCCGCGGATAGCCGTCGCCATAGCCCAGCGGCAGCACCCCGATTCGGCCCGGCCGCTCCGCCCGCCAGCGCATCCCGTAGCCGACGGTGTCGCCGGGCTCGACCGGTTGGGTGGCGACCAGCCGGGCCTTCACAGTCATCACCGGCTGGAGTCCCTCCAGCCGGCGACAGACGGACGAGGGGAACACTCCCTGGGCCAGAATGCCGACGCGCACGAGGTCGAAATGGGCCTCCGCGAGGTCGAGGAACCCGCCCGAATTGCAGTGGTGCACCCGGCGCGGGACGATCCCGGCCGCCCGCAGCGCGCCCAGGCAGCGCTCGAACCGGCCCAGCTGGACCCGGGCGAAGGTCTTGTCCAGTTCGTCGCTCTGGGCGAAATGGCTGAGCACGCCGGCGAAATCCAGCCCCCGCAGGCCGGCCAGTTCCCGGCTCCAGGACTCCGCCTCACGCCACGGCAGGCCGAACCGGTTCATGCCGGTGTTGACCTTCAGGTGCACCGGCACCGGCCGGGCGCGCCGCCGGCCGAATTCCGCCAGTGCCCGCGCCAGCTCCAGCCGCCCGACGCACGGCTCCAGTTCCAGCTCCAACACCCACGGCAGTTCATCGGGCAGCCGTTCACCGAGAAGCAGGATCGGTGCGGTCACGCCGGCGGTCCGCAATTCCGCGGCTTCACCGAGGGTGAACACGGCCAGCTGGTCGGCCCCGTTTGCGAGCGCCACCTGGGCGGCCTTCACACTGCCGAGCCCGTAGGCGTCGTCCTTGGCGACGAACAGCAGACGGCAGGCGGCCGGGAGGGCCGCCCGCAGGCGGCGGAAGTTCCCGGCCAGCCGGGCAAGATCGACCTCGATCCAGGCGGAACGCGGCGGGAAGGTGCTCATTCGTTGCCCGGAGGCCACAGGGAGGCCCCGACGTCAGTGCGGAAGTAGCTGCCGAGGGAGCGGATCTTGCGGATGTTCGCGTAGGCGGTCGCGATGGCTTCCGGCAGGCTGGCTGCAACCGCCGCCACGTCGCAGATCCGGTGGCCCGTCGCCTCCAGGGTGCCGTCGGTCCGGGCGGCGACCTCCTGCCACCATACGTCGCAGGTGAACCCGCCGTTCACCGTCACCGGCACCCGGGGGCCGACCAGCTGGGTGAACGGATAGCCGTAGCCCGCCAGCGTGAGGTTGCAGCCGAAGTCCGCCCCGGGCCGCCAGAGCGGGCGCAGCGGCTCGTTGCGCACACAGCGCAGGAACGTCTCGAGGGGATTCGCCAGCATCCGCGCAATCAGCGGGCCGCTCGTGACCCCGAGGCGGACGTTGTATTCGAGAACGTGCCACCGGTCTTCGTGCCGGATCGCCGTGACCTGCACGGGCCCGTGGAATCCGACCTCGCGAAACCAAGGCCGCAGCGGCAGGAGCAGTTCGCGCACGAGGCCGTATCGGTCCCCAGGATCGCGCTCGACCAGCCCGCCCAGCGGGGCACCGGCCACGATGCCGAGGTTGCCGTCGAAGGCGCGCTTGTATTCCTGGTTGGTGACCAGGGGGTGAATCTCGCCGCCGCTCACGAGCGCGATGTGCCCCGCTTCCCGGCGACCGAGGTATTCCTGCAGGAAGATGCCCTCGGAATCATCCAACCGCGGCAGCCACGCCAACGTGTCGGCCACGGTCTCGCACACAACCGTGTGGATCGGGCTGGTGGGGGAACACAGGGGGTTCTTGAGCACGAAGGGCCGCTGTTCCCGGCCGACCAGCGCCTCCGCCTCCGCCCGGGTCGCGACGAACCGGGCCCGCGGAAACGGCACCCCGAAGCGGGTGCACAGCTCCCGGGCAAAGTCGCGCTCCCGCTCCAAACGAAGCCCTTCGCCCGTGGGGCAAAGGAGCGGCGGCCGCAGTGCCAGAAACTCGTCCGTCCACGGTTTCAGCGCCCACTCGATGGACATCGGCACGATCAGGTCGGCCGGCTCGCGGCGCAGCAGCTCGCAGGGGTTGGGCTGATCGGCCGCCGTGACGCAGGGCCCCTCCGACATCGGCCCGTGGTGCGCATAATCCCGCGTCAGATAGGCGCCGGCCGTCGCCCCGTCCTCGCGCAGCCGCCGGACCATGGCCTGGGTGAAAGCGCCCACCCCCAGCACCAACGCCCGCGGCCTGCCCGGATCAGATGTTTCCATGTATGAATGCGCGCAGACGCTAGGAATCCGGCAGCTCGCGTCAAAGCGCATTCGGGCGGGAGTTGTTCACCGCCCGAGCAGCGCCCGCGCCCGGGCTTGGCAGAGGTGGAAGGCCACCCCCAGGCCGGCGCCCAGGCCGAGCCCATAGCCGACGCCCCACGCCAGCATCGCCGTGGGGCGATGGTGCCGCAGCAACAGCGCGGTGACTTCGCCGCCCGCAAAGTAACCGAGCGCGTTCAGCCCAAAGAGCGCCAACACCACGCGGAGCCGCGCCTCGCGGGCGTCGAAGGCCGCGCACAGCATCGTGCCCATCAGGACGGTGCCGGCCAGCAGGCCGACGACGCTGGCGAGGTGTCCGTGGATCTTCGCCTAGGCCATCCAGCCGGCGATCCAAGCCACCGAATAACCGGCAAACGCGAGGCCGAAGAGCCGGTTGAACCGCCCCAGCGAGCCCGGCCCCATGATCAGGCGGTGCAACAGCGGGCCGGTCAGCCCGAGGAAAACGAGCGCGCAGACGGCATACATGCCGGCCTCGCCCACGAGGCGGTTCAGCGTTCGGCCGAACACTGCCCGCGGCACAAAGCCCGCCACGCTCACCGCCGTGAATCCCGCGGCGCCCCGGATCACCGACTGCGCCAGCGACGGCACCGGTGAACCGGCAGCGCGGACGCGCTCGGCGAGGCTTTGCTGATCGAGTTGGAACCAGGCCATAAAGGAATGCCCGCGAGTGTTCCCGACCGCCCGTGCGGCGCGAGGACAAATCAGCCCCGGCGCCCAAGTGCTGCCCGCAGCATGCCGGCAGCACTTTCCCTGCATCCGCCCGGCGATATTGGCCGTTATGAAGGCGGGACGGGGTGCGGCAATCGTGTGCTTGTCACCCGACCGACGCTGCGGCAAGGAAGGCGCAGCCACCTGGGGCAGCAATGGCGGAACTAAACCCTCCGTAGCTGCCGTGCGCGGGTGGTTTCCCTGTTGCCCGCACGTCGGAAGACCCGCGTCGCCGGTGCGCGCCAGATGACCGGCAAGGCAACATGAACCGCACAGCTTCTCTCTGTCTCACCGCCGGCCTCGCCGGACTGCTCCTCCCCGTCCTCGCCCGCGCCGACGAGCCGATCATGCTCCAAAAGATGATCGTCACCGGCCGTCGCGATTCGCTCCTGGAAATCGCCAACGCGGCTTCCGAGGGCTACGTCGGCAGGGATCACTTCGAGTATCGCCCGCTCCAGCGCCCCGGCGAACTGCTGGAAACCGTGCCCGGCCTCATCGCCACGCAGCACAGCGGCGCCGGCAAGGCCAACCAGTATTTCCTCCGCGGCTTCAACCTCGATCACGGCACCGACTTCGCGACCTCGGTGGACGGCATCCCCGTGAACCTGCCCACGCACGGCCACGGGCAGGGCTACACCGACCTTAACTTCCTGATCCCGGAACTGGTCGAGACGGTCCATTTCCGCAAGGGCCCCTACTACGCCGACATCGGCGACTTCGGCTCCACGGGGGCAGCCGAACTGGAATACGCCCGCGAGCTCGACCGCAGCCTGCTCCAGCTGGAAGGCGGTTCGTTTGGCTACGGCCGGGCGGTATTCGCCTCGTCGCCGAAGGTCGGCGAAGGCCGGCTGCTCTACGCGGCGGAAGTCGGCCATGACGACGGCCCGTGGGCAAATCCGGCGGACTTCCAGAAGGTGAACGCCGTGCTGCGCTACAGCCGCGGGACGGAGGAAGCCGGCTTTTCGCTGACCGCCATGGCCTACGCGGGGCGCTGGGAAGCCACGGACCAGATTCCGCGTCGCGCCGTCGCCGCCGGCACGCTGGACCGTTTCGCCGGTCTCGACGACAGCGACGGCGGCGACTCAAAACGCTTCAGCCTGTCCGGCCGGTGGCATCGCGAAAGCGACGTGGGCCACACCGAGGTGCAGGTGTATGGCGTTTACTACGACTTGGACCTGTTCTCGAACTTCACCTACTTCCTCGACGATCCGGTCAATGGCGACCAGTTCGAGCAGTTTGACCAGCGCGGCTTCGGCGGCCTGAAGGCCCACCACACGGTGGAGCACGAACTCCTGGGCCGGGAGGCGGAAAGCACCCTCGGCCTGCAGGTGCGCGGCGACTACATCGAGAACGGGCTGAACCACACGGTGCAGCGGCGTTACCTATCGACGACCCGGGCCGATACCACGGGCGAGATCAGCGTGGCGCCCTACGCCGAACACAAGACGAAGTGGGCGGACTGGCTGCGCAGCACGGTCGGGGTGCGGGCGGATTACTACACCTTCGACGTCGCGTCGGACAACGCGGCCAACTCCGGCTCGGCGGACGACCTTCTGGTGAGCCCCAAGGGCAGCCTTGTCTTCGGCCCGTGGGCGCAGACCGAATTTTACGTGAGCGGCGGCCTGGGCTTTCACAGCAACGACGGCCGGGGCGTGACGACGACGATTGACCCCGGCTCGGGCACGGCCGTCACGCCGGTGGATCCGCTGGTGCGGACCTACGGCGCGGAGTTCGGGGTGCGCACCCTGGCCGTGGACCACCTTCAGAGCACCGTCTCACTCTGGTGGCTAGACCTGGATTCGGAGCTGCTCTTCATCGGCGACGCCGGCACCACGGAGGCCACCCGGCCGAGCCGACGCTACGGCATCGAGTTCGCCAACTACTACACGCCGGCCAAGTGGCTCACCCTCGACGCGGACTTCTCGTGGTCGCACTCGCGCTTCCGCGACAATGACCCGGCGGGGAACTACATCCCGGGCGCGATTGAAACGGTGCTGGCCGCCGGCGTGAACGTGCATGACCTCCCGCAGCTCGGCGGGTTCTTTGCCGGTCTCCGGCTGCGTTACTTCGGCAGCCGTCCGCTGGTCGAGGATGACTCGGCGCGTTCCGGAGAAACGCTGCTGCTGAATGCCCAGGCCGGCTACCGCTTCAACCCGAACTGGGCGCTGACCGTGGACGTCTTCAACGTCCTCGACCGGCAGGACGACGACATCACCTACCTCTACGAATCACAGCTCGCCGGCGAGGCCGCCCCGGTGAACGACTACCACTTCCACCCCGTGGAACCGGTCAGCTTCCGGGTGGCGCTGACGGGGCGGTTCTGAGCCGACTCAGCCGTAGCGGCCCTCGATGTATTCGCCGGTCTTCGGATTCCGCGGATTCAGAAAGAGCTCCTCGGTCCGGCGGTGCTCGATGATCTCGCCGAGCAGCATGAAGATGCATTCGTGGGACGCCCGGCGGGCCTGGGCCATGTTGTGCGTCACGATCACGATCGTGTAGCGGCCGGCGAGGCTCCACATGAGCTCCTCGATGGCACGGGTGCCGTTCACGTCGAGGGCGCTGCACGGTTCGTCCATCAGGATGACCTCGGGTTTCAACGGCAGGAGGCGGGCGATGCAGAGCTTCTGCTGCTGTTCCAGCTGGAGGCCAACCGCCCGGTGGTGCAGGCGGTCCTTCAGGTCGTGCCACAGGCCCACTTCGGTCAGCGCCTTCTCCACCGCGGCGTCGAGCTCGCCCCGGCCGGGCTTGCTCTCGCCGTGGATGCGGAGGCCGAAGGCGATGTTCTCGTAAACCGTCAGCGGCAGCGGATTGGGCCGCTGGAAGACCATGCCGACCGACTTGCGCAGCGCGATGAGCGAGACGTCGGGGTCGTAGATGTTCTTGCCGAGGATCTCGATCTGGCCGGTGGTGGTGACGTAGCCGTAACGCTCGTTCACGCGGTTGAAGCAGCGCAGCAGCGTGCTCTTGCCGCAGCCGCTCGGGCCGATCAGCGACGTGATCCGGCCGTGCGGGATGTCCACGGTGACGTTCTTGAGGGCCTGGAACTTCGCATACCACAGGCAGAGGTCGCGCGTGGTGATGGCCAGGGACGGCTGGGCTGGCGGCTGGTCGCTCATCCGAAGATTCCGTTCACGTAGTCGTGGGTGCGACGGTCCATGGGCGCCGGGCCGAAGATCACGTCACTGCGGTCCAGCTCGATGATCTCGCCGTTCCAGAGGAACATCGTGCGGTCGGCCAGGCGGCGGGCCTGCTGCACCAGATTCGTTACGAGGATGATGGTCATCTCCCGGCGGAGTTCCTTGAGGACGTCCTCGATCCGCATCGTGGTGACCGGATCAATGGCGATGCTGAACTCGTCGAGGCAGAGAATCTCCGGCTGGTGGCTGAGGGCGCGGGCGATGGTAAGCCGCTGCTGCTGGCCGCCGGAAAGCTTGGTGCCGAGCGAGTCGAGGCGGTCCTTCACCTCGTCCCACAGCGCGGCCTGGCGCAGGCACTTTTCGACGTGTGCATCCAGGAACTTGCGGTCCTTCAGTCCGGCGGCGCGGGGCGCGAAGGCCACGTTGTCGTAGATCGTCAGCGGCAATCCGACGGGCAGCGGCGCGACCATGCCGATGCGGCGACGCAGCTCATAGACGCTGGGCACGCGCATCACGTCCTCGCCGTCCACGCGGATGGTGCCGGTCATCTTCGCGCCCGCGGTGAATTCCAGCGTGCGGTTGATGGCGCGGAGCAGCGTGGTCTTGCCCGACTGGGCCGGACCGATGATGGCGAAGATCTCGTTCGGCTCGACGTGGAAGTTCAGGCCGTGATGGACCTCCCGGCCGCCATAACTGCACCGGAGGTCGCAGACTTCGATCTTGGGAACGGCGCTCATGGGTTCACCATTTCTTCCGCGAACGCAGCCAGGCCCGCAGGGTGATGGCGGTGGCGTTGACCAACAGCACGCTGCCCAGCAGGACCAGCGCCACGGCGTAGGGCAGCGCCTCGGGCGCGCCCGTGACCTGCGTCGAGACCGTGAACAGGTGCATCGAGAGCGCCATGCACTGGTCGGTGAGGTTGTAGGCGAACAGGTCGCCCTCGGCGATGCGCCGGTAGAACACGGCACCGGTGAACATGATCGGCGCCGTTTCGCCCGCGGCGCGGCTGACTTGGAGAATGACGCCGGTGAGGATGCCGCTGATCGAGTTGGGCAGAACAATGGTCCAGATGGTCTGCCAGCGGGTGGCGCCGGTGTTCCAGCACGCCTCGCGAAACTGCATCGGCACGCTGGCGAGCGCCTCCTTGGTGGAAGCGATGACCACCGGCAGCGTCATCACCGCCAGGGTGAGCGAGGCGGCGAGGATCGAGCGGCCGAACTTCGCAGCGAGGACAAAGGCGCCGAGGCCGAAGAGCGCGTGAACGATGCTGGGCACGCCCGCGAGGTTCACCACGGCCAGGTTGACGATGCGGGTGAACCAGTTGTCGCGGGCGTATTCGTTGATGTAGATCGCCGCGAAGACCCCGACCGGCGCGGCGATGGCCAGCGAGACGCCGACCAGCCAGAGGGTGCCCAGCAGCGCGCTCCAGATGCCACCCTTGCGCATGCCGCTGACCGGGTTCGTGGTGAGGAACTCCCACGAGATCAGCGAGGCGCCCTTGCTGACGAGGTAGCCCAGGATCAGCGCCAGCGCGGTCAGGATGGCAAGCACCACCAGGCCGAGCGCGGCCCGGGCGAACTGCTCCTGCCGCAGCTTGCGCCGGATGTGCGGGGTCTCGGCAAACGTCGCTCGGACGGACGGGTTCATTTGCGGCGGAGTCCGCGGATCACCAGGTCCGCGGTGAGGTTGACGATGAAGGTCAGGGTGAACAGCAGGATGCCGACGAGGAACAGAACGCGGTAATGCTCGCTGTGCTCGCTGGCCTCGCCGAGTTCGGCGGCGATCGTGGCGGTGAGCGTGCGGACGCTCTCGAACATGAATCCGGGGTTGAAGGAACCCTCCTTCACGAAGGGATTGTTGATCGCGTGGCCGGTCGCCATCAGCACGGCCATCGTCTCGCCGATCGCGCGACCCACGCCCAGCAAGACGGCGGCGAGCAGGCCGTTCTTGCCGGCCGGCAACAGCACGCGCCAGATCATCTGCCAGCGGGTCGCCCCGAGGGCGATGGCGGCCTCGCGGTAGCTGTCGGGCACCGCCTTCAGCGCGTCCTCGCCGATGCTGACCATGATCGGGATGCTCATGAGCGCCAGCAGGAGGGCCGCGTTCAGCACATTCAGGCCCACGGGCACGCCGAAGGTGGCGATGAGGAACCGGTTCATCACCGTGAGGCCGATGAAACCCCACACGACCGACGGGATGGCCGCCAGCAGCTCGATGATCACCTTGAGCGTCTCACGCAGCTTGCCCGCGCAGAACTCGGAGACAAACACCGCCGCCCCCAGGCCGAACGGCACGGCGATCAGCATGGCGGTCAGGGTCACCGCCAGCGTTCCCAGCACCAGGGACCCAACCCCGAAGCGGACATTGCCGAGCGAGGTGGGATACCACTCGGAGTTCAGGAGGAAGCCCCGGAACGTCACCTTGTCGGGCACCGGCAGCGCCTCGCGGAACACGAAAAAGAAGATCGCGAAGACGAACAGGATCGCGCTGAATCCGCATAGCCGGATGAGCAGCTCGATGAGCTTCTCACCGAGCATCAGGCGCGGGCGGCGGGTGGGGGGGGGGCTGGGCATCCGGAAGGGGGGGGCGGGGGCTACTTGACCTGCTCTTCCTTGGGCAGCGGCACGTAGCCGGAATGCTCGACCACCACCTGGCCGGCAGCGGAACGGACCCAGCCCAGATACTTCGTGACGTGCTCCGAGGCCCCGGGCGGGACATACATGAACATCGGCCGGGCAATCGGATAGGTCTTGTTCAACGTGGTCTCGATGGTGGGCATCACGGACGCCTCACCGGCCTTCTTCGCCACCCGGAGGATCTTCACCTTGTCCGTCTTGTAGCCGAAGCCGCTGTAGCCGATGGCTCCCGGCGTGTTGCCGACGAGTTCAACGACATCCTTGGAGCCCGACATGTCGCGGGAACCAGCCTTGAAGTCGGCCTTCTTGCCGAGCACCGCCTCGCGGAAGTAGTGGTAGGTGCCGGAATTGTTCTGGCGGCTCACCCGCACAATCTCCTCGGACGCGCCCGGGACCTTGACCCCCAGGTCGCTCCATTTGCCGATGCTGCCGCCTTCCCGGAAAATGGCGCTGAGCTGTTCCAGCAAGATCTCCGAGAGCGGGTTGCTCGGATGGACGTAGATCGCAAGCGCATCATAGCCGACCAGGTATTCCGTCGGGTGCTTGCCGCCGTATTTCGCGGCTGCCTTTTCCTCCTCCTCCTTCTCCAGCTTGCGGGAGCTGTTGGCGATGTCACAGGTGCCGTTGATCAGCGCGGAAACCCCGACGCCGGAACCGCCGCCGGAGACCTCCACCGACACGGACGGATCCACCTTGGCGTATTCCTCCGCCCAGGCCTGGGCGAGGTTGACCATGGTGTCCGAGCCGATGTTCTGGATGGCGACCGTGGCTTTGGCCGAACCGGAGGCCGGCTCGGACTTCTTGCAGCCGACCCAGCCAAGGGTGGCGGCCAACAGCACGGAGGAGACAAGGCGAAACGTGGGAGTCATGATTCAGTTTAGGCGGGAATGACGGCCGCAGTCCGGGGAACGGAACGTTCGCCCAGCAGGGCCGAGACAAGGTCGTGGATCTGGTTTTGCAGGACGGAGTAGGTGCGTTCGAGATCGGTCGGGTCCTCAAGGTTCCACTCCAGGTTGACCGCGCGCGCGCGGGCGGGCGGAAACGCCTCCCGCGCCCGGGGGGAAAGGGCCACGACGACCTGGTAGTATTCGCGGTTGGGAATCTGGTCCGGCGTCCGCAGCTTTGCGCCCGACACTTCGTGACCGCGGGCCCGGAGGAAATCGAGCACCGTCGCATTGCCGCCGTTGGGGTCCATCACCGCGCCGGTGAAGACAAAGCGGGCGTCACCCAGGGCCTGGCCGATCGTTTCCGCCAGCAGCGCCGGCCCGGCGGCGGTGGCGCCCACGAAGAGGACGCGGATGATCTCGCTGTCCTTGTGCTTCGAATACTCGCCGGTGACCATGAACAGGGTCTCCTGCGAAATGTTCTTGGCCTGGTCGGCGACCCGCTCCAAGCGGCGGGCAAGGTTGGTCAGGGGCGTGTAGGCCTCGAGCGGGATCCGGCCGGCCTGGCGCTCCAAAAACAGCAGTTCGCCGATGCCATTGCGCAGCGTCTCGACCTCGGGCTCCGCGGCGATCACGCGGCGGGCGGCCGCCACGTCGCGCCGGACGAAGGCGTCCACCGCGGCATCCAGCAGCGGGATCGCCCGGGCGGCGAGTTCGAGGAAGGGGTTCAGCGGCGGAGTGAACTCATAGCGGGACAGGCTGAGCACCTGTTTGGCGATGCTCTTGGCATAGTCGCCGACGCGTTCCAGTTCGAGGTTCACCTTCAGCACGGCGGCGGCAAACCGCAGGTGGATCCCCACCGGCTGCTGGCGGAGGATGAATTCGAGGGTGAGCCGGTCCAGCTCCTGGTCCAAGGCATCGATGAATGTGTCCCGCAGCATCACCGAGTAGGCGAGCTGACGGTTGCCGTGGACGAACGACTCCAGGCTGTCCTGAAGGCCCCGGGTCGCGCGCCGGCCCATGTCGGTGAGGCGGGCGTGAATCCGGTCAACATCCTGCTGAAGGGAGCTTTCGTAGTGCGGGACCACAACGCCAAGAGGCCCGCCGCCGGTCACAGGCGGATGTCGGGATTGTGTCGGAAGTGTTACAAAAGCGCCGACCTGTCGGCCGGCGTCGGAAGCCCGTCCCGGCTCAATCCGGTTCGTCACTCATTCGTAACAATTGCGTCGCCTGTCCGTGACCGCCGTTACCCGACGGTTACCCCATCGTCACATCCGGCAGGTGTTCTGCCGAACGACGCCGATTCAGATGCAAAAACCGATCCGTCACCGATTCTGGTCAGCCGTGCTCGCCACGGTCGCGGCCTCCTCGCTCCTCCAACTGCCCGTCACTGCCGGCGAAACGATGCTGAAGCTCCTGAAGGTCCTGAAGGACAAGGGGTCCATCACCGAGACCGAATACCAGATGCTGGTCACCGCCGCGCAGGAGGAATCCGGCACCAAATCCGCCCCGGTCACGGCCACCCCCGCCGCAATCAGTCCCACCTCCGCTCCGGCCGCCACCGCCGCCACCGCCACCGCCGCGCCCTCCACGCCGGTCCAGGCCGCGACCAAGGCCGAGGCCAAGTCGCCCACCACGGCCGCCGACAAACGGGAAGCCATGCACGCCAAGACCGACGGCACCTCGTCGGTGAACGACGCCGTGGCGAAGGCGCTCAAGGGCAAATGGTATGAACGGATCAGCTTCCGCGGCTACGCCCAGCTCCGTTACACCCACGTCATCGATGAGGACGGCGCAGCGCTCAACGTGCTGAACGATGCCTCCGCCAGCACGACCTCCTCGTTCCTGCTGCGCCGGGGCCGCGTGATCCTGAGCGGAGACGCCACGGACCGGCTGTTTGTTTACGCGCAGGCGGATTTCAACGCCTCGCTCAGCTCCGGCGAAACGGCCCTGGGCATGCGCGACTACTACGGCGACTTCGCCTTCGACGACAAAAAGGAATTCCGGGTCCGCTTCGGCCAGTCCAAGGTGCCGTTTGGGTGGGTCAACATGCAGTCGTCCCAGAACCGCGCGCCCATGGAACGGGCAGATGCAATCAATTCCGCGCTCGAAGGCGAACGGGACATCGGTGCTTTCTTCTACTGGGCGCCTGAAGAAGTCCGGCACCGATTCCGTGACCTGGTCAAACTCGGCCTCAAGGGATCCGGCGATTACGGCCTGGTCGGCGTGGGTGCCTATTCAGGTCAGGGGCTCAACCGGCTCGATCTCAACGGCGAACCGCACGCCGTGGCGCGCGTCACCTACCCGTGGAAGCTCGACAGCGGCCAATACTTCGAGACGGGCATCCAGGCCTACCACGGCAAGTTCCTGAGTCCGGTCAGCGCGATGAGCTACGCCGGTGCCAACTTCACCCCGACACGTCCGGCCGACGGCGTGGTGGACGAACGGGTCGGCCTGTCGTTCATCTGGTATCCGCAGCCCTTCGGCATCGAGGCGGAGTGGAATGTCGGCCGCGGCCCCGAGTTGGATCCGGTCAGCCGGACCCTGGAACGGGAAACGTTGCACGGCGGCTATGTCCAGCTCGCTTACCGCATCCAGCAACATCTCGGCGACTGGTATCCGTTCGTCCGGTGGCAGTATTTCGACGGCGCCCGGAAGTTCGCCGCCAATGCCCCCCAGCTGAAGGTCAACGAGCTGGACTTCGGCATCGAGTGGCAGCCCCGGCCGGAGTTCGAACTCACCGTGTCCTACACCCACACGTTTGAGCGCACCAACACCCGCGTCGCCCCCTATCTGGAAACCGATTCGGCCGACCGGATCGCCTTTCAGGCCCAGCTCAACTTCTGATCCGGCGGGGAAGACGACAAACGGCTGCCGGGTCATCCCGGCAGCCGTTTTTCCGTTTCTTGCCCCCCCGCGCGGGCGGCTCAGAAGGACTTCGCCAACCTCATGCAGAGGTATCCCAGCGCGGCCGTGATGGGCAGGGTGAGAACCCAGGCCCAGATGATGCGCTCCACGACATTCAGCTTCAGCGCGCTGAACCGTTTGGCACAGCCGACCCCCATGATGCTCGTCGTGATGGCGTGGGTCGTGGAGACGGTCATGCCCAACTGGCCGGTCACCGCGAGCACCGTGGCCGCCGTGGTTTCGGCGGCAAACCCATGCACCGGCTGCAGCTTCACCATCTTGTGCCCCATGGTCTTGATGATCTTCCAGCCGCCGGCCGCGGTGCCCGCCGCCATCGTCAGCGCACAGACGATCTTGATCCACGCCGGGACATCGGGGGCGAGACCCTTCACCTTCTTGGCCGCGGCGCCCAAGGGCGACTTGCCGGCCTTTTCCGCGTCGGTCTTTTCGGTTTCCAGCGTCTTCAGCCAGTCGGTCGGCTTGGCGGCCACCATTTTGCCAATCAGCGGCACCTTGGGCGCCCAGCGGGCCGCTTCCCGCGCGACGGCGGCCTGATGGGCGGCTTTGGCTGCCTGCAGCTCCTTTTCCGCCGCCGCGGTCTCATTGGCGTGGAGAAGCGCGTGGTAGGCCAGCGCGTGAAACGCCTCCTTGAATTCGCCGGTTTCAAGTTTGTCCGCCTCGGCCGCGAGCAGGCGCGCATTCTCAACCGGAGTTTTGCTGCCCTTTTCCAAGGCCACGATCTGCTGTTCCGCGAGCTGCGACTTGTCCATGCGCAGAAAACTGAGGCCAGCGGGCAGTGTTTCCAGCGTGCCCGCCGTGGTCGCGGTCACCAGCGCCAGCGTGATGATGCCCATCGTCTTCTGGGCATCCGCAAGACCATGGGCGAAACCCATGTAGCCGGCGCTCGCCAGCTGCAGCTTGCCGAACACGGAATTGACCCAGGCCGGCCGGGCATTCCGGAGCAGAATGTAGAGCAGCGTCATCAGCCCCATGCCCACCGCGAACCCGATCAGCGGTGACGTGAACATGGGGATGATCACCTTGTGGAGCACGCCCTCGTGCTTGATGGCCCCCGTCGCCTTGTCGAGCTTCTCCACCGACCAGAGGATGGCTTTCCAGTTGCCGTCCGCAGACGCCAGCGTGGCGCCGCACAGGCCGCCGACCAGGGCATGGGTCGAGCTGCTGGGCAGGCCCAGCCACCACGTCAGCAGGTTCCAACCGATGCCGCCGAGCAGGGCACACACGATGGTCTGGTTGGTCACGAACTGGGAATCCACGAGCCCGGACGAAACCGTCTTCGCGACCGCATGCCCGATCAGCGCGCCCACGAGGTTGGTGACCGCCGCCAGCAGGATCGCCTGCCGCGGCGTCAGCACCTTGGTCGAAACCACGGTGGCGATGGAATTGGCCGTGTCGTGGAAGCCGTTGATGTATTCGAACACCAAAGCCACGAAGATGACCGTGATCAGCAGCGTCATGGCCGGGCCCTCAGGAATTCTTCAGCACGATGTGGAAGATCACGTTGCCGGCGTCGCGGCAGCGGTCGATGACCTTCTCCAGCAGTTCGTAAAGATCCTTCAGGGCGATCACCCGCACCGCGTCATGGTCGCCAGCATACAGGCCCCGCAGCAGGTCGATCATCAGGTTGTCCGCCGCGCCTTCCAGATACTGGAGCTTGTCGTTGAGCTCCTTGACCGACCCGAGGTTCGGCTTCCGCAGTTCGCCGACCAGCTTCACGAGCGTGATGGTCGCCGACTCCAGCAGTTCGGCCTGCCGCGAGAAGTCGGCCTTCCGGATCTCCTCGGGGCACAGCAGCAGGCGTTCACCGAACTTCTCCAGCGTCTTGGGAATCTTGTAGAGCGCGTTCGCCAGCGCCTCGATGTCCTCCCGCTCCAGCGGCGTCACAAAGGTCTTCGTGAGCTGCGCCCGGATTTCCTGGGTGATCTGCTTGTCCTTCTTCCGCAGCAGCGCGAAATCGTCCAGCGACACCGTGCGCAACTCCGGGTTCAGCAGCATTTTGCGCATGAGCTGGACGCTCTCCTGCGCCTCGGCGGCGGACTGTTCGAGCAGTTGGAAGAAGATGTCGTCGCGGCCGAACAGCTTTTGGAGGGAAAACATAGACGTAACGTGTTGGGTTAACGCTGGGTGACGGAAACGCGTCGAAAGTGACGGAAATGTTACAATCGTGTGACGAAACAGACCTTTAGCTGGAAGTTGGCGAATCCGGTCCGCTCCGCCACGCTGCGCCGGTGACGACGACGCGGAAACAACGGGTGCTGGTGGGCATGAGCGGCGGGGTGGATTCCTCCGCCACAGCCGCCCTGCTCCAGTCCCAGGGCTTCGACGTCGTGGGCGTCACCCTCAAGCTCTGGCCCCAGGACTGCGTGAACCGCGCCGAGGACAAGTGCTGCGGTCCCCAGGCCGTCATGGATGCCCGCAGCGTCTGCGCCCAGCTCGGCGTGCCCTACTACCTCGTGGACGAGTCGGGGCTCTTCCAGAAGAAGGTGATCGAGTATTTCGCCGCGGAATACAAAGCCGGCCGCACGCCCAACCCCTGCGTGATGTGCAACCAGCATCTCAAGTTCGGCGTGCTGCTCGACCGCGCCCGGCAGCTCGGCTGCGACTTCATCGCCACCGGCCACTTCGCCCGGCTCGAACGGGAACCCGGCACCGACCGGGTGCTGCTCCGCAAGGGCCGCGACCCGCGCAAGGACCAGAGCTATTTCCTCTTCAGCCTCCGGCAGGACCAGCTCGCCCGGGCCATGTTCCCGCTCGGGGAAAAGACTAAGGCCGACACCCGCGACGTCGCGCGCGCCTGCTCCCTCCGCACCGCCGACAAGGAGGAGTCCATGGAAATCTGCTTCGTGCCGGACAACGACTACGGGAAGTTCCTCCAGGAGGCGAAGCTCGCGGCCAAACACCGCGGGGACATCGTGGATCTCGCCGGACGCAAACTCGGCGAGCACGAGGGCATCGAGTTCTACACCATCGGCCAGCGCAAGGGCCTGGGGCTTTCCTCCAAGGAGCCGCTCTACGTGCTGGAGCTGGATGCCGAGCACAACCGCGTGGTCGTCGGCGACGGCAGTCACCTGGAACGCGACGCCTTCACGATTGCCCACTGCAACTGGATCGCCTGGGAAACGCCGCCGGCCCAGTTCGAGGGCGTCGCGAAGATCCGCTACAATCATCCGGGCGCACCGGCCACGGTCACGGTCGGACCCGACGGCACCGCGGCGGTGAAGCTTCACTCCCCGGCCCGCGCCGTGACCCCAGGACAGGCCTGCGTGGTTTACGGCGGGCCGGAAGGCGATCTCGTGCTCGGCGGCGGTTGGATCAGCCGGTAGGGCAGGCAGAACCTGTGGGCGGCTTGCCTCGCAAGCCGGTCAGTCCGTCTGCGGAGTGCGGAGGGCGAGGCCGCGAGGTTTTGGACTGCGGCAGTCCGCTGCCGATTTCGCCGCGGGACAGCCAAAGCGCGAGGGGACTCGCGCAGTCCAAAACGCTGCCGCGCCCGCGGCGCCGTAGTCCCGATGCAGCCTCGATCCAAAGATGCGCCCATCGTCACCGAGGACAGCCTTCCCACACGGTCCGGGGGATGAAGCCAGTGGATCGCCTCGGTGCTCCGGCACACCCGAACGGGTTGCGGGACAACCCGCCCACAACAGCCTTCGAAGCTCAGTTCACCGCCAATCAACCTGCTTCCGGGCCCACGAAACGCACCGCCGGAAACGCCTGTTTTAGCCGCTCCAGTTCGGCCGCATCCGCCAACAGCGCGGCCGTGGACAGCGCATCGGAATCCGTGGCCGACGGTGCGATCACGGCGGCAAAGCGTTCGCCGGGAACCGGCTGGCCGGTGCGCGGATCCAGCACATGGCCCAGCTCCCGGCCGGTGGCATCGCGGAACGACTTCCCCCACCCCGCCGAAACCGACAACGACTCGTCCCGCAGCCGAACGGTGCCGCCTCGCGGCAGGGCAATCGTCCAGGCCTCCGCGTCCGGCGGCGCGCCGAGCGCGATCACCGTGCTGGTGCCCCCGTGCAGCAGGGCCTGCTCCACACCGGCTTCCCGCAGCAACTCCGCCGCACGGTCGAGCGCATAGCCTTTGCCGATGCTGCCCAGGTCCACCACCACGCCTTCCCGTCGAAAACGCACGGTGAAATTGCCCGCGTCCAGTTCCAGCAGGTCGCTGCCCACACACAGGCGCGCCGCGGCCAGAATCTCCGCCGTCGCCGCGCCGCCGGAACCGCCCATGAAACCCCACGCCCGGACCAGCGCTCCGGCCGTCACATCAAAGGCGCCGCCGGTCGCCCGGGACAGTTCCCCGGCGCGTTGCAGCAGACGAAACGTCTCCGGCATCACCCGGACCGGCCCCTCCGCGGCACCGGCGTTGAGGCGGGCGATGTCGGTGTGCGGCCGGTAGAGACTCAGGAGATTCTCAACCCGCTCCACCTCGTCGAGCGCCTCCTCCGCCGCGGCGCGCAGGGCCGCCGGATTCGCCCCGTGCAGGACGAACTCAAACCGCGTCGCCATCGCATGGCGGGCGACCAGGACTGGAGATGATGGGCTCATAAAAACAACAAACGCCGGCCCCACGGGGAGGCCGGCGTCGGAAATGCGGACGGGATCAGGACAGCGGGGTGGTGCCGTAGTCGAGCGCCGGAATTTCGCGGCCGAGGCCGTCCCGCACCTTGCGGGTGGCGGCGTCGAAGTAGCACATCACGCCGAAGCGTTCGCTCATCTCGGCGAGCGAGATGACGGTCTGCACCTTCACGGCGAGATCAATGCCGCAGTTCTGCTTCTCCTGGCCGCGGATGGCCCGGAAGAAGTTGCGGTGGTGGTTGGCCACGCTCTCCGCGTTTTCGCCGGTGAAGGCCTCGCTGGTGGCGGGATCAATGTCCTCAGCGAACGGGCGCTCGGGCTTCAGTTCCACCTTGTTGCCGGCCATGGTCAACGTGGCCTTGTGGCCGCGAATCATCTCCTGCGTGCCCTGCTCGTTGACGGTGCTGGAGGTGATGTGCATGACCATGCCGCTCGGGAATTCGGCGATGAGCTGGACGATCTCCGGCACGTCGCGGATGTAGTCGGTCTTGGCGTCACCCGAGGACTGGAGGTCGGACTGCACCTTCTTGTTGCCGACGCTGGCGACGCGGATCGGGAACTCAGGGTTGCCCGTGGCGAGCATGTAGGGATGCAGCTTGTGCGGGAACAGGTCGCCGAGGAGGCCGGAGCAGTAGGGCTGATACTTGCGCCAGCGGAAGTAGTGGTCGGCGTTGAAGGGCACCTGCTTCCTGATCTGGTCGCCCATCCACAGCTTCCAGTTGGTGTCCTCGGGCGTGCACCACTTCTGGATGGTGTAGTTCCATTCGCCCTTGGGATTGTTGCGCATGTAGCTGCCCTGGCTCATGACGACCGGGCCGATCTTGCCAGCGCGGATCCATTCGGCGGCCTTGTGCCACTTCTTGTCGGAGCAGCCCTGGGAACCGACCTGCACCATCTTGCCGGTGCGCTGGCAGGTGTCGTAGATGGCGAAGCCCTCGCTCAGGTAGCGGGTCATCGGCTTCTCCACATAGACGTGTTTGCCGGCCGTCAGGGAGTCCACGGTGATGCGCGTGTGCCAGTGGTCCACGGTGGCGCAGAAGATGACGTCAATGTCCTTGCGCTCGAGCATCGGGCGGTAGTCCTCGTAGCCCTGGCATTGGGGGCCGGCCTTCTTCTTGGCCACCTCGACGCGGTGCTTGGACACGTCGGCCACGGCCGCGAGCGCGATGTTGTTGGCCTGCTCGTCCACGTCCTTGCAGGTGCTGACGTGGGCACCGTAGCCCTGTCCGCCCACGCCCACGAAGCCGCAGACGATCTTGTCGTTCGCCCCGATCACGCGCCCGGCATAGGGCGCGACCCCGGACTTGAGGCTCGACTGAACACCTCCGCCCGCGGCGCAGCCGACGAGGCCGGAAGCGGCGCCGGCGACGGTGGCGGCGGCGGTGGCGCGCTTGAGGAAGTCGCGCCGGGTGGAACCTGAGGACGGGGAAACGGAGGCGTTATGGTTCTGAGACATAAGCTTGCAGTGCTTTTACGAGAGTTCGTGGGAACGGACGCAGGCTATCGCGGAGCCATTCGAGGTCAATTGTGAAGCCCGAACGGGGCGCGCCGGCTCAGGACATCGGTCTCGCCCGGTTGGGGGACCGGCAGCGTGAAGGCGAACGTGGCGCCCTTCCCCGGCTCGCTCTCGACACAGATCCGGCCGCCGTGCTCAAGCACGATGCGTTCGCAGATGGCGAGCCCCAGGCCCGTGCCGTGTGCCTTGCCGTGCGTGACGAAGGGCTCGAAGACATGCGGCAGGATCTCCGGTGGAATGCCCGGACCGTTGTCGGAAAACGCGGTGAGGATCTCCGTCGGGCCCACCTCGAAACGCAGCGTCACCCGGCCGTCGGCGCGGTCGGACAGCGCGTCGAAGGCGTTCTGGGCGAAGTTGGCAAACACCCGCATGAACCGCGGCGCGTCCAGCCGCACCGGCACCTCGGGCAATTCCCCCACCACCTCGACCACGGTCCCGCGCCGGGCACCCTCGGGGCGCAGCTCGAACAGCACGTCACGCAGGAACTCGGCGTAGTTCACCTTGGGCAGCACGACCGAGGTGGGCATGGCGCGGGTGAAGTCGAGCAGTTCCTGCATCATGCGGTTGAGCACCTCGACCTGCTTGCGCACGCGGTCCCGGGCCTCCTGGCGCTGGGACAGGGTCGCCTTCGGCTCGGCGGCCAGGTCGGCGGCAATGCCGATGACGTTCAGCGGATTCCGGAAGTCATGCACGATGCTCCGCGCCAGGCGCTCGACCAGCGTGAGCCGCTCCGCCCGCAGCGATTCGCGGAGGAAGCGGCGGTTGAACTCGCGGATGCGCAGGCTCGCGTCACGCACCAGCGAGGCCGCGAGGTCGGGCGAGCGTTTCAGCAGCGAATTGACGGTGCCGGTCGGGACAAAGGTCATGCCGACGTCCGTGTGGGCCGTGGCGCTGGCCGAGCGCGGTCCGCCGTCGAAGACCGCCATCTCGCCAAAATGCTCCCCCTCATCGAGCCGCATCAGCAGGTATTCGCGGTTGATGGGCGCCGCGACGGTAATGTCGATCGTCCCGGTGTGCAGGATGTAGAGGCCGTCCCCCATTTCGCCCTCGCGGAACAGCACGGTGCCGGCCGGCGCCTGCCGGGGTTCGGAGTGGGCGCGGATGAACTCGACCTCTTCCCGGGGCATGTAGCGCAGCAGGCGGGAGGCTTCCAGAGGGACCATGCCGCAAGCCTACCGCGGACGGCCCGCGGGGGTAAAGCCGCGGCACCGTGCCATGGCCCACGGGCCGGGGCGGAGACCGGCGCCTTCCGGCGGACTGAAAGGACCGCTCTCCCGGCGACGACGATGGCTGTGACCTGCGTGCTAATGCCACCTCCGCCCGGTAGTGGCGTGTGGGAGCGGCCGGATGGATGGATGCTAGGTCGCACTCACGGCAGCACGACCACGCGGAAGAACGCGTTGTCACGGGGGGTATCGACCAGGAAGCGCGTCTGGGTGGTGCTGGCCAAGCGCGTGTCCCTCAACTCCCACGGGTCGCCCAGCGCCGGAGCGGACTCCAGAGCGTAGTAGCGGCCCGGCACGCTGCGAAAGTGGAGACCATGGCTGTGGGGGGTGATCGGAGTCTGGTCAGATTCGGGCAAATCGGCGAACCGGATGGCTTGCTCCATCTCGAGTCGGGAGCTTCGTTGCGTCGGGTCGGTGCCGGCGAACCATTCGTCCCCGCTTGATACCCCGTCGCCATCCGGATCGTCTGCCTCAGTGCTCGCACCCGGGAACTGACTCAGCAAACCGGTGGACTGCATCCAGTCCGCATATTTGGGCCTCTCCAACCAAACCGCAGCCGGACGGCCGGAGTAGCTGGATCCCCAACCGTCAGCAGCCGGGCGATGGAAAAACGTCACGAGGAAGGAACCATCGAAGGTGTCTTCACGGGAAAAGGGAGCATCACCCTCGAAGTATAATCCAATCAATCGAGTGCAGTGCGCGAATGAAGCCCCTTGGATGTCTCTGACGCTGTTGGGAATGGTGAGGCTCGTCAGTCCAGTGCAGTGAGAGAAGGCACTACCTCCGATCGTCGTGACGCCATTGGGGATGCTGATGCTCGTCAATCCAGTGCAGCCGAAGAAAGCGGCCAATGGGATCGTCGTGACGCTGTTGGGGAGCCTGACGTTCGTCAGCCCAATGCAGGAAGAGAAGGCATAGACTCCGATCGTCATGACGCTGTCGGGGAGGCTGACGCTCGTCAGCCCAGTGCAGCCAGCGAAGGCAAAATCTCCGATTGTCGTGACGCTGTGGGGGAGGCTGACGTTCGTCAGCCCAGTGCGACTATAGAAGGCATAGTCTCCGATCGTCGTGACGCTGTTCGGAATCACGTAAGCACCGGTTCTGCCCGGAGGATACTGGACCAGCCTGTCACCGCCCTTGGCCATCAACACCCCATCATGAACCGAGTAGGCGGGGTTGCTTTCGCTCACTTCGAAATGGACAAGCCCGGTGCAACCGCCGAAGGCCTCCCTTCCGATTGTCGTGACGCTATTGGGGAGACTGACGCTCGTCAGCCCAGTGCAACCGGCAAAGGCCTCCAGTTCGATTGTCGTGACGCTGTTGGGGATGCTGATACTTGTCAGCCCAGTGCAGCCATAGAAGGCCGCCCATCCGATTGTCGTGACGCCGTTGGGCAGGTTGATGCTCGTCAGCCGAACGCAGCCGCGGAAGACCCGCTCGCCGATCTTCGTGACACTGTTTGGGAGGCTGAAACCCGTCAGCCCAATGCAGTCATTGAAGGCCCGCTTCCCGATCGTCGTAACGCCGTCGGGGATGCTGATGCTCGTCAAATCTCTTTTGCCGGAGAAGGCGTGATCTGAAATCACCGTTACCCTCCTACCTCCCAGGGTGGCGGGAATGGCGACATCACCGCCTGAACCGGTGTAGCCGGTGATTGCGACCGTGTTTCCGGCGACCTGATATCGGAACCCATTCTCTTCCTGCGCCCAGGCGGAAGGACAAAACCCGACCGCGAGCAAGAGCAGCGTAAGCATGGACAGCGGGAGCCAGCGGGCCCCGACATGCCCCGCCTGAGGTCCGGCAGGCCCACCAGTGCAGAGGCAACGCGCACGCGCGTGCCGGGGCCACCCGGCGGGGTGGCTTCGTTGAATGAGGATAGGATCGGCGTTCATGGTTTGGCTTGACCGGGGCGATTGAGAAACAAGTAACAATTGGCGATGCGGCGGCGCAATGGCGTCTCTTTGAGGGCGCATCTTTTCATCGTGGCGGCAAACTCTCCCGGAATGGCGGGGGAACCGGGAAACGTGCCGCCGGTTTGGAACCGGCAGCAACTTGGCCGGGGGCGGCAGCCACGGTGAAACAATGCGCCCCTCTGCGGTCAGCCCCCCGTCAGGCGTTCGATGGCGGCCGTGAGCTCGGGCAGTTCGGCCGGCTTCTGGAGGACTTCGCGGATGCCGGCCGCGCGCGCCAGCTGGCTGAGTTCGGGGCTGAGTTTGCCGGTGATCAGGATGACCGGCAGTTCCGGACGCAGCCGGAGAAACTCGCCCGCCAGATTCACACCGGAAGTGCCCGGCATGTTCTGGTCGGTGATCACCAGGTCCCAGACCGAGGGATCGGCCTGGAACCGTTCCAGTGCCCGGAGCGGCATCGTTTCGCCGGTCACCGCGTATCCGAGCCGTTCCAGCACCTTGCAGGTGACCGCCAGGAGCGGCTCGTTGTCGTCCAGCATCAGGACACGCAGTCCGTGAGCCGGGGCCGGCACGATCACCGGCATTTGCTGCCCGGGACGGCGGGCCGGATCGGGTTGGGCCAGCGGCAGGAACACCTCGAACGTCGCCCCCTGCCCCGGCTCGCTCTGGACGCGGATCGCCCCGCGCAGCTGCACCACGATCCCGTGGACCACGGAAAGTCCCAGACCGGTCCCCTTGCCCGGTTCCTTGGTCGTGTAGAACGGCTCAAAAATGCGTTTCTGGGTGGGCTCATCCATGCCCACACCGGTATCGCTCACCCGCAGGCAGAGGTGCGGACCAGCCTCCAGACCGGGCACCCGCAGGCCGTCGTCGGCCAGCGTGACCGCCTCCAGCGAAACCAAAATCTGGCCGCCGGTCGGTTCGACCGCGTGCCAGGCATTGGTGCCCAGGTTGAGCAGGATCTGGTGAAGCTGGGTGGGATCCGCGAGCACCGGATACGACCCGCCGCCGATGGCACCCGCGACCGCGATGCCCGCCGGGATCGTGGCCTTCAGGAGCCGGAGCGCCTCCGCAAAGACCACCCGGGCATCCACCGGTTCCCGCAGCTCCGGCTGGGCCTGAAGCCGGCTGAAGATGAGGATCTGCTGGACCAGATCCTTGGCGCGCAGGGCGGCGATCCGGATGTCCTCGAGTGACATGTGGGCCGGATGTTCCGGTCGGACGTCCATCAGCCCCAGCTGGGCATTGCCCAAAATCGCCCCGAGGATGTTGTTGAAGTCGTGGGCGATGCCCCCCGCCAGGGTGCCGATGGCCTCGAGCTTCTGCACCTGCCGCAAATGGCTCTCAAAGGCCAGCCGTTCCGACTCGGCCCGCTTGCGCTCGGTGACGTCCTGCATCACGGCGAGGACGAACAGCTGACCTTGGGGCCCATGCACCACCCGGGTCGAAATGGCGATACACCGCAACTGTCCATCGGATCGCGTGATGGTCCATTCCTCCGCCTGCAGATCATCGCCGGTCCGCATCCGGGCCATGCGCTCCACCGCACGGGCCCGGACCTCCGGGTCGGGATAGAGCGACTGATACCAGCCGCGGCGGTTGATCTCGGCGAGGCTGTAGCCGGTAATCTCGCTCATCGCGGAATTCCACACGGTGAACTCGATGAACGGCTCGGCCGGAATCTCGTGACAAACACAGAGCCCTTCGGCCATGCGCTCGATGATCGCGCTGCGAAACTCCGCCTCCGACCGCAGGGCCGCCTCCGCGCGAATGCGCTCGGTGATGTCGGTGACAGTGGCCAGCACGAACGGGCGGCCGTTCTCCGTGACCGGGGTGAGACCGATCTCGATCGCCACCTCCGTCCCGTCCTTGCGCAGTCCATACAGGTCGCGCCCCGCGCCCATGGGGCGGGCGACGGGCGCCTCGCCGAAACGCGCCCGGTAGGCCGCATGCGCCCCGCGCTGGGCGAGGGGCACCAACCGGTCCACCGAGGTGCCTTCCAGCTCCTCCTTGGGATACCGGAAAAGCTCCAGGGCACGGCGGTTGGCAAACACGATGATTCCCTGGGCATCCACCTTGAGCACCGCGACCGGCGACGCCTCGACCAGCGTGCGGAACCGTTCCTCGCTCGCCCGCAGCGCCAGCTCCGCCTCCTTGCGCGCGGTCACATCCATCGCGACGCCGAGCAGCGCGGGCTGGCCGGTCGCCGGGTCCACGAAGGGGATCTTGATGGTGTGATGGATCCGCGCGCGGCCAGCCGAATCGGTGAAGGTCTCCTCGGGGATCTCCTTGGCGCGGCCGGAGGCGATCACCTCTCGGTCATCCGCCATGAACCGCTCGACTTCTGCGCCGGGCCGGCCCAATTCCTGGCCGTTCCGGCCGACCATCTCCTCAGGCGTGCGTCCGGACGCGGCGGCGGCCGTGCGGTTCACGAACAAAAAGCGGCTGTGCCAGTCCTTCGCGAAAATGAACACCGGGACCAGGTCGATGACCTGCCGCAGCAACCGGTCCTTCGCCCGCAATGCCGCCTCGGCCCGCCGGAGTTCGGTCAGGTCCGTCGCCTGGATCATCACCGCGGTTTCGCCGGGCACCTCGATGATCTGGGCGGAGACCAGCACGTTCCAGATCCGGCCGTCCTTGCCCCGCAGGTCCACCTCGAGCCCGCGGACTTCGCGTCCTTCTGCCAGCGGCTGCATCAGGAGCGGCCGCTGGTCGAGGTTGCTCCAGATGCCCATTTCGAGGCCGTTGCGGCCGATGCATTCCTCCCGGGTATAGCCCATGATCTCCGTGAAGCGGCGGTTGACGTCGGTGATCAGGCCGGTCTGCGGGGAGAACAGCACCGTCGGCAGCGGACTCGCGAGGAACAGGCTCTGGAACTGTTCGCGCGAACGCCGGAGTTCCGCCTCCACCCGGTTGCGTTCGGTCACGTCCACGTCCATGCACACGAACAGCGTCTCGTCCCCTTCGCTCGGGATCGGGAAAATCGTCGAAAGGCAGGTGCCGGTGGTGCCGTCCATCCGCCGGAATGCCGATTCGGCCGGCGGCAGGGCCTGGCCGGTCTGCCCGACTTCCCGCAGGAAGCTCAGGAAGGCGGCGGCCTGTTCCGGCGTATAGATCAGTTCATCCAGAGTCCGGCCCAGAGCCTGGGCTTCGGACCAGCCGAAGATTCGGACGGATGCCTCGTTCCAGAGCTTGACCCGGCCGGCGGCGTCGTAGAGCTGCACGGCCACATTGGGCGTCGAGTGCACGATGGCATGCAGCCGCGCCTCGCTGGCCCGGACCGCCTCCAGGGCACGCAATTGTGGGGTGACATCCTGCATCGCGCCCAGCAGGCGCACGGGCCGGCCGTCGGCCTCGCGAACGATGCGGGCCTGATCCCGCACATGACGATAGGTGCCGTTGGCGTGCCGGAAGCGGTATTCCTCCCGCCATTTCTCCGCGCTGCCCTCGAGCGCGACCCGCACGGACCCCACCACCCGCTCGCGATCCTCCGGATGGATGCGGACGCGCCAGAATTCCGTGTCCCAGCGCTCCTCACCCAAGCGGTAGCCATACTGGGTTTCAAAATGGGCACTCCACCAGATTTCCCGCGTCTTCAGGTCCTGGTCCCAGATCACGTCGGAGGTCACCTCGTTGATCAGCACGTAACGCTCCTCGCTGGCACGCAGCGATGCCTCCATCCGGCGGCGTTCCGTGACATCCCGGGTGATGCCAAGCTGGGCGATCACCCGGCCGGCGGCATCCCGCAGCGGCGCGGCGTGCGTGTCCAGCCAGCGCCGGGTGCCCCGGAGCCCGACCACCTCGAAAACCAGCGTGCCGGTTTCCCCGGCAAAGATCCGCCGGTTCAGGTCGCGAAACGCGGCGACATGCTCGGGCACCACCAGGTCGTAAACACAGTGCCCGGCCACCGCCGCGAGCGAATCGGCCTCAATCAGGGCCAAGCCGGCCGGATTCATCTCCAGCAGTTCCCCGGACGGGCCGATGAGTTTCACGCACTCGGGCTCCGCGGCGACGATGGCTCGGAGCCGGGCGGCGCTTTCGGCGAGCGCCCGGCGTTCGCCACGCAGCTCCTCGTCCATCCGCCCAAGGGCACGGGCCAGTTCGGACAGCTCGTCCCGACCACCGACACCGGCGAGGTCCGGCTTTTGCCCGGCCGCAATCGCCGCGGTGGCCGCCACCAGCCGTTCCGCCCGCCGGGTGATCAGATTCCGCAACACCCACCAGGCGGCGCCTCCGGTCGCCAGGACCATCAGCCCGATGGCCAGGGCTTGGTTCGCCACCACCCGAACCAATTCTTGCTGTCGCTGCCCTTGGCTGAATTCCAGGCAGAGAAGGCCGATTTCACGGGACCGCAGCTCTCCGGGCTTGAGGCCGAGCCGGAAGGGAAAGACCGCACGAATCGGGGCCGCCCCCCTGCCCTCCAGGACTTCCGCCGCCATCTGGGAACGGGCGCGCTCCAGCGTCGCCAGCGGAATCCCCACCGGCAGTTCCTCCACCTGGCGTTCGGTCCAGCCGAGATCCATGGCGCTGAGCACCCGGTTGTCGGCGGACAACACGACCGCATGGACAAGGTTGGGAGTCACTCCGAGGCCGGCAATCTCGTCGTGGACCGAGCCAAGGTCGCCGGCTCCAAAGTCCCGTTCCAGACGGCGCACCACCGTCTGGCCCAGCGCGGTCATCCGCCGGACAGCCAGTTCGCGGGAAAGGATGTCCAGGGCCACCCATTGATACCCGACCGACAACGCCGTGACGATGAGGCATAAAGCCCCGAGCAGGAGCGGCACAAACCGGCGAAGCGGCATGGCTGGGGTCATTTGCGGTCGGCTCCTTCCACCAAGGTGGGATCAATCATCTGGCTCGGATCCACGGGCCGGTCCAACAATTGGTGTTTGACCAGTTCGGAAGCAACCCGCCGCAGCGTCTCTGGCAGACCTTCACCGGCATCTGTCAGCAGTCGCCGGTTGGCGGCCAAGTCGGGCAATTCGATGAGTTTCAGCGATTCACCCAAATTCGTGAGGTTCAAACCCAGATGGTTGGCGGCGGCCGACAGGGTTTCCGGGGCGCCGGCGTGCAAACGCTCGCGCGCAGCGAACCACGCCCGCACCAAGCCCAGCAGTTCGGGCCGCCGTTCCTGCAGGACTTCCGGCCTCGCAATCAGGACATCCGCGATCTCCCCGGGTATCTGTGAGCTGTCGAAGAGCGGCTTCGCGCCCCACCCGAGCAGCCGGGAGCGGACGGGGTCAAAGGTGACCACGGCATCCACCCGGCCAGCCTGATAGGCCGCCTCCTGGCTCGCGATGGGCACGGGCACGGCGGTGATGTCTCCGGGTGCCAGATGGGCCGCTTCGAGGGCTTGGGCCAGGAGGTAGGCGCCCAAAGCGTTGGGTTCGAGCCCCACTTTTTTGCCCTTCAGTTCGGCCAAAGAGCCGATGCCGGGGCGGGCCAGCACTGCGTCCGCTCCGTTGGAATAGTCGCAGACCAAAATGATCCGCGTGCCCGGGAGCCGCGAGGCCACCCGGATCGCCTCGTCGGCGGTGACCGCCGCGACGTCCACGGCCCGATTGCGGAAGGCGCTGATGACCTGTTCAGCCGACGCCAGGCGAATGACTTGAAATTCGTCCTCCGGGAGCAGGCCCTCGCGCTGGGCCAGATACAGCGGCTCATAGCCCGGCCACAGATTGGCGCCGACGCGTAGCCGCTCCCCCAAAGGCCGGCAGGAGCACAGCAGCAGCAGCAAAAATCCAAGCAGGCACCCGAGCCAAACTCCCGTGTTGCGGGCGGCCCTGGCCCCGTTGCCGATACTGTCGCTGCGCCACATACGAACCGACTTCAGTCCCCTCCGAGAAGCCGCCGGCCCACCGGCAATTCAGCGCCACTCGCCACCCGAACCCGTTATCGGCTCGCCCGCCTCCAAACTTGACCGGCGAATCGGCCCGGCTGCGGTCTTTGGGGGTGCCCCAGCATCCGGAATGAACCCGGCGGCGGCTACCAGATTTTCGCCCGGTCTTCCGGCTTGCGATACCAGGGCGATTTTTCGCTCTGCGGCCAGGCCGCGTAGAATTCGGGCAGGTTCACGTGCGGTCCGATGCCGCGGAACTGCCCCGGCGAATGCGGGTCCACAATCAGCCGGCGCTGGAGTTCCGCCTCGCGCCAGTTGACCCGCCAAAGCTGCGCCAGGCTCAGGAAGAAGCGCTGCTCGGGGGTGAAGCCGTCCACGTTTTTCCGTTTCGACGGATCCTTGGCCAGGGCCCGCTGGAGCGCCTCGAAGGCGATGCTCGTGCCGCCGAGATCGGCGATGTTCTCGCCGAGCGTGAGCTGGCCGTTGACCTTCTTGCCAGGCAAGGCCTCGTAGGCACCGTATTGCTCGACGACCTTCTGGGCGCGCCGGTCGAACTCCTTGCCGTCCGCCTCGGTCCACCAGTCGCGCAGGTTGCCTTCGGCATCATACTTCCGGCCCTGGTCGTCGTAACCGTGGGTGATCTCGTGGCCGATCACGACGCCGATCGCGCCGTAGTTCACCGCGTCTTCGAGTTCGAGGTCGAAGAAGGGCGGCTGCAGGATGCCGGCGGGGAAGACGATTTCGTTCAGCGCCGGATTGAAGTAGGCGTTCACGGTCTGCGGCGTCATCTCCCATTCGGTGCGGTCCACCGGCTTGCCGATGCGGGCGGCCTGACGCCGTGATTCAAACTCGCTCGCGCGCTGCACGTTGCCGAGGTAGTCGTCGCGCTTGATCACCAGACCGGTGTAGTCGCGGAACTTGTCGGGGTGACCGATCTTCTGGGTGAACCGGTCGAACTTCTTCAGCGCCTCCTGGCGCGTGGCCTCGCTCATCCAATCGAGCTTCGCCAGGCGGTCGCGGAACACGGCGCGCAGATTGCCAATGAGTTCGCTCATGCGGGCCTTGGCGGCCGGCGGAAAGTGTTTCGCGACGTAGAGCTGGCCGAGGGCCTCGCCGATGTTGCCGTCCACGGCCTTGGCGGCGCGCTGCCAGCGGGGTTCGGGCTGCGGCTGCCCGCGGAGGACCGTGCCGTAAAACTTGAACGACTCGTCGTAGGCCGCGGCGTGTAACTGGCTGGCGCAGCCGCTGACCAGGTGCCAGCGCAGGTAGGCCGCCCAGGCGATGCCGTCGGTTTCCGTCGCCAGGCGGTTCAGGGCCTGGAAGAACTCCGGCTGGCCGACGATCACGTATTCGAGTCCGCGGATGCCGCTGGCCCGGAAGTAGGTCGGCCAGTTCAGCGCCGGGGTCAGCTTGTCGAGCTCGTCGAGGCTCAGCTTGGTGTAATTCTTCTCCTGGTCGCGCAGTTCGGTGCGGGTGCGCGACGCCTTCGCCAGTTCGGTTTCCAGCGCGAGGATGGCGTCCGCGGCGGCCTTGGCCTGGTCCTCGTCGTCGCCGAGCAGGCGCATCATCCGGGCGATGTGGGCGCGGTATTCGTCGCGCTGCTTGGCGAAGCCTTCCGCGAGGTAATAGTCGCGGTCGGGCAGGCCCAGCCCGCCCTGCCAGAGATAGAGCGCGTAGGTGGTGCTCTTCTTGGCGTCGGGCTGGACAAAGGCGCCGAAGCTGGCGCCGATGCCGCGGGCGTGCCAGTTGGCCAGGAGCTCCATCGCGTCGTCCACGTTCTGGATCGCCGGGATGCGGGCGAGGTCACCATCGAGCGGCGAGAACGCCAGCTTCTCCAGCCGGTTGGTGTCCATGGCCGAGGCGTAGAAGTCGCCCACCAGCTTGCGGGTCGCATCGGCGCCGCCGGGCGCGGCGGCCAACTCGTCCAACAGCGAGCGGATCAGCCACCAGTTGCGCTCCTGCAACTCGTCAAAGCCGGCCCAGCGGGCCTTGTCGGCCGGCACGGGGTTGTTCTTGCGCCAGGTGCCGGTGGCGAACTGGAAGAAGTCCATGCCCGGGTCCACCGCCTTGTCGAGGTGGGCAACCGAGAAACGCGGCACCGCCGGTGGGGCATCGGCGGCCTGGAGGAAGGTGGAAACGGTGACCAGCGACAGCGAGGCGCACGCCAGTCCCAGCGAGCGAAGCGAACGGGACATGGCCGCAGGCTGCCGTCGCGACCGGCAAACGCAAGCCGTGAGCCGGTTCAGCGCGGAACCGCCTCGGTAAACTCCGGCGCGGGCTCGAAGCCGGAGAAGCTCAGGGCCAATGGGTGCTCAAAAGTGGGCCGGCTGCCAAAGGGGGCTGCGGTCGCCCCGAAGCCGCCCATTCCCGGAATCAGCCGGCTCATGGTGGATACAAACGTCGCGGTCTGATTCGTGGTCGTTACCCAACCGACATCCGCAGAGGCTCCGTCCGGGCGCTTGACCTTCATTTTCATGGGCTGGCCCGGCCGGTTCGATGCCTGCACCAGCAAAAACGAGGAACCCAGACGCAGTTCCGCGGGCAGGTTGAGATTCGTCAGCCGCGTGCCACGCGGCGTCCACACCCACACGGCGGCCACTTCGCCGGGACTGCCGGTGAGGGACACCGTCCACGCCGGGCGCGCGACCGCGACATCGACGGGCGTTCCCACCGGCTTCACCCCACTCACCAGCCACCACAACGTCACCGGCAGCAGGATTACTCCCGCGGCCACGATCAGCAGTCGCCGGCGTGCGGGCATCGCTAGGCCTTCGTCTTCCAGAACGCGTCCTGCCAGCGTTTCTGTTTTTCGCCGGCCTCGCGCAGGAAGGGCGCCAGCGCACCCAGGTTGATGAACCGTTCGTTGAGCCAGTGGAACGGCTGCCAGAGCGGCCGGGCGAAGTCCACGAACAGCACCACCCGGTAGCCAGCGGTGTCGTTCCAGACCTCGTGGTTGAAGGTGTCGTCGAAGATCAGCGCCTCGCCCTCGCGCCACGAGTAGTAGTCGTTCCCGATCCGGATTTTCACCTTTTCGTAGGGCTGCGGCACCATGAGACCCAGGTGGAAGCGGAGGATGCCATTCCACGCGCCGCGGTGGGCCGGGATGTGTTTGCCGGGCGACAGGATGCTGAAAAAGGCCGTGGTCATGCCCGGCATCTTGCCGAGCAGGCGCATGGTCTCGGGACAGCGTTTGGCGTTCTCCGTGCAGTCCATGCCGATGCCCGACAGAAAGTAGGTCTTCCAGTTGTTGTCGGACTGGATGGCGCCGACTTCCTTGAGGATGTCCTGAAAGCTAGGCATCTGGTCGCGGAACGTCATCACGGCATCGAGTTCCTTCCGGATGAGGTGCCATTCCCTTTCGATCTCCGCCGCCCACGGGAACAGCCGGGTGTCGTAGATGTGCGGATCGCCGTGGCGGGAGACGCCGGCCACACCCCATTCCAGCAGGGTCTGGGCACCGACTCCGAGCGATTCCAGCACGGAGCGGTTGGCATTCAGGGTGTGGCGACGGTGATGAAAGTTTTCGGTGGGACGCGGAGTCCCGGTGAGCACTGGCATACAAGTGGGCGGCTCCGGAGTGAAGGGCCGCGAAATTGTGGCGAAGGGGTAACAAACCGGCCGCACGGGAACAAGCCGGGGAAAATGCCGGAGTGGGAGTGTGTCAGGACAGCACTTCGCGGCGTTCGGCCAGCAGGACGTCCAACGCGGCCTGCTTCTGTTCAAGCAGGCCTTCCCGGGCGGCCCGCACCGCTTCGCACAGGTCGCCCGCCTCGCTCAGCCGCGGCAGGGAGACATAGTCGGCCCCGGCCGCGCGCAACCGGGCGACGTCGGCCAGGTTTTCCGCGGGCGCGATGATGCGGGCGGTGGGATTCAGTTCGCGCAACTGGCGGACGAGGCGTTCGTTGGAGGAACCCTTGAGGAGTGAATCCGGGATCGTGCAGATCAGCACCTCGGCGGAGCCAACACCGGCGTGCGCCAGGGTGTCGCGCTGACTGATGTCGCCGTAAATGACCTTCACGCCCCGGACCTTGAGCTGGGCATGCACCACGGGATTGAAGTCCACCACTCCGACGTCCGGGAGCAGGTCCGGCGCCTTGCGGGAAATCTCCTCGAGCAACGAGCTCGCCGTCCGGAAGAAGCCCAGCAGCAGGATGCGGGCGCCGTGCCCGTGGCCGCCGCCGTCGTGTCCATGGTCCGTTTCGGCGGTATCGAGATCACGCAGCCCATTGCGCTTGAGCCACGGGATCATCCCGCGCACCGCCCCGTCGGAGCGGGCCATCGCAAAGGTCGAGGCCACCGCGAGCACCACGAACGCCAGCGACATCCCCGCAGTGCTCCGCGGGCTGACATGGCCGGACTTCGCCCCGAGTTCCATGACGACCAGCGAGAATTCGCTGATCTGGCACAGGTTGATCGCCGGCAAGAGGCTGACGCGCAGACCGGATTTCAGCAGATACAGCGGCGTGAAGGTCGTCACCAGCCGGCTGGCCACCGTGAACACGATGATGCCGAGTGCCATGGTGATCTCCGCCGCGCCGGGCACGGGAATCTTCAGACCGAGACCGACGAAGAAGAGGGTCACGAAGAAGTCCCGCAGGCTGGTGACCTTGGCGGTGACATCCAGCGCGTAGGGGAATGTGGACAGCGACACGCCGGCGACCAGGGCGCCCATTTCGCGCGAGAGGTGCAGCCATTCGCCGAGCTGACCGACCAGGAAACACCAGCCCAGCGCGCCCACCAACACGAGTTCCGGCAGGCGGGCAACGCTCCGGAACAGCGGCGGCAGCACGTAGCGGCTGATGGCCAGGGCCGCGGCCACGAGCGTCACCACCCGCGCGGCGGAAAGGCCCAGCACGCTCAGCTTGAGGTTGTCGAGGCTCGGCTGGATCGCCAGGAAGAGGATCGCGAACAGGTCCTGGAGCACCAGGATTCCCAGCGTCACGCGGCCCGCGAGCGTGTCGAGTTCGCGCTTTTCATAGAGCACCTTGACGATGATCACGGTGCTCGACAGGGCCGCCGCGACCGCCAGATACAGCGCATCCCAGGCCGGTCCGCCGAGCTTGAATCCGCCCAGCGAGAAGCCTAGCACCCCGAGCAGGCAGCCGCCCACAATCTGGACCAGCGCCGTGACGCTGATGCGGCTGCCGGCCGCGATGATCTTCTTCAGGTCGATTTCCAGGCCGATCATGAAGAGCAGGAAGATCAGGCCGAGTTCCGAGATGGTCTCGATCGATTCGGCGTTGGTGACCGACTTCAGGCAATACGGCCCCAGGACGAAGCCGCCGACCAGATACGCGAGCAGGACGGGCTGCCGCAGCCATTGCGCGACCATGCCCAGGAGCCACGCGGCTCCGATGCACATGGCGATGTCTTGGATGAGATGGTGCATGGTTTCCTGCCAGCCGCAGATTCTGCGGAGGAAAGCCGGCCGATGGCAATGCCCGGCCGCTCACCAACAGGAAAAGATGTCGAACACCAGCGAGAACAGCTCGAGGCAGAGTTCGCCCAGGGCGTCGAACCACGGAGACGCCGAGCGACGGGCGGCATCGGTGCGGTCATCCGGTGGCAACTGGAGAATCGGCGGCAAGCGCCGATAGGAAAGCCCGGGGACCGGCCCGCCGCCGCTGGAATGTTTCCGGCGGGATTCAACTGCGCAGGTCCGGTTCGACCGGCGGGTTCGCCCAGGCGGGCACCGCCCGGCCAGCCGTGCGCAGGATCCCCATTCCGCCCAGCAGACACGCCGATACGTCGGCCACGAACGGGAAGGGCCCCAAACCCAACCGCGCCCCGTGGACCAGCAGCACGGCGCCCTCCAGCAGCATCAGCCAGCCCAAGACGGGGATGATCACCGCGTAGCGGACGGGTTGCCACGCCACCAGCGCGTAGAGCATTCCCACCAGGCCGAATGCCCCCGAAGCCATGCGCAGCCAGTAGTCCAGCATCGGGTCGGCCGGAATCTCCCGCGCTCCCAACCCCTGCAGGGCGACCACTGCCGTCGGCCAGGGCAGAAACGCTCCCACCCACGAAACGCCCCACACCAGCGCCGAAAAACCGAGGAACCCTCGCAGAGGCCGAAGATCGGCGCCTGCCACCGTCACCGTGGTGTCCATGCATTCTCTGACCGCCGACCGTTGAAATCGTTTCGCGCCCGGCTTGCGTCCGCACCGGCCTGGCGAATCCTTTCGGCATGTCCCGCCGTTGCCTCCGCATTGCCCTCGCCCAAATGCGGGTTCGGGGTGGCGAGTTGGAGGCCAATCTTTGCCGCGCCGAAGAGTGCATCGCCCAGGCAGCAGCGGGTGGCGCCGATTTGATGGTCCTGCCCGAAGCCCTGGATGTCGGCTGGACGGATCCCGCCGCGGCATCTTCCGCCACCCCGATTCCCGACGGCGCCTCGTGCGCCCGCCTCCGCGAAGCCGCCCGACGGCATCGGATTCTCGTCTGCGCTGGCCTGACCGAACGGTCGGGACCGTCGGTCTTCAATGCCGCCGTGCTGCTGGACCGGGACGGGGCACTTCTCCTCCACCACCGGAAGCTCAATGAGTTGGAGCTGGGCCACGCCAGTTACGCGCCGGGGGACCGATTGGGCGTGGCCCACACGGAGTTGGGCACCATTGGCCTGATGATCTGCGCCGACGCATTTGCCCGCGGGCAGGTCATCGCCCGCACGCTGGGGCTGATGGGAGCTGCCTTGATCGTCTCGCCGTGCGCGTGGGCTGTGCCGGCGGATCACGATCCCACAAAGGAGCCCTACGGACAGCTTTGGCGCGACTGTTACGGTCCGGTCGCCCGCGACTTCCAACTGTGGATCGCCGGGGTCAGCAACGTCGGCCAAATCCGCGGCGGGCCGTGGGCTGGACGCAAGTGCATCGGTTGCTCCCTGCTGGTCGGTCCCGACGGCACTCCCCGGCTGGAAGGTCCCTATGGCGAACACGCCGAGGCACTGTTGTTCGGCGAAGTCGAATTGCCTCCCCGGCCCGCGCGCGGCGACGGCTGGGAATCCCTCTGGAACCGTGGCACTGCTCAGTCCGCAGCCGGTGAATCAACGCCGACCGGAAGCGTGTAGAAGAACGTGGCTCCCTTCCCCGGCTCGCTTTCCAGCCGCACTTCGCCGCCGTGGGCCTGGACGATGTGTTTGACGATGCTCAGCCCCAGGCCGGTCCCGCCGGCGTCGCGCGAACGGGCACGATCCACCCGGTAGAACCGCTCGAACACGCGCTCGCCGGCCTCGGGCGGAATGCCCGGACCATCATCGGCAACCCAGCCCTCCACGAACTCCGCGCTCTTGCGCCGGGCACCGACCCGCACCGAACCGCCGGGCCGGCCGTATTTGATGGCGTTGTCCACGAGGTTGAAGAGCACCTGCTGGAAGCGGTCGCCATCCGCCCGCACGGCGAACCCGGCCGGCACCTCGTTGACCAGCGCCACTTTGCGCTCGGCCCCGCGGCTGGCGAGGTCACCGAGCACCGCGGCGGCCTGCGCGTGCAGGTCCAGCACCTGAAAATTCATGAGCACCTGCCCGGATTCGAGCCGCGAAATGGTCAGCAGATCCTCAATCAGGAAGGTCAGGCGGTCCGCATGGCGTTCGATGGTCTGGAGAAACCGCGTCGCGACCGCGGGATCGTCCTTCGCACCGTCGAGCAGGGTCTCGACGTAGCCCTTGATGAGCGTCAGCGGCGTGCGCAGTTCATGGCTGACGTTGGCGACGAATTCCTTCCGCAGATTTTCCAGCTGTTTGACGCGCGTGAGGTCGTGAAAGACGAACACCGTGCCCGCGTGGGCCCGGTCCGGGTCGCGGAACGTGGTGGCGTTGATCTGCAGGACCCGCTCGCCGTCGCCCGGCAGCGACAGTTCAAAGCCGGTGACCCGTCCGGTGCGGAGCGTCTCCCGGGCCACCTCCTGCAATTCGGCCGAGGGCAAGGCCTCGCCAAGACTGAGTCCGCGGATGTCACCCCGGACGGCGAACAGCTTTTCCAGCGTGGGATTGGCGAACTGGACCTTCCCGTGCTCATCGAGAATCAGGAGCGCTTCCACCAGGCTGTTGAACACCGTCTGCTGCTTGGTCTGCTCTTCGGTGAGGGCCGAATGGCGTTCCACCCGGATGCCGGCGAGCTCGAGCTGGGATTGGCGCAACTGTTCACGCAACGATTGCTCCTGCCGGAAGGCACGCCACAGCACCGCCACCAGGAGGGCGGCCAGCAAAAGCGTGAGCACGGGCCAGATCATGCAGGCGAACCGCCGCCACCGCGGTCAGTTCTCGACGAAGCGGTAGCCGACTCCGCGAACGGTGTCGAGATACCGGCAGGCATCCCCGAGCTTTTCCCGCAGCCGGCGCATGTGGGTGTCCACGGTGCGGGTGTCGATCAGGCTGTCGTATTCCCAGACGTCGCGCAGGAGCTGTTCGCGGGACTGCACGCGGCCGCGCCGGGAGGCTAGGGTCACGAGCAGCTTGAATTCGGTCGCGGTCAGGTCGATGCGCTTGCGGCTGACCGTGACGAGATGCCGCGGGATGTCGATGAACAGGTCGCCGACGGAGTATTGGTCGGGCTTGTCCTCGGAGGCGTTGCGCCGCTTCAGCAGGTTCTTCACCCGCAGCACCAGCTCGCGGGGGCTGAACGGCTTGGTGACGTAGTCTTCCGCCCCGAGTTCCAGCCCCAGCACCCGGTCAATCTCTCCGGCCTTCGCCGTGAGCATGATGATCGGAATGGTCGCGGTCGCGGCATCGCGGCGAAGCAGCTTGCAGACCTCAAGGCCGTCCACCTCCGGCAGCATGACATCCAGCAGGATGAGGTCCGGCACGTGGAGCCGGGCCTTTTTCAGCGCTTCCGCCCCATTTTCGGCCGTGACCACATCGTAACCGGCCGACTTGAGATTGAAGCTGACCAGTTCCAGCGCATCCGGTTCGTCGTCCACGACGAGAATCTTTGCCATGACGCGCGCTTTCGTAGGCATGGCCGAAAGCTACGCAATGGCGGCTAGGTTACAAGCCGGTGACATCGGGAACGGTCCCGCGGCAATCAGATAACGGTGCCGTTCGGGATCACCGCGCCCTTGGGAATCACGAGGACGCCGTCGCGGATGTAGTAGAGCGGATGGTCCACATTCTCGGGCTTGCCCGCCGGGGAAAGGCTGCAGCCCTCGCCGATGCGGGCGTTCTTGTCCACGATGGCGTGCTCGATGCGCGTGCCCGCGCCGATGCCGATGGGCACGCCCTGATTCTCCGGCCGGGCGGCCCGGGCCGCGGTGTCGTAGTAGTCCGCGCCCATCATGACCACCTTGTTCAGGTAGGAACCTTCCTGGAGGACTGAGCGGATGCCGATCACGCTGTTGAGAATGCGCGCCCGGGTGACGATGCACCCGTCGGAGATCGCCGCGTGGTCAATGGCCGCGCCGTTGACCTTCGAGGGCGGCAGATAGCGGGGCCGGGTGAACACCGGCGGGTCGAAGAAGTTGAACTTCGGCCAGTCGGCGGCCTGGTCGAGGCTCGCCTCGAAGAAACTGCGGATGGTTCCGATGTCCTCCCAGTAGCCCTGATAGACGTAGGAGAACACCCGCTTGTTCTCGATCGCCCCGGGGATGATGTGCTTGCCGAAATCGGTCAGGTTGTTGTTCAGCAACTCGAACAGGACCTCGCGGTTGAAGACGTAGATGCCCATCGAAGCCAGGAACAGGTCGTCATGGCTCTGGATGCCCAGCGGCCCGTAGCTGGCGCGGTCGAGCTTGAGGGAATCCAGCACGGCCGGCTCCTTCGGCTTCTCGACGAACCGCACGATCCGGCGCTCGGCATTGATGTGCATGATGCCCAGGGCCGCCGCGTCTTTGGCCGTCACGGGAATGGTCGCGATGGTCAGGTCCGCGGAATTCGCCGCGTGCGCCTCCACGATCTTCTGGAAGTCCATCCGGTAGAGCTGGTCGCCGGACAGGATCAGTGCGTAATCGAACGGCGTGTTCTGGAAGTGCATCAGGTTCTTCCGCACAGCGTCCGCGGTGCCCTGATACCAGCTGGTGCTGGTGAAGCTCTGCTCGGCAGCCAGCAGCTCGACGAAGCCGTGGCCGAAATGGTCGAACTTGTAGCTCTGCGACACGTGCCGGTGCAGCGAGGCGGAGTTGAACTGCGTGAGCAGATACATCCGGCGGATGCCCGAGTTGATGCAGTTGGAAATCGGGATGTCCACCAGCCGGTATTTGCCCGCCAGCGGCACGGCGGGTTTGGCCCGGTCACGCGTGAGCGGGAAGAGGCGCGTGCCCTGGCCGCCGCCCATGATGACGGCGAGCGTGCGGCTGGTGAGGTCGGAATGACGGGTGGGAGTCATACGTGGCAGCAACTGGTTTTCGGCTGGCGCGTCCAGTGTGGGGCCGGTCGGGCCGGCCGCTCAAGGCGCGAAGGACGACAAATCTTGTCAGGGATGCAGCGGTTTCGGCTGGGCGGCCTGATATTCGGCGGCGGAAACCGCCTTGGTGACATGGGTGAACACGTAAACCCCGTGCTTGTTGCCCACGAGGATGTCCGGCTTGCCGTCGCCGTTGTAGTCGCGGGCCTTCACCTCGGTGCCGGTGCCGCTCAGGTCATCCACCTGATGGGGAATCCAGTCCACCGACTTGTCGGCCTGGCGCCGGAGCTGGAACCAATACAGCACCGGCGCGGCGTTGGGCTCGGGATCGCCTTCGGGACCGTGCGCCCAGAAGCGTTTGCCGGTGACGATGTCCTTCAGCCCGTCGCCGTCCATGTCCACGAGGTCCAGCGCGTGCAACTGGCTGAAGTGCGCGCCGTATCGGTTCTCCGCCGGCAGCTTGTTCATGAAGTTGTGCTCGCGGAACTTGATCTCGCCGCCCTCGCGATACTGCTCAAACCAGCTCAGGCCGTAGCCGTGCGCCGACAAGCTGGTGATGACATCGTTCAGTTTGTCGCCGTTGACGTCGTAGGCATACATCTGGGCGCCGCCCACGCCGAACATCTGCTTGTGGTGCTTCCAGACCGGGTCGCCAGCCCGGGAGGCGGGCTGTTCCCACCAGCCGTCCTTTTCCAGCAGGTCCATGCGGCCGTCCCCGTTCACATCGCCCACTCCCATGCCGTGGGTGAACTTGTGGTAGTTGTTGTTCGGGGAAATGGCGTGCCATTTGAACAGGGCGGTCGGGTTCTTCGGGTCCGGTTCCGCGTAGCCGTAGGCGCCCTTTGACGAGCACACGATCTCCGGCTTGCCGTCGCCGGTAATGTCGGTGAAGGCCGGTGATTCGTTGTCCGTGACCTCGATGGCCACGTGGCGTTTCCAGTGTCCGCCCGCGCCCTTCGGATTCTCGAACCACCAGGAATTCTCGCCCGGGAAACCGAGGATCAGGATGTCCGTCCAGCCGTCGCCGTTGAAGTCATGGGTGTGGGCGAAGAAGTTGGCCGAGTATTCGTTCTCGCTGCCGAGCCGCCCTTTGTAGCCCCGGAACGTCACCGGCTGGCCGTTCTTCTTGCTCGTGGAAACCTTGTCGGCCGGCATGAACTCATGGCGGGCCTTGAAGTCCGGTCCCTGATACCAGAAGGGGCCGGCGACCACGTCCTGTTTGCCGTCCTTGTTGATGTCCCCGAACGCCGCCCCCTCGCTCCAGAACTCGTCGGTGAGCATCTGCTTGCTGAAGGTGTGCAGGACGTTCTTCCCGCCCGCGGCGGAAACGGCGGAAGCACCGAGGCCGAGCGCCAAGGCGGCGACCGCGGCGAAGCGAAGGGATTGCATGGCTGAAGTCTTCGTGAACGCCCCACCGACGGGTCAAGGCGCGAATGGCTTCAACTGTGCCTCACATCGGGGATTCACCGTCGGTCCGAGATTCGGCTTTTTGAGAAAACAAGGGCGGTTTCTGGGCGCCGAAGGAAAATCAAAGTCACCGCACCCATGATCGTCCCCAAGGGAATGAAGAGGCAAAGCATGACCGCCATGATTCGACACGCCCGGAGATTGACACGCTTCCAAAGCAAGATTCCCAGGCCATAACCCACCGTCCCGATCAGGGAGAAAGCACCCCCAAAAGCCAGGGACAAAACCCAGAAGACAGCGGCAGCCGGAATCCCACCAGCGGAGGTCCGGTCGTTGAACATTGAGAAGGCACTGAGGAATGGCAGCGCCACCATCGGGAGTCCAAACAGCAGAAAAACAGCGCCCATGATCTGATTGGCCAACGCCAGCCGCCGGAGATTCCGAAGAGGGATTTCCATGCCGATCTCCATTCCGGGACCAGCGATATCGGCAGGCACCCACACGGTCAAGCAACCGACCCGGCTGATTGCCATGACGTCCTGCGCAACAGCCGGAAAATGTTCCGTCAGTTGCCACACCGATGCGCCATCTGGCTTTTCCGGCGAATCACCCCATAGTGTTTCCGTGCGTTTGCTTGTCGCCATCACCGGGGCCAGCGGCTCGCTGTATGCCCAGCGGCTGCTCGACCAGCTGGACCCGGCCGTGCATGAGGTCCATGTCATGCTCAGCCAGTATGCGCCGCAGGTCCTAGCCACCGAGTTGCCGGAGGGACTGCGCCTGCGCGATGGGGTTCACCAGCACAGCCATCGGTCCATGAACGTGCCCTTCGCCAGCGGCTCGAACCCGCCGGATGCCATGGTCGTCATCCCGTGCAGCATGGGCACGCTGGGCCGGATCGCCCACGGCCTGAGCAGCGATTCCCTGCTCCGCTGCGCCGATGTGATGCTCAAGGAGCGGCGCAAGCTGCTACTCGTGCCCCGCGAGACGCCGATCTCGCTGATTCACGTGAAGAACTTCGAACTGCTGCTCCAGGCCGGGGCCCAGATCCTGCCGGCGAATCCCAGCTACTACACCCGCCCGCAGACGGTTCAGGACGTGGCGGACACCGTGGTCAGCCGGGTGCTGGACCATCTTGGCGTGGCGCACAACCTTGTGGCCCGCTGGCAGGATGAACCAGAGTAGGCCCATGTTTTCGACCGTCACCAAGTGGGGCAGCTTCGTGAAGCTGAGCCACACCGTGTTTGCCCTGCCCTTCGCCCTTGCGGCGATGGTGGTGGCGGCCCGGGAGACCGGCGGCTGGCCGGGCTGGCGCGTGTTCCTGCTCGTGCTGGCGGCCATGGTCTGCGCGCGCACCTGCGCCATGGCGTTCAACCGCATCGTGGACCGCAAGTTCGACGCGCTGAATCCCCGCACGCAGGGCCGGCATCTGGTGACCGGCGAAATCACGCTGGCAAGCGCGGTGACCCTGTGTGCGCTCAGCGGCGCGGGCTTCGTGGCGGCCGCCTGGGGCCTGAATCCGGTCTGCTTCAAGCTGTCGCCGGTGGCGCTCTTCTTCGTCTGCTTCTACTCGGTCACGAAACGCTTCACGGACTTCACGCATGTCTGGCTGGGGATCGCGCTGGCGCTCGCCCCGATCGGCGCGTGGCTGGCCGTGGAAGGGGATTTCCGCTTCCTGCCGGGCGTGGACGCGAAGGGCCCATGGCTGCCCTACAGCGCGTTTGTGCCGCTGACGCTGGCGCTCGCGGTGGTTCTCTGGCTGGTGGGCTTCGACATCATCTACGCGACGCAGGACTACGAGTTCGACCGCCGGCAGGGGCTCCGCTCGCTCGTGGTCCGCTGGGGCCCGATGAACGCCCTCGGAGTGGCGTTCCTCGCCCACCTGTTCATGTGGGCGCTGCTGGCGGTGTTCGGGGCCCTCTGCATGTTCCGGCTCGCCTACTGGATCGGCCTGACGCTGATCCTCGGCCTGCTGCTGCTGGAACACGTGATTGCCCGGCGCCGCCGCGATCCGGTGGCCATCAACGTCGCCTTCTTCAAGCTGAATGGCATCGTGAGCTGCACCTTTCTCGCGGTCACGCTCAGCGAGGTGCTGTTCCCGTGGTTCCGGCTGAAGTGGTATTGAGGCTAGTCCGCCAAAACGGTGCTCGCTTATCGCGACATGGAATGGCAAGCGAACACCTTTCCGGACGCTTCATCGCGCCAGAAATAGTGCTCGTATCCATACGGAATTCCGGGGCTGCCCTGATTGGTATTGAGGCGCGGCAGATAGAATAGGTGACGCATCGAAGCCTCCGGCGAAGCCGGCCACCAGCGCGGCGCGTTGGGATTAACCACGGCAAGGTGCGGAATGTCTGATGGCGCCCCACGGGCCATTTTCTCCAGCTCGACTGAAAGCCCCTCGGCATCAATCACCCGCAAATCCCTGCTGTTCGTCATCTGGCTGAAGACTCGCTGATCACAGCGAAACGAAATCCAATCGGTCAGCGAATCCCCAATCTGGACGCTCTTGGAACGAATTTCGGTCACCGACGGAGGCGGTTTGAAACCGAAAAACACCTCAAACTGCTCGGCCAGTCGCTTCGGGTTAGTCGGCTCGCTGACGCGTGTGCATCCGGCCAAAATCCACGCAAAACCAATCAGCGCCAGGCGCAACACGTGTCCGCCGGTTCCGGACCTACGCATGCTCACCCCTTCCCATACAGCTTCGCGACGAATTCCCCGTAGCCGTTGTAGGGCAGCGTCGGCACACGGTCGCCGGTATCGACGAGGCGTTCAGTGGCCTGGGACCAGCGCGGATGCGGCACCCGGGGGTCCACATTGGATTCAAACGGGTATTCCTCCGGCGACAGCGTTTCCCACAGCGTGGCCGGCTGGGTGGCAACCAACTCGATTTTCACCACGCTCTTGATGCTCTTGTAGCCGTATTTCCAGGGCACCACGAGGCGGAGCGGCGCCCCCATCTGCTTGGGCAGGGGTTTGCCGTAGATGCCGGTCGTCACCAGCGTGAGATCATGCATGGCCTCGTCCAACCGCAGCCCTTCGGTGTAGGGCCACGGATATTCACGCAACCGGGCGATGCCGGGCATCTGGTCCCGCTTTTCGGCCGTGGTGAACTTGACGAACTTGGCCTCGCTCTTCGGCTGGACCTTCGCCAGCAGCTTGGCGAGCGGAAAGCCGGTCCACGGCACGACCATGGACCACGCCTCGACGCACCGGAACCGATAGACGCGCTCCTCGGCCGGAAACTCCGCCGCCAGTTCGCGAACGTCCGCCTTCAGCGGTTTTTCGCAGAGTCCGCCGACCTCGATCTGCCACGGCGCGATCTGGAACTTGTCCACCAGGCGATGCACCTGCTCCTTGCGGGTCGAGAACTCGTAGAAGTTGTTGTAGTGGAGGACGACCTCGGAGTCGGACAGGCGCAGCTTCGGGTCGTTGAACTGGGGATTGCGCGCCGCCGCCGCGTTCGTGACCTGGGCGGAGGCGCGCCCGCCCGCCGCCAGGCCGGCGAGCCCCACGCCGGCAAAACCCATTTGCCGCAGGAACTCGCGGCGGTTCCAAAACACGGACTCAGGGGTGACATCGCGTTCCGTCAGACGCCACCGGGGAGGAGTGATGAGGTTGGCCATGGCGGAGAAGATGGAGCGAATCCCGCGTCCGGCCACCCAAAAATCCGGCTACCGGGCGACGAACCGGAGCGGCGAATTTCCAGTCGCCGAGGATTCGTGGCGCTCAGCTTCGGCGGCTGGACAGCTGCCGCTTCGGACGCACCACGAATACCGTCTCGCGCTGGCATCGCGGACCAGGGCGGACTTTCCCGGGATTGCTCCGCCCCGGCCACCCGGTAGTCTGCGCGCATGGCGGACGAGAAGCAGGCCAAGTTGCAGCAGTTGCAGTCACAGGTGCGGCAACTCATGGACGATGACGCGATCGCGGAGCACGAGCACCGGCTTTCGTGGGCCCAGCGCTTTCTCCACTTCTGGATCCTCGCCGGACAGAACTTCCTGAAGAACCGCGGACCGGCACGGGCCGCTTCGCTGGCTTACACCACCCTCCTGGCGCTGGTGCCGCTGCTGGCGGTTTCCATTTCCGTGGCCGCCCTGTTCCTCCCACGGGACGAAGCCAAGCAGAAAGAGGAACTGGTGACCTGGATCAATGCCGCCGTGGAAAAGTTCGCCCCCTCCATCGGCGTGACCACGGACTTTCATCAGGCAGCCGGCCCGAATCCGGGAAACAGTGCCGCCCCCAACGCCGCCTCCACCAAGGCACTCACTGCCGAGGAACAGCGCGCTCAACTGGCAGACAAGATCGTGGAATTCGTCGGCAACATTCGCTTCGGCACCATCGGCGCCACGGCAATGGCGGGCCTGATCTTCATCGCGATCAGCCTGTTGCGGAACATCGAGGCGGGCTTCAACGACATGTGGGGCGTCTCCAAAGGCCGCGGGTGGATGATGAGCATCGTGGTTTACTGGGCCGCCATCACCTTGGGTCCGGTGGTAATCGTGATGGTCAAGGGCGCTAGCTACCTCCAAGCGTTGGCCAAAACGCCCGAACTCCTGCCTTCGTGGATTCCCAGCAGCATCCTGCTTTCGCTGGCCTGGGTGCCGGCGCTGGCAGTCAGTTCGCTGGCTTTCGGGGCGCTTTACCTGTGGATGCCCAACACCCGGGTCCGCTGGTCCGCCGCATTTGTGGGCGGCTTCGTCGCAGCTTCCCTGTGGATGCTGAACGGCCGCATGGCGGCGCTCTACAACACCCGGGTCCTCACCTACAACGCCATCTACGGTTCGCTGGGCATCCTGCCGCTGTTCCTGCTCGGGCTTTACCTTTCGTGGCTGATCCTGCTGTTCGGCGCGCAGGTCGCCTATGTGTTCCAATTCCGCAAAGCCTACCTGCAGGAACGCCAGGCCGGCCGCGTCAACCAGCAGGCGCGCGAGTTCATTGCGCTGCGGTTCATGGCGGAGATCGGACGGCTGTTTCAGTCCCAGGCCAAACCGTTGACCGCCACGTCCTGCGCCGAAAAGTTTGGTGTCCCGCCCAAGCTGACGAAGGACATCCTGACGCTTCTCGTGAATGGCCGGCTGCTGGCGGAAACAACCGGTTCCGATACCGCCTACACCCCGGCCCGGCCGCTGGACCAAATTTCGGTCAAGGACGTGCTCCGAACCATCCGCGCCGGCTCTGGCAGCGACCTTTCGACCCACGAAGATGCCGCACGCCCGGTGGTCCGGGGGGAATTTGAGGCGGTGCTGGCCGCCGAAGAGTCCCGCGCCGGGAAAGTCTCGCTCCATGAACTCATCGCCCGAATCCAAGCCCCCAAGGCGGCTTCCTGAAGCGACCTTCAGCCGGGGAATCCGGACGCGGTCAGCGCCCGTGCGTATTGGGAGTTCGCGAGCGTCGGATCAGCCGGCGCCTTAGCTCGCCGGGCGCCGGTGCGACCCGATTCGGCATCCCGCCGGGCCCGGATTTCGGTGGGTGCCCGGAGGCCGGGACCAGCGAGGGCAATGCCGGCGGCGAACGTCACCGCGGCGGCGGTCGAAAAAACGGAAGTGGACTTCATTTGAGTCATGATTGCAGCTAGCGACGTGCCGGGTGTGACGCAACTGCGGCTTTCCTGAAAATTTTGGTCCCGGTAGCTTCGCCCGCATGTTCGCCGAACTCACCGCCGGGCTTCAGTCCGGACAAAACCTCACGCTGCCGCAGGTCGCCGCGGCGGTGCGGGGGCTGACCGATCCCGCCCTCACACCCGAGCCCAAGGCGGACTTTCTTGCCGCCTTGGCGAACAAAGGGGAGACGGTGGAAGAAATTGCCGGATTCGCGTCGGAATTACGCGAACTGTCCGTGCCAGTGCCTTTGTCGCCCGCCCTGCGCCAGCGGGAGATTCTCGACGTCTGCGGAACTGGCGGCGATCGCCTCAACACCTTCAACATCTCGACCACGGTCGCGCTCGTCTGCGCCGCCGCGGGCATTCCCGTGGCCAAGCACGGCAATCGCGCCATCACGTCCCAATCCGGCAGCGCCGATGTCCTGGAGGCGTTGGGAATCCCCGTGGACCAAACCCCAGAGCAGGCCGCTCACGCCATTGAAAGACAAGGCTTTGCCTTCCTGTTTGCGCCCCGGTTTCACCCGGCATTCAAGGCCATTGCGCCAGCCCGCAAGCTGTGCGCGGAACGCGGCCAGCGGACCATCTTCAACCTGCTGGGGCCGCTGCTGAACCCCGCCCGGCCCAGCGCCCAATTGGTGGGTGTTCCCCGGCCCCAATGGTGCGAACCGGTGGCCAGCACCCTGCAAAAGTTGTGTTTGCGGCGCGCGATGGTCGTGGCGGGCGAAGTGCCGACCGGCGAGACGGTCGCCTTCCTCGACGAACTGAGCACGTTGGGAAACAACCACTCGGCCGAATTCTACCAGGCCAATGCCCTGGGGGTTTCAGTCTGGCCCCCGAGCCACTTTCCGCTCCAACCGGCCACATTGGCCGATCTCGCCGGCGGCGACGCCGTCACTAACGCGAACCTGGTCCGCGCCGTCTTGGCCGGCCAGGATTGTGGTCCGAAACGGGACGCCGTGCTGCTCAACGCCGGGGCCGCCCTGTTCGTGGCCGGCGCCGTCCGCAGCCTCGCCGAAGGCTGGGAACTGGCTGCCACCACGATTGATACGGGCGCAGCGACCGCGAAATTGTCGGCGTTGAGCGGCCGTTGAGCTGGCCCCGAAAATTCGCGTCCCAGCATCTGGCCCACATTTTGCGGCCAAGTTCGTCCGTGCATTGTGCCAGATTCATGGTAAGCCCTCCGGACATGCCTTTGCGCGTGGACACAAGGGATGCGATCGCAGTCCAGGGATGCGTCGCCCAAGACTACTGGACGATGTTTCCTGCCGGCGACCAGGAGTTCGTCAACCGGGCGTTCGGCTGGGCGGTGGACTGCTTTGAAGGCCGGTTGCCGGACTATCAGGCGATCGACGCCCGCTACCACGACTTCGAGCACACGCTCCAGGGCACCCTCTGCTTTTCCACGATGCTCCGACGCCGGGCGGAAGCCCAGGCCGAACCGGTGTTGGACGAGGACACGTTTCAATTGGGCCTGCTCGCCATCCTGCTCCACGACACGGGCTACCTGAAACTGGCCGGCGACACCGAAGGAACCGGGGCGAAATACACCCTCACGCACGTCAACCGTTCCTGCGATTTCGCCGAGCGACTGCTGCTCGGAAAAGGCTATACGGTCCGTCAGGTCCAAGGGGTCCAGAGCATGATCCGCTGCACCGGCGTGGGCGTGAATCTTGGCTTGCTCAACTTTCAGTCGGATGAGGAACGGATCGCGGGATTTGCGCTCGGCACCGCCGACCTCCTCGGCCAGATGGCGGCCCACGATTACGTCGAGAAGTTGCCGATCCTGTTCGAGGAATTCCGGGAATCCGCCGAATACAATGCCGGCCGGGGCGGCCCCCCGATTGCGTTCGGCAGTGTTGCCGACCTGATGTCCAAGACGCCCGGATTTTGGAAGAACTACGTTTTTCCCAAGGTTGAGAATGACTTCGGGGGGCTCTATCGGTTCCTGACCCGAGCCGATGGTCACAACGACTACCTCGAGGCCATCGAGGCGAACTTGGCCAGGCTGCAGCGCCGGCTCGCCGCGGCTGCCTGATTTGCCGGCAGATTTGCCCTGCCCTTGTCCGACCTCAGCCGTCATGCTCCCGGCGTGGCGCGTGAATATCAGCTGCATCCCTTTTCGCCTCCGGCGGAGCTGAGGATCGATTACGCCCGCGAGCTGAACGAACAACAGTTGGCCGCGGTGACGGCAAAGCCCGGCCCGGCGCTGGTGTTGGCCGGAGCGGGTGCCGGCAAGACCCGCACCCTCACCTTTCGCGTGGCGTGGCTGCTGGAGCACGGGGTCCCGGCCGACCGGATACTGTTGCTGACCTTCACCAACAAGGCGGCCCGGGAAATGATGCAGCGGGTGGCCGATCTGATCGGCGGCGAACTGTCCCAGCTTTGGGGCGGAACGTTTCACTCGGTCGGCATGCGCCTTCTCCGCCGACACGCCGACCGGCTGGGTTACCGCCAGGATTTCACCATCGCCGACCGCGAGGACGCGAAGGATCTCCTCGCCACCTGCATCGTCGCGGCGGGGGTGGACCCCAAAGCCACCCGCTTTCCCAAGCCCGAAGTGCTGGGCGAGATTTTCTCCCTCGCCCTCAACCTCGGCTGCACGGTGCCCGCGCTGTTGGAACGCGATTACGACAGCTTTGTGCCGCTCACGGAAACGATCGAGCAGGTCCGCAAGCTCTACGCCGAACGGAAACGCACTGCCGGCCTGATGGATTTCGACGACCTGCTGGTGCTCTGGCTGCGCCTGCTCGAAAACCAGGCGGATCTGCGGGACTTCTACCAGCGGCGGTTCCAGTTCGTGCTGGTGGACGAGTATCAGGACACCAACACCCTTCAGGGCCGCCTCCTGGACCTGCTCGCTGGCCGCCACCGCAACCTCATGGCCGTCGGTGACGATGCCCAGAGCATCTACTCGTGGCGCGGAGCCAATTTTGCCAACATCCTTGAATTCAGCCGCCGCTTCCCGGACGCGCAGGTGTTCAAGATCGAGACCAACTACCGGAGCACTCCGGAGATCCTGGCGCTCGCCAACGCCGCCATCGCCGCCAACGTGCGGCAGTATCCGAAGCAATTGCAACCGGCCCGGCGGTCGGGCGAAAAGCCCGTGCTGGTCGTCTGCAACGAAGCTTCCGAGCAGGCTGCATTCGTGGCTCAACGGGTCCTCGAATTGCGGGAGGAAGGGCAATCGCTGGATGACATGTGCGTGCTCTACCGCTCCCATTTTCACGCCCTTGAGCTGCAACTGGAACTCACCCGGCGGAACATCCCCTTCGCCATCACGAGCGGCATCCGCTTCTTCGAGCAGGCCCACATCAAGGATGTCGCCGCCTACCTCAAGCTGATCGTCAACCCGGCGGACGAACTCGCCTTCAAGCGCCTCGTGAAGATGCTTCCCGGCATCGGCGGCAAGGGGGCGGACAAGCTTTGGGCCGCCTTCAACCTCGCGCTCACGGTCGCCGGCTTCACACCACCCTCGGCGCCCGAGGCGGCGGCATTCGTCTCCGACAACGACGGTTACCTCGACGATCCTCCGACCACCGCACCCGCGATGCCGCTCTCCATCGCACCGCTGCTCAGCAAAATCAGCAGCGCGGTGCCCCAAAAGACCGCCACCGCGTGGGCCCAGTTCAGCGCCACGATTTCCCAGATTGAAGCTGCGGAGCTCCGGAACAACCCGGCCCGGATCATCCGCTGGGTGGTCGAAGCCGATTACGAAGATTACCTCGTCGCCAACTACGAGAACCCGCGGAACCGGCTCGACGATCTCGAACAGCTGGCCAACTACGCGCAGCAATTCACCGGCACCGCGGATTTCCTGACCCAGCTCGCGCTTCAGACGAACGTGGAAGCCGAGGACGCGGCCGATCGCGACAGCCAGGATGACGAACCCAAACTCCGGCTCTCGACCATCCATCAGGCCAAGGGGCTCGAGTTCGGAACCGTCTTCGTAATCATGCTCTGTGACGGCCTGTTCCCGAGTTCCAGGTCGGTTAACTCACCGGACGCCGAAGAGGAGGAACGCCGCCTGTTCTACGTCGCCGTCACGCGCGCCAAGGACCAGCTCTACCTGAGCTATCCCCTGCTCCGCTTCATGCAGGGCGGCGGTAATGCCATACAGCAGGCGTCGCGCTTCTTGGGCGAGGTGCCGAAGGAAATGCTGGAGGAATGGAACCTGCGACCGGTATTTAGCGGCGCCACCAGCACGCCAGATAACGAATGCCCATTTTGATCTCCACAAAGGAAGCGCAATGCCAAGAATACAACATTTGAGCCCAGCCATCCGATCAGGCAGGCATGTTGCCAGTTTATGAGCCGTGACGATTCTAAACGATTCGAGTTGCCACGCCAATGTGTCTATACATTGACCTGCAAGCGTGATCTTCCGGTCGCGACTATGTGCCTACACAGCCTTCAAACCGCACTTCCACAACAGTGGCATCTCGCTGTTTTTGACGATGGCACCCTCACTGAGGACGACTATTCCACCCTCGGAAAGCGCCTAGACCCACATCGCACCCACTATCTTGCTCTTTCTAATCGGGCAGGAGCGATTTCCGCCGCCCTGCAGGCGTTTCCTCGCTGCCAACGATTTCGCAAATCCCATCCTTTGGCCCAGAAGCTTCTGGATGTTCCGATCTTGGCGGACGGCCCCTTCATCTTTTGCGACTGCGACATCCTCTTCTTCCGGCGCATACCTCATTCGTTCCTGGAATCCCGCACACCGTTTTTCTGCCAAGAAGAGGAAGACGGGTATTCCTGCCCTCCGTGGAAACTTCGATTCAAACATAACTACCTTTTGACTTCTGGCCTAAACTCCGGATTCCTCCGGGCATCCAAGGCTACAGTGCCTCTGGAACAGGTCGAGATGCTGCTCGCAAACGCAGACCTTACAGCCAACATTGGCCTTTTCGAGCAGACCGCTTGGGCCATCCTTTTCCGGGATGCAGAGCATAAGATGATTTGTCCCAAGAATTTGATTTGCACCAAACGGCGTCCGCTCACTCCGGACAGCGATACGCTTGCGATACATTTCATGTATCATTTGAAACCGCGTGTAGCACATTACTACGAAGCCGCGATGGCGTCACTGCGGACACAACCGGCGCTGACTCCACGACTCAAAGAGCCAATTCCCCTTTCCAGCCTCCGGGTGCTCTGGAAGAGGGCCACCCGTCGCTTTACCCCTCCGCTCAACTAAAGTGAAACGTTTCCTTTTTTCGGTCGCCCGCAAGGTGCTGCCACATCCTGAAACATATCTGTTTGAACTCGCGTTTCGCAGGTGCGGCGGAGCGGTTCGTTCCGGCCCGTTTGCTGGTATGAAATATATCACCGAAAGCTCATGCAGCGCGCTTACTCCTAAACTTCTTGGAATTTATGAAAGAGAATTGCATTCAGTAATCGAAGATATTCTGAGCATTCCTTGGAGGCAGATTGTGGATATTGGAGCAGCCGAGGGCTACTACGCGGTTGGATTTGCTCGGCACTTCCGGTCAGCCGAAGTGGTCGCTTTTGAGATGAATCCAAAAGCTAGGAAACTGCTGAAACAGCTCGCGGCAAAAAATGACGTCCTTAGCCGCTTGGCGATCCAACAAGAATGCAGTGACAGGGAATTGGAACACACCATTTATCCAAAAGGAAACCGACTGATATTGTGTGATTGTGAGGGTGCGGAAATGAGCATCCTTGATCCAACACGTGTTCCGCAGCTTGCTTCCTGCCATATTTTGGTTGAAACACATGAATTTGTAACGCCCGGTGTAACTGCCACTCTCCGTGGCCGATTCAGCAATACTCACACGATTGCAGAGATTCTTTCAGTGGAACGGAACGCATTAGATTATCCATTTTCGTCCCTTTACACCGCTTTCCTTCCCGAGCGTTATCGGCAGCAAGCAGCGAGCGAGCACCGCCCGGGAACCATGAGCTGGTTATGGATGACTCCACGCGTATCCTGCTAACGCTCGCCCCCATGCAGGACGTCACCGACCTGCCGTTCTGGAGGCTGCTCGCCAAGCGCGGCGGGCCGGACGTCTATTGGACCGAGTATTTCCGGGTCCATCCCACCTGGCGGCCGGAGAAGTGGATCCTGCGCAGTCTCGACGAAAACGACACGGGCAAGCCCGCGATCGCCCAACTGATCGGTAACGACGTCCCTTCGCTCGTCCGGGCCGCCAAGGAGCTGCAGGAACATCCCGTGACGGGCATCGACCTCAACCTCGGTTGCCCCGCCCCCGTGGTTTACCGCAAGTGCGCCGGCGGCGGCCTCCTGCGCGAGCCCAGGCGCGTGGACGCCATTCTTGGAGCCCTGCGCGAAGCGGTCGCCCGGCCCGGTGTCCGGTTCAGCGTCAAGACGCGCATCGGCTTCGACGACCCTGCGGTTTTCGACGAACTGCTCCCCATATTCGCCCGCCACTCGCTGGATCTGCTGACGGTTCATGGCCGGACTGTCGCCGAGATGTATCGGAGCGAGGTTCATTACGACTTCATCCGTCGGGCCGTCGAGGCCATGCCCTGTCCCGTCTTGGCCAATGGCAACGTGTTTTCTCCCCAGCGCGCGGCCGACGTGCTCGCCTGGACGGGTGCCGCCGGGCTCATGATCGGTCGCGGCTGCATCCGGAATCCGTGGATCTTTGAACAGATCCGCGACCACCTGGCGGGAAAACAGCCGATCCTTCCGGCCGGCCGCGAGGTGTTGTCCTACATCGAGGACCTGTGGATCAGCACCGAACCGCCTGACTCCAAACAACGCCTTCAGGTCGAGCAAATGAAACGTTACCTCAACTTCATCGGCCAAGGCGTCGGCGATTCCCCGGACGAAAGCCGCGAGTTCCTGTTCCGCATCCGGCGGGCAACCACACGCGTCGAGTTTTTCACCATTTGCCGCGAGCATCTGGATCACGACCGACCGATGTCCCTGGTTCCCCATCCAGCCGTCGCCGCAGCCAAGAACGAAGAGCCAGTCAGTCGCTGACGGTGTCGGTTACGGCGCCGACTGAGCGAGGATTCGGGCCACCGTGCGAGCCGAGTCGGCGGTGAGGTGAAGGCCGTCGGAGTAATTGAGAGCGGTTCCGGCCGGAGCGGTCCTGCGATTCAGGTCAAGGAGTGCTATGCCGAGCCTTCGGGCGACTTCGTCCGCGAAGTTCGAGGCTTGCGGGTCCACCGGATTCTCGCGGCCTACCGGAAGGCGCAGGAGCACCACCTCGACTCCCCATGCCCGCAGCCGATCAACCCGATCGCGGGTCTGGCGCAGCCAGTCCGGTTCCCCAATCACGGTGCGGTCATCGCCCTGGGGTCGTCCCGCGCTGATGGCGCCGCCGGGCTGCCGATCCTTCAGCCACGCATAGGCCACCGTGGAAGGGCGACTGGCAGCGCGGATGGCCGGCAGCACACCGGTCAACTTCATCGAGAACCCGTGAGCCGATTCGAGCAGCAACCGGTCGTTCGCATCGTTGGTGCGGTCCAGTCGGTGAATCTCCAAGAACACCCGCCGCGGCGCCGGCCCGCCGTTCGTGATCCGCATCAGCACGCAGTCCAGTGCAGTGAGCGGACCCGAGCCGTCCAATCCCAAGTTGGCAATGCCCGCGAGCGCAGTGCCGGCGAAGTAGCCCGGAAGGAGGCGGCCGGAGATCGAAGAGCCAGCGAGGACATTGCTGGGCATCGGGTCCAGAAACCATGCTTCCAGCCGCAACCGGTTGGCGTGAAAGTTGGATTCGGCCAACGCCGGACGTGGCAGGAATCGGCCAGCGATCCACTGCCAGCCCAGCACCGCCAACACGGCGAGGCTCAGGATGCAGAGGGACTGGCGGGCGCGCGTCATGGTTCAGAACTGGAAGTAGATGAAGTCCCCGGCGGAGCCTGCGTTGGTCACCAGCAGGAACAGCATGGCCGCGTAGAGGCAGGTCTCCAATTGCCCTTGGCGCGAAGCGGACAGCCTGGCCCGCAATGGAGCGGCGGCCGACCACAGATGCCACAGCACCACGGGCAGCGAGAACAGGCCGATCACATAAAGGGGCTGGGGCCGGACGCCGCCCGGGTTGTTCACGAGACACTTCACGAATTCCACGACGTGCGAGAATTCGGGCAGCTTGAACAGCAGCCACAAGGCGGAGACGACATTGAACACCAGAAACGCGCGGATCGCCCCCAGCCAAGTCCAGCCCGGTTGTTCTCCAGACTTTCCGGCGCGCGACAACAGCCGCTCCAGCGCCAGCAAGGTCCCGTGAGCGGTTCCCCAGACCGCATAACTCCAAGCCGCCCCGTGCCAGAGTCCGCCCAGAAACATCACGAGAAACAGGTTCACGTAGGTGCGCGCCTCGCCGTGCCGATTTCCACCCAGCGGAATGTAGAGATACATGCGCAGCCAGGTGGAGAGGGAGATGTGCCAACGGCGCCAGAACTCCGTGATGCTCCGGCTCAGATACGGGAAGTTGAAGTTCAGCGGCAACTCGTAGCCGAACAGTTTCGCCAAGCCTTGGGCGATGAGCGAGTAGCCGCCAAAGTCCGCAAGGATCTGAAAGGAGAACCCGTAGAGCAGCGCCACCAGGTTGAGCCGGGGCAATTCCCGGAACGCCGCTAAATTCAGGTCGGCGGTGGCATCCTTGAGGTTGTCAGCGACGACCATTTTCAGGAAGAAACCAAGGACCAACTTCTTCACCGCGCCGTCCCAATCCACGTCCGCCAGGCGTTTGGGGCCGATCTGCCAGAGGAATTCTCCGGCCTTCACGATCGGACCGGCAACCAACTGGGGAAAGAACGCCTTGAAGAACCAGACCTTCGCCTGAAACCAGCCGGCCTCGCGCCGGTTGGCCGGAGCCGGCAGTCCTCGAATGCCACCCTTGGGGCCGTCCCACCACGACTCCATCACGAGACTGATGCCCTGAAACGTGTAGAACGAAATTCCGATCGGCAGCGGGATATCACGCAGCCATGGCCCGACCTGTTTCCACAGCAAGGCGGGCAACAGCACGCTTCCGACCAGGGCGGCGTATTTGAAGAACGCAAGGGCACCCAGATTGAACGCCAAGGCCAAGGATAGAACGAGCTTCCGGCGGCCAGCGGTCCGGCCGGCGGAAAGAAGATCCTGCGCAGCCAGCCCGTTCACCAGTGTCGAGACGAACAGCAGCGGCAGCAGCCTGGGGTTCTCCCAACCATAAAAGACAAAACTGGCGACCGTAAGCACGCCCACCTGCCAGCCAGCACGGCGGCCCGCGTAATGCAACGCGAACACCACCGGCAGAAACACGGCAAAGCTCCAACTGTTGAACAGCATGCGGACGCGCCGCGTAGGTAACGGCCCCGGCGCGACGACAACAAGCCGGTTTGTCGTTCCGCCCGCGAATCGCTTCTGGTTTCTTCACCGCCACGCCGAGGCCGTCGCTCCGGCGACGCCTGCCACACATGAACGTCCTGCACCTCCTCGGCGCCACCGAAGACCACGGGGGAATCGTGTCGGTGGTGCGTGGCATCCAGGCGGCAACCGCAGGCGAGGGAGTTGGCCATGCAGTCTGGGTCAACTCCGCCTTCACGCTTCGTCGGAAACCGCAATTCGACCTGCGCTTCAGCCGTTTCGCCCTGGACGAAGCGGACAGCCACGCGTGGCTGCTGGGCCGGGCCTTGTTGGCGCTTCCCGGGCTCCTGCGCCTGGTGCGAACCGAGGGGTTTGACGTCATCCATGCCCACACTCGGGGCGGGTTCGCGGTCGCAGCGCTGCTGAACCGCCTGTTCGGGCGCCGACTGCTGTTCACAAACCACGCCTACGCCAACCGCACCGGCCTCTATCGCCGCGCGGCCGGCTGGCCCGGGTTTGTCACGGCAGTGCTCACGCCGAACATGGCCCGGCATTACGGCCTGACACCGGACGGCAGGAATGTCTTCGTGGTGTCGGAATGCGGGGCCGACGCCTTCTGGCAAACGCCGTTACCGGAACGCCCGCCGAGCGATTCGCTTCGGCTGATCGGGATGGGAAACCTGGTCCGGTGGAAAAAGTGGCATCTCGTCGTCGAGGCGATCGCCGGACTCCCGGATGCCCTGCGTGCCCGGGTGGAGTTTGACCTCTGGGGCCCCACCCCAGCCGATCCGGCGGCGCAGGCTTACGCCCGCGAACTCACCGAACTGGCCGCCCGGCCTCCACTGAGGGGAAGGGTTCGACTGCGCGGCCCCACCCAAGACGTCGCCGGGGTGTTACGGCAGGCCGATTGGTTCGTCCTGCCTTCCACCAACGAGCCCTGCTCGGTGGCGCTCATCGAGGCGCTGGCGAGCGGCGTTCCCGCGTTGGTCTCAGCCAGCGGCGGCAATGTGGACATCGTGCAGCCCAATCGGACCGGGCTTCTCTTCCGGCCCGACAATGCCGCCGATTTGCGTGAGCAACTCGAACGGCGCCTCCGCGACGAGTGGACCCCGGCCACGCCCGGCGAAATCCGGTCCAGCGTTCTCCAGCGGTCCGCCACCGCCGTGGGCAAGGAATATCTCGGGCTCTACCGACGACTGGACGGCTAGTCTTCAGGCGGGAACGGCCCGGATCGCGCTATACAGGCGGTCCTTCAGTTGCGCCCGGCGCATTTTCATTTCGTCCATCTGTTGGTCCGTCGCCGTCTCGACCTCTTCCTCGACCCGGCAGATGGCGTCATCGAGCTGGTGGTATTCGTCGAACATCCGCTGAAAATCGGGGCTGGAAAGCTTCAGCCGGCGGATGGTGTCGGTGTGTTCGGGGAACTCGCGGGTAAGCGGATGATGCAGGTCCATGGGGTGAATCGGTTCGTGTTCGCGACCATCTTACCCTGCAGTCCAGAAGGTGCCCCACACGGATTGCCAAAAACTTGGCGTGCGCGGTCAGTCCGCCCCGATCACTTCTCGGCCGCCGCCAGCATGGTCTCGAAGTTGGGCTCCTGCTCTTCGCGAGCCACGACGCTGATCTCGATCTTCCGGAACCCGGCCACTTCCAGCCACCGATGCAAATCGCTCTCGGCAAACCCAGGCCAGCGGTCGCCGTAAAGTTCCTGCATCTTGTCGAAGCGATGCTTCGCCAGATCGAGAATCACCACCTGCCCGCCTGGCCGAAGAATCCGGTGTGCGCCGAGAATGGCCTTGGCGGGATCCTCGGCGTGATGCAGCGCCTGGCTGAGGATCACAAGGTCCACGCTGGCGTCGTCGATGGGCGGATTCTCCAGGTCGCCCTGGCGGAATTCGAGGTTCTTGAGGCCGTTCTTCTTCGCTTTGCGCGCGCCGAACTCGACCATCTTCTCGGAGTTGTCCACGGCGATGACCCGTTTGCAGCGGCGGGCTAGCAGTTCGCTCAGCAGCCCTTCGCCGGAACCGAGGTCGGCGACTTCCAGCGGCGGCAGGATGCGCAGGAGCAAGTGACCGAAGGCCTGCCAGGAGCGTCCCGGCCCGTAGCTGCGGTCAAACCGGCCGGCGACTTGGTTGAAATAGACCTGCGCCTGCTCCTTCCGGCGCGCGTGGACGCGGCGTAAGTTGACGAGATCGCTGTCGTGTTCGGGCAGCTCTTTGGCGCCGCGGATGGCGAGCTGGGTGAACTCACGGACATGCGCGTCGGCGTGCGGGCTGAGACGGTAGAAGGTGCGCTTGCCGTCACGCCGCGCGCTCACGAGTCCAGTCTCGGCCAGCAGGCCGAGGTGCGTGGAAATGCGCGACTGGCCAAGCCGGGTGATCTCCTGGAGCTCGTTGACGGACAGCTCCTCCTTTTCGAGCAAGGCCACGATGCGCAACCGGGTCGGGTCGGCGAGCGCGCGGAGGGATTTCAGGGTGGAGGACATGGTTACGGCTTGGGAGGGGGAAGCGTGGGCCAGGCGAGGCCACGAAAATGGTTGGTCCTGACTTCTGCGGGACGATGGGGAAAGTCACCCTCGCTTTCCAGACTCCACAGGCGTCCCGCCTGCGAGGAGTAGGCGAAGGGGGTCTTTGTCTGCGAATCGACCGCCAGATCAGGTCGGGCCGCCACTACCGGCAATTCATCCAGCCGTCTCGGCAGCTTGCCCACCAAGCGTCGATGAAGCTCCAGCTCGATCGCTATACGGGTAATCTTTCGGATCGTTTCCGCCCGTTGGAACCGCCTCATCGTTAGTGCAAAAATCTCGTCCCAATCGAACGACAGGGCCATTCGGCCCACCGGATTGGAAATCGCCCGGTGCAATGGAGCCAATCGTTCCGCATCCTCAGCGGATAAGGGCGTTTCAACATTCTTCCCCTTCTCCAGCAAAGGAGCCGCATCCTGCATCAAGCGATTGGCCACCGCCGTCGAGTGAAGTCCGGAAAGACCGTTTGTGTCATTGGATGTCCAAGCAGCGATGTGCCGCCGCGCCAGCCCGGCATACTCCGCTGCCGTTGCCGAGTAATCGATGGGTTGGGGATGCCTGGCAATTAACCCGGGGTCCGCAAGCAAAGGCATCGCGTCAGAAATAAGTTCCGAAATGGGCATCTCTAGCACCATTTCGGCCGACTCGTCTGTCGATGTCATCCGGTCGATTTTCTGCTTCAGTTCAAGCAGTGAAACTAGGCTCCACTCCTTGATGGCTTCGACCATAGCCGATCCAGCCAAGGATTCGCGGTCGAGAGCATCGGCCAGCTTCGAGAGATCAAACGATGAAACAGCCGGTTGCTGGATTAGGCTCTGGATCTGGACGCAGGCGATGGTGTTTAGCGTGACGGCAAGAAGTTGGCTGACGGAATCGGATTGCTCCAAAAGCATCCGACCGGCTGCCAAATTGTCGCAAAGATTGGAGCACACCTCGCTCGTTTGCCCGTTCAACAGCAGGAACCAGTTCTGGGCGAGTCGCAGATCGAACATGTCTCTCGCCAAGCCGGTATAATCCCGATTTGTTCGGGATGCAGGTTGTAGTTGGCCCTGACGAATCCCTGCGCCGAACGCTTTCAGCGCAGGGAGGTTGGCGGTGACCAAATTGCTGATAGCTTGGATATGTGCCGCAGTATTGGTGATAGGTTGATTGACGTCCCCGAACTGCCTAAGCGGAGTCCGGAGACCAGACGAAACCCTCACCCAGTTCGAAGTGGCGAATACCCAGTTGGAGTAGGCATTTCGCTCTGACGGAACCCATCTCGTCGAGGGCCGCACATCCTCGGGCAAGAGACTGACCATCTCGCTCTCGGTCGGGACGTTGGCTGATGCCGCTGCTCGGGCGACGAACGCGAGCAGCAGCGTGGCGACGCGCAGCCAGGTCAGGTCGGCGAGCGCGCGGAGCGATTCGAGGATAAAAGGCATGCCCGCTTCCCCGGCATTGAAGCCGACGGGGCGGAACTTGGCGAGCGGGGAACCGGCAGTTGTGAGGTTGTGTGCGTCCAGGTTCAGTCCAAGGGATGTGATTGACGAGTCGGCGACCACGGTTCGGGCGATGGAGCGGACGGGACCGCGGCCGCCCGGACAGTCTGTTGCCACTGTGACCATCTCGCGGAGCCTTTCACTCCCAGCGCTAAAGGCCGAATCATACCCAAAACTTGCATGCATTGCACTGCAATGTATCTTGACGACATGAAGATCAGCAAAGACCTCAACGCGGCCTCCGCCAGCGCCATCGTCCTGGGCATTCTTCAGACCGGCGAGAGCTATGGTTACGCCATCGTCCAGAAGGTCCGCGAACTCTCCCTCGGGGAGGTCGAGTGGACCGATGGCATGTTGTATCCAATTCTTCACCGGCTGGAGGCTGACGGACTCATTGCCGCCCGCTGGGGCGAGTCGGAAACCGGTCGCAAGCGAAAGTATTACCGGCTTACCCCTCAGGCCCTCCCAGTAATCGAAGACGACCGCCGGCAGTGGCAGACCGTTGACGCGATATTCAATCGCCTGTGGGCGACCTGTTCCACCTCAAGCCCACCCGCCCAAGCGCCCTTGGCTTGAACCCCTCGCCCTGATTTTGCCCCGCCAAGCGAACTACCCATGCCCCCCTCCCTCTTCTCCTCAGAGTTGGCTGGATTGCCAGCCCCCATCGCCGAAGAACTTGAAGATCACTTGATGGAAAGCTTCGAGGCGGGACTGCGGTCGGGCATGTCCGCCGACGAGGCCCGCAATTCGGCCTTGCGGTCGCTGGGCGCGCCCAAGGAAATCAGTCGGCGGTGCCTCCGTGGGGCTGATCCTCGGCAGCCCCACTGTATCCCGAACACTCCGCTGCAGCGCGTGGCCATCGTGGGGTGGCTCCTTCTGGGCATCGCCTTCGCCTCCCGGGTTTGCGCGGCCCCCGACCCGAGCCATGGCTCCATCGCCGCCTGCGTGAGCCTCTCGGTCGGATCGCTGGCCATGGCCCTCCTCATCCGACGGGGCTGGCTGTCCCTCCGGGTAGCCGTCGCCCTCTCGCTGGGCTTGACCTTGGCAGCCGTGATTCCCTGGCTGCGGGTCACGTGGCATCCGTGGATTCATGACCGCTTGGCCCTGACCCCGGCCGCCCTCGGGTATCTGGCGCTCTTCGGGGCGCTTTCCGTGGGCTCCTTCACCGCCGCACCGCGCCGCACCGCCTAGGCCGCAGAAACCGAAGTGACCGTGAAAGATCATGCCGCGGAGAGAAGTTGTTCGCAGTTGGTGATGTGCATCAATTTTTGGGAAAACCGTTAATCCGAAGACCTAGCCACCATGAATACTCAGCACTCGACCTCTCCCTTCAAGGGCCGCGAACGTGGCCGTGCGTGCCCACCTTTTTGGGCCGTGCTTATCGCCTCCGCGATTCTGGCGCTGGCGCCGCTCCCGGCGCAGATCTTCCCCGGGCGGGAGTCCGCATCGGGAAATCCGCCCGAGCGGGTGGAACCCGCTCCCGAGGCGCCCGGCATTGTCCCCGGTGGGGACGGCGGCCTGCAGGGGCTCACGCTCCAGGCTGACTATCCCAAGATCGAGATCGCCGAGAACCGGGCCTACATCCCCCTGTTCTTCACTGTGCTCGGCACCTACACCGGCACCAACGATGTTGTGGTGCGGGCCCGGTTCATCAGCGGCACCGCCACTCCGGGAGCGGACTTCGAACTCGGGGAACCGGAGCGGTCCCTGCCCGCCCAGGGCGGTCTGACAACGATGGCCTGGATTCCGGTGCCCACGCTGCTCGACGAGGTGAACGAGGGCGATGAGACGGCCGTGTTCGAGGTGTTCATCGTCGGCAGCACCAATGCGCCGATCCGCATCGAGGCGACGCTCCTCGAGGACTCGAACCCGGGCGAGGTGGGTTTCGTCTCGTCCCGCTTCCAGATCAACGAGGGCTCCACCAACGGCTACGCCCAGATCCGCCTGTGGCGCACCCTCAACACCCGGCAGGCGGCCACAGTCGCCTACCGGCTCGAGGGCCCGGCCTCGGCGCTGGCCGTGCTTGGCGGCCAGAACCGGCGCACCGCGACCTTCCAGCCCGGGGATTCCCAAATCTTCGTCCAGATCCCGCTGGTCAACGACACCACCGCCCAGGGGACGCAGGACGTCATTCTGACGCTCGAACCGGCCGAAGGGGGGCTGAAGCTCATGAAGGGCTACGAGAGCTCGGTTCTGACCCTGGCTGACGACGAGACGCCCAGTCCGGCCGAGCCGCTGACAATCTCTGAGTATGACAACGGGGGCGGCCAGCGCGGCGTGATGCTGTCAACCCGGGTGGCTCGCGGGTATCAGGTCCGGCTGGAGTCTTCCGACACCGGCGCGGCGGGCCCCTGGCGGCCCTACTGGATCTTCGAGGGTGCCGATACCGAGCGCTACGCCTTCGACTCCTTCGACTCCTCGGTGATGCGGATGTATCGGATCCTTCCGCCCGAGCCCCTCGACCTGACGTTCCCTTGGTGAGGCGAGCACCGCCCCGGTGACTGGGTTTTGTCCGGCGGGCCGACGTTCATCGCGGATGGGATGGTAATCAACACTCCCAAGAACCCTTACCGGAGTAGCTGAACAGGGGAGCAACGCTGCACATTCCTGCGGTGAACCAGGATGTTCAACCCGTCGGCCGTTGATACCAAGGACACGGACAGGGAGCCCGGCCTGCTCCCAAACTCAGCCATCTTGGAAACCGTCACCGTGAAGGCGCCGGCCGACCTTGGCCGACGCTGGAACCGTGAGGGTGAGGGCTGGGCAGTCCGGTGATGACCAGTTCGTGCCCTTGAGTCGTGATCTCGATAGCTGGGGCTCGCTGGCGGCCAATGCCGCGCTGGCCCAGGTGGAATTCCAGGTCGGCCGGCTTGCCTCCATTCCCTTAAAGTCCGTCCGCCAAGCCTTCGCCGCGCGGATCGGCCGCGCCGACGAACCCGCCATCCGGCGCGAGACCGACGGCTTGGGCGGCGCCAAGGGACTTCTCGACGACAACGGTGTGGCCGCGCTTCCGGAGTTCGGCGATCACCGCTTCGCCGAAGGCCGCTTCCACGTGCAGTTCATCGGGCTTCCACTGGTGATGCAGGCGGGCGCCGGCGAGGGATTCGCGAGGTGATTTGCCGAAGTCCACGGTGCGCAGGATCGCCAGCAGAGTCTGGGAAATGATGGTGGGGCCGCCCGCGGCGCCGACGCTCAGGATTGGTTTGCCGTCCTTGAGCACAATCGTCGGGCTCATGCTGGAGAGCGGGCGTTTGCCGGCGGCGATGGCGTTGGCCTCGGCGCCGACGAGGCCGAAGTAGTTGGGCACGCCGGGCTGCGCGGAGAAGTCGTCCATGTGGTTGTTGAGCAGGATGCCGGTGCCGGGCACGACGACCTTGCTGCCGAAGCTGGTGTTCAGCGAGGCCGTGCAGGCGACCCAGTTGCCCTCGGCATCGGCGGTCGAAAAGTGCGTGGTGTGGCGGCTCTGTTCCCGCATGAAAAAGTCGGCGTCGGCGAACGGCGGCGTGCCGGCGCCCGTCACCACGGTAGCACGGTCCGGCCGGATGCCTTTTGTCAGTCCGGCAGCGTAGCTTTTGGATATCAGGCCGGTGGGCACCTTGGTGAAGTCGGGATCGCCCAGCCACTTCGCGCGGTCGGCGAAGGCGAGCTTCATTGCCTCGGCCACGGTATGCACGAAGTCAGCCGAAGTGTCGCCCATGGCCCTGAGGTCGAAGCTTTCCAGCAGGTTCAGGATTTCGACAACGTGGACGCCGCCGGAACTGGGCGGCGGGAAACTCACGATCTCGTAACCCCGGTAGGTTCCGCGCACGGGTTCACGCGGAACAACTTGATAGCGGGCGAAGTCCGCGGCGGTCACCACGCCGCCGTGGGTTTTCATCCAGGCCGCCGTCCGGGCCGCGAAGTCACCACGGTAAAACCAGTCCACGCCCTGGGTGGCCAATGCCCGATACGACTTCGCGAGGTCGGGCTGCTTGAGCCAGTCGCCCTTGGCCGGGACGGTCGGCAATCCACGCAGAAAGATCGCGCGCGCCTCCGGGAAAGCGGCCAACTCAGTTTTGGTGGCCCGAACACGGCTGGCGTAGTGGCTATCAATTTGGAAACCGTTTTCGGCGACCTTGGCGGCGGCGTCGAGCAAGCTGGCCAACGGCAACCGGCCGAAGTTGGTGCTGACGTAGGCGAGCGTGGCCAGTTCGCCGGGAATGCCCACGGCGAGCGCGCCATCCTGGCTGAGCTTGGCGTCCGCCTTGCCGTCGCGGAGGAACATGTCGCGCGTCGCCGCGGCCGGCGCGGTTTCGCGGCCGTCGAGGGTGATCAGGCGGCCGTCGGCCAGCCGGAGCGTTAGGAAACAGCCGCCGCCAATGCCGGAATTGTGACCGTCCACGACGCCCAAGGTCAGCGCGCAGGCGATGGCGGCATCGACCGCGTTGCCCCCGGCCCGGAGCGCTTCGAGGCCGGCCTGGGTGGCGATCGGATTGACGGTGGCAACGACGCCCCGCTTGGCCGAAGGCGACTCCCGGGGAATCGGCGAAGTGGTAGCGCGAAGCCCGGAAATCGCGCCCAGCAGGAGAAACAGGGTTAAGGCGTGCCGCTTCATTTCCGAAGTCAGGATGACCAAAATGCCCGTTGACCGCGACGGCAACTTACCTATCGTCGCATCCTGATACGTCAATACGTTGGCGTGACAGTCATCATCAAATCACGAAGTTCATGAGCAAACGTTTCATCTTCTCGTCTGAGTCCGTCGGCGAAGGCCATCCCGACAAGGTTGCCGATACCATTTCCGATGCGGTGCTCGACGCCTGCCTCGCGCAGGACAAGTTCAGCCGCGTGGCGTGCGAGACCTATGTGAAGTCCAACATCGCCATCGTTGGCGGCGAGATCACCACCAAGGCCAAGCTCGACTTCGTGAAGATCGCCCGCGACGCCATCCGCGACATCGGCTACGTGAACGACGATGACGTGTTCCACGCCGACAAGGTGTTCGTGAACGTGATCGTGACCCAGCAGTCCCCCGACATCGCGCAGGGTGTCGACGCGAAGGCCGCCAAGGGCAAAGAGAAAGCCGAGCAGGGCGCCGGCGACCAGGGCCTGATGTTCGGTTACGCTTGTAACGAAACAGACGAATTGATGCCGACCCCAGTCATGTTTGCGCACCGTCTCGGTCGCGAACTTACAAAGCGGCGCAAAGAACTGGACAAGAAGGGCAACCCAAAGATTCCGTGGCTGCGCCCAGACGCGAAATCGCAGGTTTCTGTCGCCTACGAAGACGATAAGCCGGTGGCTATTTCAAACGTCGTCATCTCCACACAGCACGCTGCCGACGTTGAACACGCCACCATTAAGGAATTCTGCATTGAGGAGGTCATCAAGAAGGTTTTGCCGAAGCACCTGCTTACTAAGAATACGCAGTTCCTCATCAATCCCACCGGCAAGTTCGTCGTCGGCGGGCCTCAGGGCGACACCGGCCTGACCGGCCGCAAGATCATCGTGGACAGCTACGGTGGCTGGGGCCGTCATGGTGGCGGTGCGTTCTCCGGCAAGGATCCGAGCAAGGTGGACCGCAGCGCCGCCTACATGGGCCGCTACGTCGCCAAGAACATCGTGGCCGCCGGCCTGGCAACCCACGCCGAGATCCAGTTCGCCTACGCCATCGGCTATCCCGATCCCGTCAGCGTGTATGTGAACACCTTCGGCACCGCCCAGGGCGGCCTGACCGACGAGGCCATCACGAACGCCGTGCAGGAAGTCTTCAGCTTCAAGCCCGCGGACATTGTAAAGCAGCTCAATCTGCTCCGCCCGATCTACTCGAAGACCACGAACTATGGCCACTTCGGCAAGATCGACGCCGACCTGCCGTGGGAAAAGACCGACAAGGTGGCGGCGTTGAAAAAGGCCGTGAAGTGACCGAGTCCGGCTCCCAAAATTCGAAACTCTGAAATCTACCATGGCCAAAGCCAAAAAAGCCTCTGCCGCCGCCGCCCTCGCTGACGTCGCCGCCGCGCTGCCCAACCTCGCCGCCTTTGCGGCCAACACGCCTTCGGGCAAGGACTTCATCGTCCGCGACATCGCGCTGGCCGACTGGGGCCGCAAGGAGATCGCTGTCGCCGAGCACGAGATGCCCGGCCTGATGTCCGTTCGCAAAAAGTATGCGAAGCAGAAGCCGCTCAAGGGCGTCCGCGTCACCGGCTCGTTGCACATGACGATCCAGACCGCGGTGCTCATCGAGACCCTCGTGGACCTCGGCGCGAACGTCCGCTGGGCGAGCTGCAACATCTTTTCCACGCAAGACCACGCCGCGTCCGCCATCGCCGCGACTGGCACGCCGGTGTTCGCATGGAAGGGCGAGACGCTCGAAGAATACTGGGAACTCACCCTCAAGGCCGTCCTTTTCCCCGGCGACAAGGGCCCGCAGCTCGTCGTCGATGACGGCGGCGACGTCACCCTGCTCATCCACAAGGGCTACGAACTCGAACAGGGTTCCAAGTGGGCCTACGAGAGCAAGGGCGACAGCCACGAAGTCTCCGTCGTGAAGGCGCTCCTCCGCCGCGTCGCGAAGGAAAAGCCCGGTATCTGGACCAAGATCGTGAAGGACTGGCGCGGCGTTTCGGAAGAAACAACCACGGGCGTCCATCGCCTCTACCAGCTCGCCGAACAGGGCAAGCTGCTCGTGCCCGCGATCAACGTGAACGACTCCGTCACCAAGTCGAAGTTCGACAACCTCTACGGTTGCCGCGAATCGCTCGCCGACGGCCTCAAGCGCGCCACCGACGTCATGATCGCCGGCAAGGTTGCCGTCGTCTGCGGCTACGGTGACGTCGGCAAAGGCTCGGCCCACTCGCTCCGCGCGTATGGCGCCCGCGTTGTGGTCACCGAAATCGATCCCATCAACGCCCTGCAGGCCGCGATGGAAGGTTTCGAAGTGAACACGATCGAGAGCACGCTCGGCACCGGCGACATTTACGTCACCACGACGGGCAACTGCGACATCATCACCGTGGATCACATCCTCAAGATGAAGGATCAGGCGATCGTTTGTAACATCGGCCACTTCGACAACGAGATCCAGGTGGACAAGCTCAAGACGACCAAGGGCGTCCGCATTGAGAACATCAAGCCGCAATACGACCGTTACCACCTGCCCGGCAACAAGAGCATCTACCTGCTCGCCGAAGGCCGCCTCGTGAATCTCGGTTGCGCCACCGGCCATCCGTCGTTCGTGATGTCCAACTCGTTCACCAACCAGACGCTCGCGCAGATCGATCTCTGGGCGAACAAGGACAAATACGAGAAGACGGTTTATCGCCTGCCCAAGAAGCTCGACGAAGAAGTCGCGCGCCTGCACCTCGAGAAGATCGGCGTCGTGCTGACCAAGCTCACCAAGGCCCAGGCCGATTACCTCGGCGTTTCTGCCGACGGCCCTTACAAGCCCGAGCACTACCGCTACTGAGCCTAGGCTTAGCCTGAAGACAAAACGGCGGACAACCGGTGGGTTGTCCGCCGTTTCTGTTTTGGAACATGACGTCCCGTCACTTCACCGCCCAATCCAGCGCTGCGTGGATTTCTTCCGGCGAGAAGATGGTCGGCATTTCGCGAGGAGGCTTTGAACCGTCCTTGGAGTAAACCAACACCAGCGGCACGCCGCGGCGCTTGAACCGTTTCAACTCCGCAGCGATCTCCGGATCGGCGTCGGTAAAGTCGCCCTCCAACGTCACGAAACCGCCCGCCTTCAGCCGATCAATGGTCGGCGCAATGTTGAGCGAACGGGCCTTGTTGAATTTGCAGTTCGCGCAGTTGTCGGCAGTGAAGTCCACCAGCACCGGTTTGCCCGCAGTTTTGGCCTCTGCAACCGCGGTCCGGGACCAAGGCTGCCATTCGATTTTGGGCTTCTTCTGGCTGAGCGGTGTCCGCCAGTCCAGCAACCCTTCCAGCAGTCCGAAATAACCACCGAACAGCAGCACCAACGCGGCGATACCGCCGGCCAACGGCTTTTGCGCGCGCTGGCCAAATTCCCCCCAGGTCCACGCCGCCGCCGCCACCAGCACGAGGAACAGGCCGAACCAAAGCACACCGCTTTCCCCCATTCGCCCGGCGGTGAACCAGAACATCCAGATGGCCGTGCCCACGATCGGGAAGCCCATCGCGGTCTTGAACCGCACCATCCAGTCCCCGGGCTTCGGCATCAGCTTGAGCCACGCCGGTTGCCAGCACAGGAGCACAAACGGCATCGCCAGGCCCGCCCCCACTGTCAGGAACACCAGGATGAGGACCAACGGCGGCTGGGTGAACGCAAACGCCACGGCCGTGGCCAAAAACGGGGCCGTGCACGGCGTGGCCAAAACGGCGGCCAGCACGCCGTTGAAAAAGGCTCCTTGGGCACCTTCGCGCGAGATGATCTGAGTGGCTGACGTCATCGTCCCGCTGCTGAGCGTCACCTCAAACACGCCAAACAGGTTCAACGCCACCAACACCATCAGCACACACATGATGACCCGGAACACCGGGCTCTGGAACGCGGTGCTCCAGTTGGCGTCTCCGCCGGCGGCCTGGACACCCAGGAGGACAAGCGCCAGAACAAAGAAGCTGGTCAGAACCCCCAGGCCGTAAACCAGGCCAAGTTTGCGCACTCGCTTCGGGTGGTTGCCGGCCTGCCGGACAAACCCCAGCACCTTGAGCGCAATCACCGGCAGGACACAGGGCATGATGTTCAGGATCAACCCGCCCAGCAGGGCGGCACCCAGCATGGGAAGCAAGGTCGCCCACGAAAACGGTTCGGTCGCCACCGGCGCTGCCACCGCAGGGCGGATCGGCAGATCCACCTCATACCCGCGGCGATCCGGGGAATTCGGCTCGGCCACCAGAATGCCAACCAGTCGATCGGGCCAACCCTTCTCGGAACGATTCACAGTCTTGTGCAATCGCACGATCCCTCCGGAAGTGGGCGGAAGGGGGGAAGATTTCGCCAGCACCTCGACGTTTTCCCCCTCGTAGGCGTAGAAGTCCGCAGCCTTCGCCTCGGTCGTCCACTCGATCAGAATTCGCCGCGATTCCGCATCCTCACCATCCTCCCAACGGGCAGTCACCTTGGCAGATTCTGACAACGGTGAGGGCAGGAGCTTGCCCGCAGCGGCGATGGCCGACGCGTCCGGCGACTCGGTATCAGCCAACCCCACCTTGAACCGGGCACTTACTTCGGCCCGTCCCGGAACGCACTCATGCTGGCACTCGAGCCATGTCACCCGCGCATTCAGTTCGACCTCGCCAGCCGGTGCGTTGCTGGCAATCAGCAAAGGAATCAGGAGGTAAACTTTTCCCTCATAGACATGGGTGGTGCCGGCCGGTTCCGTCAACTGGCTGGGAACGGGCCATTGCAGCTCGCCCGCGGTTATCCCCGAGGGGAGCTTCCACATCAGTTTGGTCCGAGTTCCCGGCCCTCCCGGTTCACTCGGATTTCGCCAATAGGTATGCCAACCCGGCGCCATGGACAGTTCCAACGCGGCCGTGACCCGACTGCCAGGCTTCGCCTCAATGCGATCCAAGATGAGCCGGGCCCGGGTTTGCGACTGGGCCATTCCTGACCAAGGCCATACGCAAAAAAGCAGCGTGACCAGCAGTGCGAACTTTCTGTTCATAGGAAAAATTCTAGCGAAGCGCAGAGCAACGGCAAAGGCTGGTCCTTGGGCCTTCAGAAAACAAAAAAGCGCGGCCCTGAGGATCGCGCTTTGAAATTGTAAGTGGCGAATTACTTGCGATTGCGGCGACCAACCATGGCGCCAACGAACGCAACACCAGCGACACTGAACAGCGCCACCGTGGTCGGTTCAGGAATCACAATCTGCTTGTTGACCCAGACGCCACCCTGCTTCTCCCAGATGTCGTTGAGGCTGGAACCAACCGAAGCGTTGGCGTTACCAGCAATCAAACCGGCCACGTTTGCGCCACCAAATCCGCCGAACTGCACCGCGTAGGTGAAGGATCCGGGAAGGGTATTGGCCGCGTCGTAGGCGAAACTGATGGTGGCGATTGCGCCGCCGTTCTGAATGTCCAACGAGCGGGAGTCGAGCACAGTGCCCGGAGTGCCACCGGCTCCATCATTCGCATAAACCTTCAGCGCCAGGCCACCCGCCTGCGCGTAGTTGGCGTAGTATTCGAAGGACAGCGAGGAAATGACTTGGCCGGCGCCGCCCGCAACGGTCACCTGATCACCAAATTCATTGGCCGAGGAATAAAGGAAGTTCGCACCACCGTTGACGTTGTAAATCGTCGTCGTGGCCGGACCGGTTCCAACATAGGCGCCAACTGAGGCGTTGAAGTTGCTCAGCGGGTTTTGGGCGAGAGCAGAACCGGCCGCGAGGAGGCCGCACACCACGGAGGTAAGAACGAATTTGTTTTTCATTGTTTCGTTAGTTTCGAGAGCTGGTTTGAGGGGGCGGCCCTTCGACCGACCTGTGACACGCAACGTGGTTTACCACAACTGCGCCCATGTTGGTCAAGCGTCCATTTCAAGATTCGTCTGGTTCTGCCCCCCAAGATTGACGTTGGAACCGCCTGACTTCCAAGCCTACACGCCCGGATCAATCCGGAAGGCACCGTCCAACGCAGACGCCATTTCGTGCGCCTGGGCCTCATTTGTCGCATGAATCTCCGCCAGCAGCTGCCCTTTGCCCAATTGGTGGCCGACCCCGACGGCACACACCAATCCCACCCCTGGCAAAATCCGGTCAGTGTGCCGAAGCCGTCCCGCGCCATGGCGGCGCAGCACCTCGCCGATGGTGCGGGCGTCTATTCGGCTGAGTCGCCCTCCGGCCCTGGCCGTTAGCTCACGGCGGATTCCGGCCGGGGCCGTGACATCCAAAGCCCTTTGGTATTCCGCGAAGTTAGCCCCTTGGGCGACCAACATGGCCTTCCATCGGTCCAGGGCGGCACCGGAGTCCAATGCAGCCGCGGCGAGGCCTCTGCCGGCCTCCACGCAACTTGCCTTGCCGGTCATGTCCAGCAACTGCGCGGCGCATTCCAGCACCAGCCCCCGAAGATCCGCCGGGCCGCCGCCGGAGAGGCATTCCACGGATTCCTTCACCTCCAGCCAGTTCCCGACCGCCCGGCCGAGCGGCTGGTTCATGTCGTTCAGCAGGAACCGGGTCGCCACCCCACAGTCTTGGGCCAACTCGACCATGGTTCGCCCCAGCGCTTCAGCCTCGGGCCGCGTCTTCATGAAGGCCGCGTCCCCAAACTTCACGTCCAGCACCAGCGCATCCAGCGACTCCGCAAGCTTCTTGGACAGTATGCTCGCCGTGATCAGCGGCAGGCTGGGGACGGTTCCGGTCACATCCCGCAGGCCATAGAGCATCCGGTCGGCGGGAACCATCCGCTCTGTTTGCCCCGCCATCGCCACGCCTATCTCCTGAACTTGCCGGACAATCTGCTCACGGGTCAGCCGGGTCGTGAATCCGGGAATGGACTCCAGCTTGTCGAGGGTTCCACCGGTGATTCCGAGTGCCCGACCGGAAATCATCGGCACCCGGAAGCCCAGCGCCGCTAGCAACGGAGCCAGGGGAAGCGAAACCTTGTCCCCGACCCCACCTGTCGAGTGCTTGTCCACGAGTGGACGCGGATCATCCGGAAACTCCAGCCGTTCGCCCGAATCCCGCATCGCCAGGGTCAAGGCCGACAGTTCCTGGCGATCCAATCCCCGGAAGAAAACGGCCATCAGCCACGCCGCGACCTGATAGTCTGGCAGGTTGCCGGCAACCAGTTCGCGGATGACTTCGGCAATCTCCGCGGGACTGTGCCGACCGCCATCGCGCTTTGCTTCAATCAGGGACAGAAAGTTCATGGCCAAAAGCGTGGGGCGGCGGGAAGCCCCGGGCAATGCCGTCGGCGCATCATCCCGGCGTTGTCAGCGCCGCCCGTCCCGGTAGCTTCCCGGCATGCAGCTCTCCCGCGACGAGGAATTCCGGTTGGCCCACGCCCGGGCGATCACGCGACGCGAATTCTTTGCCCGCAGCGGCGCCCTGAGTCTCGGCTCGGTCGCCCTGTCGCACCTCGCCGGCCGGGCCGTCGCCGGCACCAATCCTCTGGCCATCCGCGCCCCGAAGCTGCCGGCGCGGGCGAAGTCGGTGATCTACCTGCACATGTCCGGGGCGCCCCCCTCGCTGGACCTGTTCGACTACAAGCCGGAACTCCAGCGCCTCCACATGCAGCCCTGTCCGGATTCGCTCCTCAAGGGCCAGCGTTTCGCCTTCATCAAGGGCACGCCGAAGATGCTCGGCTCACCCCACAAGTTCCGGCAGGCGGGCCGCGCCGGCGGCTGGTTCAGCGAGCAGATTCCGCATCTGGCCGGCATCGCCGATGACATCACGGTGATCCGCTCCATGTGGACCGACCAGTTCAACCACGCCCCGGCAGAACTGTTCCTGTTCACGGGTAACATGCGGGCCGGCAACGCCAGTATGGGTTCGTGGATCACCTACGGACTCGGCACCGAAAACCAGGATCTGCCGGGCTTCGTCGTGCTGCTCAGCGGCGGCACCGACCCCACCGGCGGCAAATCGCTTTGGGGCTCGGGCTTCCTTCCCGGCGTCTATCAGGGCACGCAATGCCGGACCACCGGCGAGCCGATCCTGTTCGCCAACAATCCGCCCGGCATGGACCGCACCACCCGTCGGCGCACCCTGGATGTGCTGCGCGACCTCAACGAGGCGGAGGCCCGCGTCTTCGGCGATCCGGAGACCATCACCCGCATCGAGCAATACGAGCTCGCCTACCGCATGCAGGTCAGCGTGCCTGACGTGTTCGACATCGCGAAGGAACCCGCCGGCATCCGCGAACTCTACGGCGCCAAACCCGGCGAAGGCAGCTTCGCCAACAACTGCCTGCTCGCCCGCCGGCTGGTGGAACGGGGCGTTCGTTTTGTCCAGTTGTTTGACTGGGGCTGGGACATCCACGGCACCAGTCCTGGCGACGACCTGATGGAGCAGTTCCCGAAAAAGTGCCGCGACGTGGACCGCGCCGCCGCCGCCCTGATCAAGGACCTGAAGCAACGCGGGCTGCTGGACGAAACGCTGGTGGTGTGGGGTGGCGAGTTCGGCCGCACTCCGATGAACGAAGCCCGCGGCGGCTCGACCTTTCTGGGCCGCGACCATCACCCGCACTGCTTCACCATCTGGATGGCCGGTGGCGGCATCCGCGCCGGCCACGTCCATGGCGCGACCGACGAGTTCGGCTACCAAGTCGTCGAGGACAAGGTGACGGTGCGCGATCTCCAGACGACCCTCCTGCACCAACTCGGCTTCGACGCCCACGCGTTCAGCTTCCCGTATCAGGGACTCGACCAAAAACTCATCGGCGCCACCGGCGAAGGCCAGGTCGTGAAGGGGATTCTCACGTAAGACAGTCCCCACCACCTAGCTTTCAATCACAATCCAACACATGGCCTGGCTGCTCGTTCTGCTCCCGTTTGCTGCACTCTTTTCCTGCTGGTTCGCCACGAGACGATGGCCAGCCTCACGGGTTCTGGTCGGAGCCTTCATTTCCGAGGCAGCCATCTTGGGATTGCTGCCTTGGCTGCTGTCCGGGAGTTATTTCAGTCCCGGGGACTACATTCGCACTTGGGGCAGGCTTACATGCCTGGCCCTGACTACGACCACTGGAATCCTGGTCGGCACAATGGCCGGCAACTACCGGCGCTGAACCGAGACACGCCGTTCACCGCTCCATGCTTACCCTGCTGTTTCTCCCGTTGGTGGTCGCCGCCGCCGTCATCGCTTCGGCCAAGGCGGGTTGGAAATCCACCCTCGCCTACGGTGGAGTCGCCTCGCTGGCCTTCGGCATCATCGGGGCCACTCTGCTGGAAGCCCCTCATGGCGCCATTCCACCGGGGGCGATGGGCATTTTTCTGGGTGGGCTGTCCGGAACCGGGGTGTTGGCGGGCATGGGACGTCAGCGGCTTTGGATTCGGCTTAACCAGCAGTCACAAAAGTGACTGCCGCCCCCTTCCCGCTCACTTCCCCGCCGTCTGCGGGAAGATCTGATACAGCAGCAGGTAGATCAGCACGCCCGTCGTCGAGACGTAGAGCCACAGCGGCCAGGTGCGCCGCGCCCATACCTTGTGCCGCTCGAATTGCCCCTTGGCCGCGAACGTGACCGTCGCGATGACCATTGGCAGGTTCACGATGGCGCCCAACAGGTGCGTTCCCAGGATCACGAGGTAGATCGGCCGGAACCACGCCGGGTCTTGGAAGCTGGTGTGTCCCCGGCCATACAGGCGTTCCATCTGGAAGTGGTAGTAGAGATAGCAGCCGAGAAAGATCGCCGAGAGCACCAGGGCCGCGACCATGCAGTTGCGATGCGCTTCCTTTTGGCCGCGCTTGATGAAGCGCCAGCCGGCAATCAGCAGGATCGTCACGAAGGTGTTCAGCGTGCCGTTGAGGGCGGGGATGTCGGCCAGGGTCATGGAGTGGATTCGCGTTGGAGCTGGGTCACCAGGGAAAGGATGCGTTCGACCGCGTTGGTCTCCTCGCCGTAAACGACGGCCCGAAGCCGCCCGAGACGGTCCACGATCTTGAAGTCCGCGGAGTGGATGAAGAGGTCCTCCAGCTTGGCCGGCTCGGGTTCCGGATTCTCCATCACCGCGAAGAGCAGGCTGTTGGTGGCCACCCGATACACCTCCGCCTTGGTCCCGGTGAGAAACCACCATTTCGCCGCCTCGGCCCCGTAGCGTTGGCCGTGTCTGGCGAGCACGGACGGCGTGTCGAAAGCCGGATCGGCGGTGAGCGAGAGCAGGCGGACTCCGGCGGGAATCTTCGCCTGCAGCTTCGCCATCTGCTGCGACAACCGGTGGCACAGCGTCGGGCACCGGGAAAAAATCACGTCCGCCACCACCACCTGCCCGCGCAGGTCCGCCTCGGTGACCGTTGTCCCGGCCTGGTTGGTCAGCGAAAAGGGCTTCACGGAACCGATGAGCGGCAACGGCGCGGCCGGCGCTAGGGTCGGCTTCGGCTCGAGGACGAAATACGCCCCGCCCACCCCCACGAGGGCGAGGACAAGGATGGTCCAGAGCGTCTGTTGAAACCGGTCGGCAGCCATTCGGCGGGCGGCACCATAGGCAAGGAATCGCGAAACGCCAGCGCCCGCCCCAGTTCGCGGCTTGCGACCGCCCTCCGCTTCCCCAAGCTCGTCGCATGCATTCCCTCCGCCTGCTCTGCGCTTCGCTCTGTCTCGTGGCCGTCATTCCCGCCGTGGCTCAGGACTACAAGCTTGGGCCCGAATCCACCGAACGCACCCCCGGCGTGCCCAAAGGTCGCGTCGAAAAATTCTCCTTCAACGCCTCCAAGGTCTATCCCGAGACCGAACGCGACTGCTGGATCTACATCCCGGCGCAATACGACGGCACCAAACCCGCCGCGCTCATGGTCTTCACCGACGGCGGCGGCTACGTGAGCGAGACCGGCGGCCAGCGCGTGCCCATCGTCTTCGACAACCTCATCGCGAAGGGCGAAATGCCGGTGACCATCGCCGTGTTCGTGAATCCGGGCGTCCGCACCGCTGCCGATTCACCCGCCGCCGGCGCAAACAACCGCAGCAACCGGAGCTTCGAATACGATTCGCTGGGCAACGCCTTCTCCAAGTTCCTGCTGGAGGAGCTGCTGCCGTTCACCGTCGAGAAGTTCGGCGTGAAGCTCACCGACAATCCGGAACTCCGCGCCATCGCTGGCATGAGCAGCGGCGCCATCTGCGCCTTCACCGTTGCATGGGAACGGCCCGACCAGTTCCGCAAGGTGCTCTCGCAGATCGGCAGCTACACCAACATCCGCGGCGGCCACAACTACCCCGCGTGGATCCGCAAGACCGAGCGCAAGCCCATCCGCGTTTTCCTCCAGGACGGCGCCAACGACCTCAACAACCTCCACGGCAACTGGCCGCTCGCGAACCAGGAGATGGCCAGCGCGCTCGCGTTCATGGGCTACGACTTCCAGTTCGTCTTCGGCACCGGCAGCCACAGTGGCCAGCACGGCGGCGCGATCCTGCCGGATTCGCTCCGCTGGCTTTGGCGGCCCGCGCTCGCGGAACTGCCCAAGCCCGTCACCAAGGACAACCTCGGCGGCGACGAGGCGCTCTCCAAGGTCCTCGCCGACGGCGGCAAACCCGGCGACTGGGAACTCATCGGCGAAGGCTACGGTTTCACCGACGCCGCGTGCGGTGATGCCGAGGGCAACTTCTACTTCAGCGACCTGCCCAAGGGCCTCGTCTATCGCGTCGCGGCCAACGAAAACCAACCCGTCGCATGGCTGGAGAACGGCCCGAAGATCAGCGGCCTGAAGTTCGGCCCCGACGGCAAACTCTACGCCGCCACGCAGGGCCAGGGCACCAACAACGCCAAGAAGATCATCGTGATTGATCCCGCGACCAAGGCCATCGAGACCGTCGCCACCGACGTGCAGCCCAACGACCTCGTCGTGTCCAAGGACGGCTTCATCTATTTCACCGACACCGGCGCCGGCACCGTCGTGAAGGTGCCGACTTCGGCCCGCAACATGTCGCGTCCGCCCGTCGCCGCCGGTGGCATCAAGGCACCCAATGGGATCGCGCTCAGCCCCGACCAGCGGATGCTCGTGGTCAGCGAATACGGCGGCACCAACGCGTGGAGCTTCCTGATCGCCACCGACGGCAGCCTGAAGGGCGGCGAAAAGAACATGGAACTGCGCACGCCCGTCGGGAAGTCCGACTCCGGCGGCGACGGCATGATCTCCGACGCGCAAAGCCGCTGGTGGATCACCAGCCACCTCGGCATCCAGATGTTCGATCCCAACGGCCGGATGGGCGGCATCGTGTCGCGCCCGCAGGAGAAGGGCACCGTGAGCTGCGCCTTCGCCGGCCCCGGCCGCGCGTGGCTCTACGCGTGCAGCAGCGACAAGGTGTATCGCCGCAAGACGCTGACGGAGGGAGCGACGGTGCCGTAACCCGGGAGCGCCCACCTTGAATCCCTGACTTCCCGCGTAGTAACAACTGTGTCATGTCCGCAATGGATACCGTCCCCAATCGCGACGACTGGTTCGTTGCCGTGCACGGCTTTCCTCGCCCGAACTGGCGGGCAGTTCATGGTTGGATGCGGGCGTTTCGGCAGGGCGGCTCGCACGAGGATTGGATTCAGCTCTCCCGCCATTGGCTGGGACGCGTCCGCGACGGTTTGGGCGGAGACTACGCCCTGGCCGAATCGGCACACTTTCATTTCGTTTCAGACCTGCCGCCAGCGGAGCGTGATGGCCAGTTGAAGTTCCTCGAACGGGCCCGGACTCAGATCCTGAAGATTCTCGGTGACATCGCCGATCCCAACGCTCGGGGGAAGCATGTCGTGCTGCGTTTTTCAGAGAGCGACGACTACTATGCCTACCTCGCGCACCATTACGAGGAAGGCACCCACGCAACTTCGGGCGGCGTCTTCCTGAATTACGGCTACGCCCACATCGCATATCCTGAAACGTTTCCGGGCCAGGATCACCGCACCCTCGCTCACGAACTGACCCACAACCTGCTCTCGCATCTGCCGTTGCCTCCGTGGCTGAACGAAGCGCTGGCCATGTTGTTTGAGGTGCAGTTGGGCGGTGGAGATTATCCGCCGCTGGACGCTGAGATTGTCAGCCGTCATCGGAACCACTGGACACCGGCAACCATCCAGGAGTTTTGGCGCGGTGAATCGTTCCAGGATGTGGAAGCACAAGAGCTATCCTACAGCCTCGCGCGCGTGCTGCTCTCCGTGATCCAGACCTCGATACGGCCTGCGCCCGAGAATTTTCGCCGGTTCGTGCTCAGTGCCGATTGGTCCGACGCCGGAGCCGGTGCCCTGCGCGAGCATTTGGACCACGAGTTGGAAGATCTCGTCGGACATTTTCTCGGTCCCGGTGAATGGGCACTTTCCCCTGAGCCACCGGCTTCATCGCCGGATTCTTCCACCGGAATACCCAACTGAGCTTACACCTGAAGCAGGCTCAAGCACGCGGGCTTCTCACACCGCCGGATACACCCACTCGCCGCGATACGGCCGGCTGAGCAGCTTGTTCGCCTCGGGATCGCCGACGATCTGTTCGGTCGCGCCGTCCCATTGGATGCTCCGGCCGGTGCGCCAAGAGATCATGCCGAGCAGCGGCAACACGGAGGAGCGGTGCGCGATCTCGATGTTCGCGACGCCCTTGGCGCCGCCTTCGATGGCGGTGAGGAAGTCGGCCCAGAGCAGTTTCAGGTTGTGGCCGTCGGGCTGCTGGAGCTGGGAACCCTCGTGCAGGATCTTCGCGTTGTCGTCGGTCGGGTAGAACGTCCAGCCGTCCTGCCAGCCGATGTGCAGCGTGCCCTTGGTGCCGTAGAAGTAGGCGCCGATGCGGTGTTTCTCGGCGTTGTTCTCGGCGAAGCGCCGATGTTCCCACACGCAGGTGAACTGCTCGAACTCATACGTCGCCACCTGATGATCCGGCGCGTCGGTGGTCTGCTCCCTGTCGTTGAGCACGGCCGGACCGCTGATGGGTCGGCCGGCGGTGGAGAAGACGCGTTTCGGATACTTCTCGCCGCTCCACCAGAGCACCTGGTCGAGCCAGTGAACGCCCCAGTCGCCGAGCTGGCCGTTGCCGTAGTCGAGGAAGTTGCGCCAGCCGCCGGGATGGATGCGCGCGTTGAACGGCCGCTTCGGCGCCGGTCCGCACCACAGGTCCCAGTCCATGCCCTCGGGTGGCTCGCTGTTGGCGCTGGGTTTCTCCCGGCCACCGCCGCCGTGGGCGAACAGGCGCACCATGCCGACATCGCCCACCGCGCCGGACTTGAGGAAGTTCATCCCGCTGACGTGGTGCGGCCCAATCCGCCGATGGAGCCCGACCTGGACGATACGGCCGCTGTCGCGCGCGGCCTTCAGCATCGCGCGGCTTTCGTTGACGGTGTGGCCGGTAGGTTTCTCCACGAACACATGCGCGCCGGCCTTCACCGCGGCGATGGTCTGGAGCGCGTGCCAGTGGTCGGGCGTCGCGATGATGACGATCTCGGGCTTCTCCTTGGTTAGCAGTTCGCGGAAGTCGTTGTAGGTTTTCGGCTGGTCGCCGTTGAGGTCGGTCACCTGCTCGGCGGTCGTCTCGCGAGCGTTGGCGTAAACGTCGCACAGCGCGACCACCTTCACCCGCCCGCTCGCGATGGCTTCATTGAGGATGTTCCGGCCCCACCAGCCACAACCGAGCAGGGCCGTGCGGAACTTCCGCCCCGGTTCCTCCGTGCGCACCCACGGTGCGGCGAACAGGGCGGAGGCGGCCAGGCTGCCCCCCTGGAGGAAGCGGCGGCGATTGAGCGGGCGGTGGGGAGTCATGCGCAGCGCCGTTTCGGACGTTTTCCGCCGGCCCGGCCATTCAGCCCGATTTCCAGGCTTGTGGCCGGCCTCCGTCTCCCCGACAAAACGAATGCACTCCGTTCCAACCGCGTCTGCCAGCGCCATGAATTCCGTCCAATCCCGTCGCCAGTTCCTCCAGCAATCCGCCCTCCTCGCCGGTTCCGCCGCCCTTGCGGGCTGTGCCGCGCCGTATGTCAGCCGCCGCCGTGTGCTGGGCGCGAACGACCGGCTGAACATCGCCTGCGTCGCCGTCGGCGGCAAAGGCTGGGTGGACATGAACGGCTGCGATTCGGAAAACCTCGTCGGCCTGTGCGACGTGGACGCCAAGAATCTCGCCAAGGCCGGGGAGAAGTTCCCGGCGGCGAAGCGTTACGCCGACTACCGGAAGATGTTTGACGAACTCGGCAGCGGTTTCGACGCCGTGACCATTTCCACGCCGGACCACATGCACTTCCCGCCGGCCCTGCGCGCGCTGAAGGAAGGCAAACATGTCTTCTGCCAGAAGCCGCTCACCCACACGGTGTGGGAAGCCCGGGAACTCACCAAGGCCGCCCGCGCCGCCGGCGTCGCCACGCAGATGGGCAACCAAGGCATCTCGCATCCCAAGCTGCGCCGCGATGCCGACCTCGTGAAGGCCAACGTGCTCGGTCCGATCCGCGAAATGCACTGCTGGACCGACCGGCCGATCTGGCCCCAGGGCATCCAGCGCCCGAAGGATTCCAAGCCGGTGCCGCCCGAACTCAGCTACGACCTCTGGCTCGGCACCGCGCCGGCCCGGCCCTATCACCCGGCGTGGGGGCACTTCGTCTGGCGCGGTTGGTGGGATTTCGGCACCGGCGCCATCGGCGACATGGGCTGCCACCTGCTGAACCTCGCCGCCCTGGTCCTCGACATTTCCGATCCGGTCACCATCGAGGCCGAGAGCGAAGGCGGCAACGCCGAGACCGCACCCAAGAAGTCGCACATCATCTGGACCTTCCCCGCCCGCAACGGCCAGCCGGCCTTCAAGTTCCACTGGTATGATGGCGGCAACCTGCCCCCGGCCAGCCTGTTCCCGGGCGCCAAGTATGACGGCAATGGCATCCTGCTCGTCGGGGCCAACGACACGATGCTGACGAACTACGACGGCGGCGGCCGGCTGCTGTCCACGCGCAACTACAGCGAGTTCTCGCATCTCCCGAGCGTCTTCCCGAAATACGACAACTGGGACAAGTGCCACTACGAGGAATGGATCCGCGCCTGCAAGGGCGGCCCCAAGGCCTACTCGAACTTCGACGTCGCCGGCCCGGTCACCGAAACAGTCCTGCTCGGCAACGTGGCCGTCCGCACCGGCAAACGCATCGAGTGGGACGCCAAGAACCTCAAGGTCACCAACGTGCCCGAAGCCAACAGCCTCATCCGCACGCCGTATCGCGCGGGCTGGGTGAGCTGATGCCCAGGTCCAACCGGCCGGTGGAATCGAGGCGGGTTGTGGGCGGGTCGTGGGCGGGTTGCCCCGCAACCCGCTTTGCTTTCGACGGTGAAGAAC
>OFDN01000038.1_pt1 | contig 151389 bp, 103 predicted proteins | sample 1520971 | NCBI WGS metagenome assembly OFDN01 (sample SAMEA94257418, study PRJEB24077) | hot springs metagenome | biome: Aquatic biome; feature: Geographical feature; material: Water | place: India | collected 2012-06-12 | depth 5 m
TTCCAGATTGGAAGTTGATTTGGCAAATTCTTCAAGTATCATTCCCGCTCATTTTACAATTCTTGATCAGTGTTGTAGCATGGGAATATTTCTATTTATCTATAGAGCAATATGGTTCTCGTGAGCTTGCCATCAGCTCGCTAATGAGAACGGTATTTGGCTTTTTTGGCTGCTTTACTTGGGCCTTTGCTAGTGCTACGACGGCCATGGTCAGCAATGTAATAGGTCAAGGAAAAATAGAAGAGGTCATTCCTGTGACCAAAAAAATTGTTCGATTGAGCATGCTTTTTTCGCTGGTAATGTTTTCGCTCCTCAATATTTTTCCAAAGAGCTTCTTCGCCCTTTTTGGTCAGGGCGATCTTTTTGTAGCTGATGCAATGCCCGTGATCAGAGTGGTTTCAAGCGCACTCATCATCATGAGTTTTAGTTGTATTTGGGTAAATGCTGTTGTCGGAACTGGAAACACCCGAATCACTCTAATTGGTGAAACATTAGCAATCGTCGTTTACTGCATCTTCGTTTATTTCGTCTTAAACAAAATGCATCTTTCCATTACCATTGGATGGATGAGTGAGTGGGTATATTGGCTCACCTTAATGGCAGTCAGTTGGTATTATATGACTTTTGGAAAATGGCGTTTGAAGAAGATTTAACGTCTCACCATTTGACTTCTGCTCAGTAGCTCCTTCGCTCTTTCGGCCGTAATCGGAATTTCCGTTTTATCAGACATTATTAAAAAACCTCCATCCGACTTAACAATCTCCAAGATTGACTTTGTATTTATGATGTACGATTTATGACATCTTAAAAAAGTGGGATCTTCTTTAAATACGTCTTCAAAATTCTTAAGCGTTCTGCTCGCCACCACAGTTTCACCACTGCTCATTCTAATCTCTGAGTAAGTGTTGTCTGCCGATATAAATACTATCTGCGCCTTGGGGATAAACCTCATTCCAGTGCTTGTTGGGATGACAATCGAGTCATTTTCATTTCCGCTACTCGTTGCTTGAAAATGCACAATTTGAGTATGAGAAAAATTCACTCTACTTGATGCTCGATTTACAGCAGACTCCAATTCTTCCGGGTCGATTGGTTTGAGTAGATAATCCAATGCTGAAAGCTTGAAAGCCTTTATAGCAAAATGATGGTATGCAGTCGTAAATACTATGGAAAAAGTCACCTCTTTTTCCTGAAAGAAATCCAAAATTTCTAAGCCGCTATGTCCAGGCATCTCTATATCCAAAAAAACAATGTCTGGACGATGCTTCACAATCTGCTTCACCCCCGATGGAAGATCTTCTGCCTCGGCAACAACATCAACGCTGGGACAATAGGTGTTGAGCATGCCTGTGAGTAATACTCTAGCCCTGGGCTCATCATCTATGATGATCACTTTCAGAGGTTTCATATGTATTAAATAATGGAATTTTAATTATTACAGTAGTACCTCTTGGCGTTTCGTTAGGCTCCATCTTGTCAATGTAAACCACCCCCTGGTTCCTTGAAAGCTTATTTAAAATTTGTAGTCTTTTATAATTTGCTTTGGTGGAATAGGGTTGATGCCCCTCATTTCTGTTGGCATTCATTTCTCTTGAACGCTGTCTTCCCACGCCATTGTCATCTATTACTACCTCAAGGTTACCGTCTCTCTTTGTAAAGGTAATCATCAATGTCTTATTCCCTTTTTTATGCAGCAAACCGTGAACAATAGCATTTTCAACATACGGCTGTATTAACATGCTCGGAAGATGAACCAAGTCGATGTCGATACTTTCTTCAATGTCAATATGAAAGAAAAAATCATCTTTAAACCTCGCTTGCTCAAGCTCCAAGTAGAGTTTCAAAGACACCAATTCATCTCCAAGGCTAACCATTTCCTGTTGACTCATTTCGAGAATGTTCCTTGTTAGTCTAGAAAATTTAGAGAGATAAATTCCCGCATTCTTCTTATCGTCTGTGAAGATAAACGACTGTATAGTATTAAGCGCATTGTAAAAAAAATGAGGATTCATTTGTGATTTTATTGCACTCATCATCATTTTTTGAAGGTCGTTTTCCAGCGTAACTTTCTCCCTTAACAAGGTATTTTGAAGTATAAGTTCCTTTGTTCGCTTTCTGAAGTAAAACACTATAATCAGTGTAAACAGAATAGTTGCTGTAAGAATAAACCACCAATTCAACCAAAAAGGAGGGTGAATATTAATTTCCAAAGAATGGATAGGCTGATCTTCACCGCTATACCTGAACTGCAAGATAAAGGACCCATGAGATAAGCTACTGAGTTGCAACTCTCCTGTTTTTACTTGTAAAGGAATCCACGAAATTCCGTCCAAGGAATATTCAACCACTTTGTCAAGCATTCCAGGAAGCCTTAAAAAAGAAAAATAAATGGATACATTGTTTTCTTGGAAGTCAAGATTTGATAATTCTCTAATGTCTCTTTTTTGACCATTCACTTTTACACTATGGACCACAAACCTTGGCTCCGTTTGGGCTAGATTATTCGAGAGACTCCGAAAAATAATTCCTTCATCCGTAGCAATAATCAATGTATCCGCGCTGAGCAAAAAATCATTGATATTATCGTTTAGTCCGTGTTCGAATACTATCTCTATACTTTCTTTTTGATGATTAAAAGAAAGGCGAACTATTCTAGATTCATTTTGAAGTAGTAATCCATTGACGTCACTTTTCATGTTAGTCCATAACGTATTTTCAAAAAATGGAACTGCACTAATATTAGATGGGGTGTCGAGTCTAGACCAAAACAGTTTTCCCGAAGCGTCCAGTCCAAAAAGTAAATTTTCAAAAACATCAACATGGTTGTAGTAAATTGAGGCTCCCGCCATAGTGAGCTCTTCAAACCCAAAAGGAGTTAGTCTAAACAGTCCCAGGTTGCTCGCGTAATAGACAGAGGAGCGCTCCTTGTCATAAGTCACCGATTTTCCACGAGCGCTTTTATAGAGCGAAAACATTCCTGTGTTCTTTCCTCTATAATCATCAAAAATTTTCTGCCAAGGACTGTTGGTTTCCATGCCCCCAGTATGAAGAATTCCCAATATCCCAGTCGCAGCAACAGCCATATATTGCCTATCCAGAAGCACCGCATCCTTTACCGATGCTAGTACACTAAAACTCGGGTTAAATCCCTTATCGAGAATGGCAATTCCCGACCCATTCACGAACACCCGATTTTCGATGGAATCTGTTTGTAGCAGGTAAACCCCATGACCACCTGGAGTTTGATATTTCAAGTGACTTGAGTTCGACGTCATTTCGTAAACTCTGCCCTTTTTCGTTCCTACCAGTAACTGATTATTAAAGTGAGCGATCCTGTTGGGTGAATCGTCTCGAACTTTAATGTAATTGCTCTTAATGTCTGGAACTAAAAAGATCCCAGAGCCCAAAGTACTCACCCAGTGGTTACCATTGTTGTCTTCATAAACGTTGCTAATATTACTCCCCTCAAAAAGTAATTGTGCGTTAGACTGACTGTAATTCTTTTCAAACCGGTAAACGCCACTCGTGGTGCAGATCCAATATCCAATACTCGTAGCCACAATATTCTGTACGAAGCTTAGGTCCTTCGTTGGAAACAAGTTTTGAAACCCTGATTCTGGGGTATATTTAAATACATTTCTATCTGTACTTTCCTTTCGAATTCCGACCATCACGCTGTCGCTGTTCGTGCAAACAATGGGACCCGAGCCAAAAAAGTTAGGAGCGCTTAGTTTCTCCACTACCCCATTGTCTGTCACAACAACTTCTTTAAATAAATTAAGTGCGTGATATGCTCCAGGTGTGGAATAAGCATAGGCAAATAAGTTATCTCCACACGGAACGCGCTGTTTGATTTTCAGTGTTTCTAGGTCATACAAGACCAACTCCTTGGGAAGCGCCACAACGATACAACTTGATAATACCCCAAAATGTAACACAGCCCCGCGATTGGGTTGAGGAAGGGCTTTTAGCTCTTCATTCTCAAAATAAAAAAGCTGTCCATCAAAGTTCTCATACCAAATCCGTCCCAGTCGATCCTCTCTTATTTCCGATCCGGCTTTAGAATAGGCCACATCTGGCTGAATTAAATCAAACCGATTGCCATCGTACCTTGTTAATCCTGCGCCGGTAGCTAGCCATATAAACCCTCTTCTATCTTGATATACATCGAAAATCTCCTCAGAATGTAAACCGTTCGAACGATCAAGTTTTATGTAAAATGGATTTTGTGAATGAGCATTTAATCCGCACAAAACAAGGAGATATATTATAAGCCTAGTTAACAAGTTTTTTTCAGCAAATTAAAACTACTATTTGCCTCCATTATCCGCACTTGCTAACCGAAAATGGGGTTTCACTAACTGGTGATGGTTTTCTTCACACCAATATAGACCTTTACCAAATTAAGATAGCAGACTATTAACTATAATATTTAAACTAAGAAATTAAGCTATATGCCCAGAGCCGTGAACTTTCATTCACGGCTCTTTTTGTTTCGTAACATTAACTTAACACATTGGTCATTTACCCCAAACAATCACCTTCATTTGTTAAATTAGTTTTGCGGCCCATAACCAATATGTTAGAGCAGTGTTACCAATCCGCAAAACTCTCCTTTCCCTCCTAGCTATCGTTGTTATGGCGCTTTCGTCTAGCTCTTTAGCTCATGCTCAAATAGCACAAGACAGCACAAAAGCAAAAGCTCCCGCCAAAAAATGGTACGAATCTATTCAGCTCAGAGGATACACACAAGTGCGCTATAATAGACTCTTTGAAACCAACGAAGATCTCGGCTGTGAACAGTGCGACCGCTCTTGGGGGAAAAATGGCGGCTTTTTTCTAAGACGAGTTCGACTTATCTTCTTCGGACAGGTAAACGAACGCGTATATTTCTATATCCAGCCCGATTTTGCGTCAAGCGCCTCTTCGACAGGACTTCACTTCGGACAATTGCGCGATGCATACTTTGATGTTGGGTTGACAAAAGACAATTCATTCAGAGTTCGAATTGGACAAAGTAAGGTCCCTTATGGATTTGAAAACATGCAGTCCAGTCAAAACCGTTTGCCGCTAGACCGCGCTGATGCAACCAACAGCGCTGTTTCGAACGAACGCGACCTTGGTGCGTTTTTCTATTGGGCACCAGTAAAAACCCGACAATTATTCTCTAGTCTTGTTGCAGAAGGACTAAAAGGCTCCGGAGACTATGGTGTATTTGCATTCGGTGCATACAACGGTCAGACAGCGAACAGACCAGAACTTAACAACTCACTACACGTTGTTTCTCGTTTATCTTATCCTTTCACGATTGGCAATCAAATCATTGAGCCAGGAATCCAAGCTTACACAGGAAGGTTTGTAATCCCAACCGACCAGCTCAGCTCTGGAACAAAAACGACTGGTGATAGAAATTATCTCGATCAAAGAGTTGCGGCTTCCTTGGTGGTATATCCAAAACCCTTTGGTATCATGGCAGAATACACTGTTGGTAAAGGTCCAGAATTTAACACCGCAACCGATAGTATTGAAACACAGGATCTAACCGGTGGATTTGTCATGCTCAATTATCGCATAAAAATTAAGGACCAGAACATTTTTCCTTACTCAAGAATCCAATATTACGAGGGAGGGAAAAAGCACGAAAGAGATGCGAGAAGCTACAAAGTCAACGAAATAGAATCAGGAATTGAGTGGCAACCGATAAAAAACTTCGAGCTAGTAGTGGCATATACCATATCGTCTAGGAGATATGAGGATAAGCAACTCCCTGACAACAAGCAAAAAGGAAACCTCATGAGGATTCAAGCCCAATTAAACTTCTAAATAAATCGTCTTCTTAATATTCCCTTAACATGCCTTCAAGACCTTCGCGACGCGCCAAAGCAGAAAAAAAAACAACCAATCAAATGGGTATTAGTAAAATCTTCTCTTTCCTCGTTCCAAAAAACGGACTCTTCTTCGACCTTTTCGCCGAGGACACTGAAAACCTTGTGGAACAAGCAAAAGAGTTTAACAGACTTTTCACTACTGCTGATAAAGCAGAACAATTGACGATTATTCGTAAAGTGAAAGAACTTGAAAACGTTGGAGATGAAATTACTCACCGCATTTTCCTTGAATTGTCGAGCAACTTCATTACTCCTTTCGATAGAGAAGATATCCACGAATTAGCTACGTGTATCGATGATATTGCTGATTACATTCAAGGTACTGCTTCACGTATTGAATTGTACAACGTGGAAGAGTTTTCTAAGACAATGGAGCTTCTAAGTGAAGTGCTTCTTAAGCAAGTTATTGAAGTAGATGCTGCAGTGAAGGACATGCGTAACATGCGCAACGCAGGCCGCGTGCGCGACGCTATCGTTCGTATCAATTCTTTGGAAAATCACGCAGATGATTTGTTCGACGAAGCAATCGCTCGTTTATTTGCTGATGAAGTTCCAGCATTGGAATTGATCAAAATGAAAGAAGTTCTTTCAAACCTTGAAACAGCCACCGATAAATGCGAAGATGTAGCCAATGTATTGGAATCCATCCTCGTGAAAAACTCATAATTCCGCATTTCTATGGAATATTCAACTTTTCTAATCGTCATCATAGCCCTGGCTTTGATTTTCGATTTCATCAATGGTTTCCATGATGCGGCTAACTCCATCGCTACTGTAGTTTCGACGAAAGTTCTTTCGCCATTTCAAGCAGTAGTTTGGGCAGCGTTTTTCAACTTCATTGCATTCTTCATTTTCAAAGATCATAGTGTAGCGAACACCATTGCAAAGACGGTTCATGATCAATTTACATCACCGGATATGCATCCTCTTCCTATGATTTTTGCAGGACTTCTTTCTGCAATTGCGTGGAACCTCATCACATGGTGGTACGGAATTCCTTCGAGCTCATCTCACACTTTGATTGGTGGATTCGCCGGAGCTTTCCTTGCTGCATTTGGTTGGGAAGCGGTGCGCGGAGGTGTTGTCGCTGCTACTGCTATCTTCATCTTCGTTGCTCCTGTAGCTGGTATGATCATGGCGTACCTTATCTCCATTTGGTTCCTAAATTCTTTCAGAAAAGGACCGTGGATGAAAATCGTTTCTGCTGCTATTATCATCTCTGTTTCTCTCGCTGTATGGAACTCTCTTGAGTTTCAAAAAGACTTCGCTGGAGCGCATTCATACACCGTAAAATTTGCTGAAAAAGTAGACAAAGACGCTTTGAAAAAAAGCCTTACGTTTAAAAATGCAGAGCTTAAAGAATATGCCCCAGTAGTTAAAGCTGGAAAGGATAGCACAGGAACAGAAGACAAGACAGGCACCATATACACGATTCGCACAGACTTCATGAAGGATGTGAAAGAAGCCAACGTGAGCGCTGCTTTGACCGACACTATAAACAAATATTTAGGTAAAAAAATAGACGTCGCATACACGATTACTGATAGTCATAAAATCACTGCGACATCTCCTGAAAAAGAAAGATTTGATTCTAGTAACCTCAAATCAGATTTCGAAAGCTATTGGTTGAAAGTGATGTTCCATGGACACAATTTCAAATGGATTCTTTTAGGATTCATTGTAGTCGTAATCGGAATCTTCACTTTGTTCTTGAGTTCATTGAGCGCAACAAGCGCCAATCAATGGTTCAAGCGCTTCCAGCTTTTCTCTTCTGCCGCGTTCTCTATTGGTCACGGTGGTAACGATGCTCAAAAAGTAATGGGTATCATCAGCGTTGCATTGATTGCAAATGGCAACATTACAAGCATGAAGGAAATGCCCAACTGGGTACCGCTTGCTTGCTACGCTGCGATCGCTATTGGTACAATGTCGGGTGGATGGAAGATTGTAAAAACAATGGGTGCTAAAATCACTAAGGTGACTCCATTCGAAGGTGTTGCTGCAGAGACCGCAGGTGCGATCACTCTGTTCTTCACAGAAGGAATGAAATTCCCGTGGAAGATCGGCGGTGAAGTGATCAAGGGTATTCCTGTTTCTACAACGCATACCATCACTGGATCTATCATCGGTGTAGGTGTTACAAAAAGAATTAGTGCTGTTAAATGGGGTGTGACGGGCAAGCTACTTATCGCCTGGATCATCACCATTCCAATCAGCGCTCTGATGGGGGCTGTATTCTATTGGATCTGCACCTGGTTCGGATTATAAAATAGAACTATTAAATAAAATTGAATCCCGCATTTTGCGGGATTTTTTTGTCGTTAACTTTTGTATTATCGCAGAATGATTACCAAGGAACATCCTAAGAAACTTTTTCTACTCGACGCATACGCATTAATCTTCCGCGCATACTACGCTTTTATTCGCGCACCCCGCATTAACTCGAAAGGACTCAACACCTCTGCAATGTTTGGTTTCACCAATACTTTGCTAGACATTATCAATAACGAAAAGCCTTCGCATATAGCAGTTGTATTCGATGCTCCAGAGCAAACTCTACGTGAAATTGATTACGAAGCATACAAAGCGAATCGCGACGAAACTCCTGAGGATATTAAGTTATCTGTGCCGTGGATTATGCGCATTATTGAAGCATTCAATATTCCCATTCTCATGGCTCCGGGATATGAAGCAGATGATGTTGTGGGCACACTTGCCAAGCTTGCAGAAAAAGAAGGATTTCTCACGTACATGATGACCAGTGATAAAGACTATGGTCAATTAGTGAGTGAAAATATTTTCATTTTCAAACCTGGTTACCAAGGCGGAAAGGCCGAAGTATTGGGCGTTCCAGAGGTGCTTGCAAAATTTGACATCGAGCGTGTAGATCAAGTCATCGACCTTCTTGGGATGATGGGTGATGCGGTAGATAATATTCCTGGAATACCTGGTGTTGGCGAAAAAACAGCAGTGAAATTATTGAAGCAATTCGGTTCGTTGGAAGGGCTTTTAGAAAACACCGACCAGCTGAAAGGGAAACAAAAAGAGAACGTAGAGAATTTTAAAGACCAAGCTATTTTATCCAAAAAATTAGCGACAATTTTATTGGATGCACCAACACCTCTCGACGAGGAGTCGCTGCGTTTAACAGAAGTAAATAAGGAAGAAATTAAAGAGATTTTTGAAGAACTCGAGTTCCGTCAGCTAGCTAAAAGAATATTGGGAGAAGAGCCTGGGGCAAAGAGCGGAGAAGCAAAGCAAGGCTCTCTCTTTGGTGATGATGAAGTTGAAACTGCGCCAGCTCCCGAAGCGCCAGCTAACTTGAAAACGATTGCCGATGTAGATCACGAATACATATTAATCGAAACCGCGCAGCAACAAGAAGAACTTATTTCTCTTTTGAAAAAAAGTGATTCTTTCTGTTTCGATACGGAGACAAGCGACATCGAACCCATCAACGCATTTTTAGTGGGAATGTCATTCAGTGTTGAGCCTCACAAAGCTTATTACGTTCCGGTAGCGAGAGATGAAAATGAAGCCAAAAAAACATTGGCTGCATTTGCTCCCATTTTCGAAGATGAGTCGAAAGAATTCATTGGGCAAAATGTGAAGTATGATTATAAAATGCTTGTGAAATATGGTGTTTCCGTTAAGAATAAAATTTTCGACACCATGGTTGCGCACTATCTCATCCATCCAGATGGCAAGCATGGAATGGATGTTTTAAGCGCTCAGTATCTCGGTTATCAACCCGTTTCAATTGAAACATTAATTGGTAAAAAAGGAAAAGATCAAGGCTCAATGGCCGATCTCTCTCCCGCAGAAATCAAGGACTACGCAGCAGAAGACGCTGATATTACATTACAGTTAAAGGAGAAATTTTCTCCAGAACTTGACAAGGGAGATTTGCGCAAACTCTTCAATGAAGTTGAAGTGCCGCTCATCACGGTTCTTGCAGAAATGGAAACAGAAGGAGTACGCATCGATGAGGGTTTTTTGAATCATTATTCTGAAGAATTACAAAAGGAAATCATCACGCTTGAAAGAGAAATTCATGAGATAGCGGGAGAGCAATTCAATGTAGATTCCCCAAAACAACTTGGTGTTATTCTCTTTGAAAAACTCGCCATCACTGATCAGGTTAAAAAGACCAAGACAGGGCAATACGCAACGGGAGAAGAAATTCTCAGCAAGTTTGTTCATGATCACCCTATTGTTGGAAAAGTACTCGACTATCGCGAATTGCGTAAACTAAAGTCAACCTATGTGGATGCACTTCCTGCGCTGGTCAACTCCAACACAGGTCGCGTTCACACAAGCTATATGCAGACCATTGCGGCCACAGGACGTCTGAGTAGCAACAACCCCAATCTTCAAAACATTCCTATTCGCACATCACGCGGAAAAGAAATTCGAAAGGCATTCATTCCAAGAAACGAGGAATACACCATTCTCTCCGCCGATTACTCACAGGTTGAGTTGCGCATTATCGCCGCATTGAGCAACGATGAGACTATGTGTGAGGCATTCGTGCAGGGAGCAGATATCCACGCCGCGACGGCCTCTAAAGTGTTTGGTGTACCTATCGAAGATGTAGACAAGTCTATGCGAAGCAAAGCAAAGGCTGTTAACTTTGGAATCATCTATGGACAAGGAGCCTTTGGTCTTGCTCAAAATTTGGGTATTCCACGGGGCGAGGCAAAAGAGATCATCGACTCTTACTTCAAGCAATTCTCAAGACTGAAGAGTTATCAAAGTGAAACGATAGAGTCTGCGAGAAAAAAAGGATATGTTGAAACTATTTTAGGTAGAAGAAGGTATCTTGCAGATATCAATAGCGCCAATGCTGTAGTAAGAGGCTTTGCAGAGCGAAATGCGATTAACGCACCCATCCAAGGATCTGCAGCAGACATCATTAAATTGGCGATGATTGGAATACAGCAGGATTTGAAGAAACAAAATCTTCGCTCAAAAATGATCATGCAAGTACATGATGAACTTGTTTTTGACGTACACTTGAGCGAATTAGAGATTATAAAACCAATCATCAAGGAACGAATGATGGGAGCAGTGAAGATGAGAGTTCCCTTGGAGATTGACATGAACCACGGAGCAAATTGGCTTCAGGCTCATTAATAGACAGTTAGAGCACTTAAAATAGCCCTTTGTGATTTTTCTTTAATAAACATCACAATTTTTATAACTATTTTGAAACTGCTCCCGTAGAAACGAGAGATTTAGAAAATTACAACTCGTTTTCAGTTTGTTACTGACACGTATTATGACCACCCAAAATAAACTAATTATGCAGAAACTGAAATGGATAAAGCCTGCGGCTGTAGCCATTGGCTTTTGTGCGGTTTTGACAGCCTGTGATTCAGGTAGCTCAAATACCAACCTGCCACCCACTCAACCAAACGTAGACTCTCTCGAGCTTGCGAAAATGGAAGAACTTCAAAAGATTTTCTTCTCGATCCCGGCACCGATGGAAATGGCATCTCTCATCAAAGAGAAAGGATACAAGTACGACGTTGCTATGTTGAATAGCACAGACAATGTATCAAAATACACTGGCGAAGTAAAACAAGCGGTTAACCTAGGTATCTATGGTGCTGACTTGAGCTACGCTAGTATGTTTGATCAAAAGCAAGAAAGCATTATCTATTTAGCAGCTGCTCAAAAACTAGCTGGTCAAATGGGTGTAGACGGAGCACTTCAAAACGACATCATTGAGCGTTTGAATGCAAGTCAAGACAGTCGCGATTCTCTTATGAAAATCGTTTCTGAAGCATACACTGACCTCAATGGTTATCTAAAAGAAAATAACCGTACAGAAATTTCTGCACTCGTTATCGCGGGTGGATGGTTAGAAGCGTTGCATCTTACTGGTCAGTACGCTGATAAAGGTGATGCACAAATCAAGACGCGTATCGCAGAGCAAAAATTATCTCTTGATAATTTGATTAAGTACTTCGATCGCTTCGGTGAGAAGGAAAGCTTGAAGGAAATGAAGGCTGATCTAGTATCTCTTCAAACACTTTATGCAGAAGTGCAATCAACTAGTGGAAAGACTCAAGCTACTAAGGGTTCAGACGGTACATTCACCATCGGAAACTCTTCTAGCACTTCAATTAGTGATGAAACTTTAAAGAAAATTGTAACCTTAGTCGGTCAAATCCGTTCGAAGTACATCGCGTAACCACCCAACACAAAAAAGTATGAAACTAGTTCGATTCATAATCCCTCTCTTGCTTCTCCTTCCAGGATTAGCAGACGCACAATGTCGCGCGTTCACTAAGAACAAGTGCCTTCCTCTTCTAGACGGATACGTACAAAACGACAATTACAATTCAGCAGTTCTCGTACCTGGCGACGAAGCAGAACTTCTTCTGACTTTCTATTCAGGAAAAGAATACCGCATCGTGGTTGGGTCGCACCCAGTCCTTGGTGATGTAGAATTCGAAATCGTTGACACCAACGATGAAATGATCTACAGCAGCAAGACAGCTGACAACAAATCACTGTTCGACTTTAAAATGTCGAATACACAACAACTCATCGTTAAGGTGCGCGTTCCGAAACAGGAATCCGCTATCCAACACGAAGGCTGTGTAACGGTGCTCGTTGGTTCTAAAGAAAAATAATATTTTCTCATATACTTGAAAAACCCCGCAATAGCGGGGTTTTTTCATTTTTTACAAATCGTCTTTCACCATGTATCAACCCACTACATCGTATCTTTACAACATGGATGAAATAGTAAATAAGGTAGCGAAAAGTGGATTGGTTACTATCAATCTTGAAGAGTTCTATCTAGAGGGAAAGCGATTGAACTTCGATCTCAAAGACCTACTCTGGCAAGGACTTGCGTTAAAGGAAAAAGATTTTCGCGCCTATCTCAAAGAACACGACTGGAGCATCTATCAAGATGCGTATGTTGCGGTGTACTGCAGCGCCGATGCTATCATCCCTCATTGGGCGTTCATGCTCGTAAGCTCTTGCCTTACAGGTATTGCAAAGCGCATCCATATCGGAACGCCCTCTGAAATGGAGTCGGCCATTTTCCGAGATCTCATTTTTTCTTTAGAAAAAAACCAATACGCAGACCAGCGATTGGTGATTAAAGGCTGTGCGGACAAAGAAGTACCAGCATCTGCATATGCAGATTTGGTCACGCATTTACAGCCAGTGGCAAAGTCCATCATGTTTGGTGAACCTTGCTCTACTGTGCCTGTCTTTAAAAAGTCTTAGAAATTTGTTGCGATAGAACGACCGCCTCTCATCGATTCGGTCATCTCAAGCGCTGTAGCCACGATAGCATCTGCATCGTATCCGCACTCAGCGTACAACTCATCTTGTGTTCCATGCTCAATGTATCTGTCTGGAATACCCAAGCGCTTTACAGAAGCTGTATAGCCGTTGTCAGCCATAAACTCTAACACAGCACTTCCCATTCCGCCTTGGATACATCCGTCTTCCACGGTGATCACATGTTTGAACTTGCTGAATACTTCGTGCAGAAGTGTTTCATCGATTGGCTTTGCGAAACGCATATCGTATAATGCAGCGCTCACGCCCTGTTCCTCTAGTCTTTCACATGCACTAAGCGCATTGTTTCCGATAGGGCCGATCGTTAATACAGCTACATCTTCACCAGAACGCACCTTACGGCCCGTTCCTACTTTGATCAATTTCATAGGTGTTTTCCAATCTACCATCACTCCGTTTCCGCGAGGATAGCGAATCGAGAACACTCCGTAATTCTCATACTGTGCGGTGTACATCATGTTGCGCAATTCCGCTTCATTCATCGGGCTTGCTACAATCATGTTTGGAATGCATCGCATGTAAGCGATGTCATATGCACCGTGGTGTGTAGGACCATCGGCCCCTACCAATCCACCTCTATCGAGACACAATACTACGTGCAGCTTTTGGATAGCAACATCGTGAACCACTTGGTCAAACGCGCGTTGCATGAAGCTGGAATAAATATTACAAAATGGAACCATGCCTTGAGTAGCCATACCCGCACTAAATGTAACGGCGTGCTGCTCTGCAATACCCACGTCAAACGCGCGGTCTGGCATTGCTTCCATCATGAATTTCAACGAACAACCAGAAGGCATTGCTGGTGTAACACCAACGATCTTTTCATTCTTTTCCGCCAATTCGATAATCGTGTGACCGAATACATCTTGATAAAGCGGTGGTTGCGGACTCTTAGGAACAATTTTTACAATCTCACCCGTCTCTTTATTGAAGATACCGGGAGCGTGCCACTTGGTAGGAGAGCCTTTTTCAGCGGGCTCATATCCTTTACCCTTCATGGTCACACAGTGTAGGATTTTTGGACCAGGGATATCCTTGAGGTCCTTCAATACTTTCACCATATAATCTACATCATGACCATCAATGGGTCCGAAGTAGCGCCAATTAAGAGATTCGAAGAAATTGCTTTCCTTGATCAACGAGCCTTTCAATGACTCAGAAATCTTGTGTGCTATTGCCTGAGCGTTTGGACCGAACTTAGAAATTTTTCCAAGAAGATTCCAAACCTCGTCTTTTACTTTGTTGTAAGTGTGACTAGTGGTGATGTCGGTAAGATATTCCTTCAATGCACCAACGTTAGGGTCGATGCTCATGCAATTGTCGTTCAGGACAACAAGAACATTTGCATCTTCAGCGCCGCCGTGGTTGAGGCCTTCAAAAGCCAAACCAGCAGTCATCGCGCCATCGCCGATAACAGCTACTACGTGACGATCTTTTTCACCTTTGATTTTGCTTGCTACCGCCATACCGAGCGCAGCGGAGATAGAAGTAGAACTGTGTCCTACGCCGAATGTATCGTATTCGCTTTCCGATCTTTTAGGAAAGCCGCTAATACCGCCGTATTTACGATTGGTATGAAAAACGTCTCTTCTTCCTGTGAGGATTTTGTGACCGTACGCCTGGTGACCAACGTCCCAAACGAGCTGATCGTAGGGCGTTTCATAAACATAGTGAAGAGCTGTAGTGAGTTCGACTACGCCGAGGCTTGCGCCGAAGTGTCCGCCTTTTTCAGATACGATGTCTACAATGTATTGACGAAGCTCCTTACATAATTGTGGAAGCTCCTCTTCTTTGATTTGCACACGCAAATCAGAAGGGTTGTTGATTTTGGCTAGTAGTGGCCCGGGGACGTAGTTACTCATGTCTATCCTGTTTCGCTTTGTCATTAAAAGCGTAAATTCAAACAATAAAGAACGTTCAAAGTTCGCGGAAAACGAGGCCGAAACGTAGAAAAGACGAAAAAATTTGCAGTCTTAGATAATAGTACCCTCTTTGCGAGCTTGCTCAGAGAACTTCTTTTGCATGCGAAGCCAGATGTACAAACCGATGAAACCACCGAGAATGCATAGCCAATTAAACCAATGCGTCATAGGCTCAAGGATATACTTGAATGACCATTGGAGAGCTTCGACGATAGGGTTAAGTATGCTTTGTAGATTCATGGTTCGTAAAATTGTGGTGCAAATTTAAAAAATGCTGGCAAAGATTGTACTTTCTACCATCATTTTTGTGCCCGCAATGATACTCAAACAATTTTCATCTCGACAACCCCTCCTGTTAATTTTAGTACCCATCGTGGTGTTAGGAATTCTCCTTCCCTTGTACCACATGGGCTTCATGAGGTTTTCCAATGTCGATTATCCTATCGGACAATGGTCACAATGGCTGGTTTCTATTCCTTGGGTGGGGGTTTCGGTTTTGAGCTTTCTCATCATTGCGGGAGCGATGTTGAGCAATTTAATTTTCAACAAACACGAATTTAATCCGACCCCGACCTATGTCCCGGCGCTCATTTATGCGACAGTAGCGACCACTTTGAGCCTGATTTCGGCAAACATTCCACTTTTGTTAGCGCTACTCTCCATTCTCGTGGGTATCAACTATGTATTGGATGTATTTCGCAATACAAAAGCACTTGCGCCCTACTTCACTGCCGGATTCTTTTTCGGTGTAGCGGCATTCTGCTACCCTCCATTCATCGCGTTGATCATCGGTTTTTGGATTTGTGTGATCAACACGCGCATTTTCAATTGGAGAGAGTTTTTGCTTCCATTGCTCGCCTTCGCTACTCCTTTTCTGTATTGGGTGGTATGGAAATATTGGTTCGACCAGCTCGACACGCTAATTCTTTTCAAGAAGCTTATTACTTACAATCCGACCGACGGTCCCGATTGGACGGACAATTACACCAAATCATTTGGTATCATCATCGCCATCACGTTCATTTTGGCGTTGCGCAGTTTTGTTTTTCTTTCGGATAGAAGCTCTAACAAAGCGCGTGGCATCAAGCGCAACTTCTTCATACTGTCACTCGCGATTATGGCCTCGGCGGCCATTTCCATCACGTTTGCCAACGAATACGCTCCTGAAGTAATTCTAATTCCAATCACTTTTGTAGCCGGCAACTGGTTCACAAATTATCGTTACAGCCTCATTGCACCGTTTGCCTTCTACGCATTGCTAATCTCTTCCGCACTCTTTGTACTCCATGCGTACCGCGTGTTCTAAAAAAGTGTTGGCGATTGCCCTGTGAGGCTTTACATTTGTACGCATAAATTTTCTTTTTATGAAATTCGGAGTCGTTGTATTTCCAGGTAGCAATTGCGATGCAGATCTTATCTACACGCTAAGCGAAATTCTTCATCAAGATGTTGTAAAGCTCTGGCACAAAGACACCGATCTTCAAGGAGTTGATTTTGTGTTCCTCCCTGGAGGATTCTCTTATGGCGACTATCTTAGAAGTGGCGCCATCGCACGCTTTTCTCCCATCATGGACGAAGTAGTTAAGCACGCCAATCGCGGTGGATATGTGATGGGTATTTGCAATGGAATCCAAATTTTATGTGAATCAAAATTGCTTCCCGGCGCACTACTTCACAACGACTCTCGCAAGTTCATTTGCAAGAATGTAAACTTGAAAGCAGTTTCAAAAAGCACCATCGTTACGAACAACCTAGATCGAGGTAAAATTTACAAAGTGCCTATTGCACACGGTGAAGGTAAGTTTTATGGCTCTTCAGATTTGATTAAATCTCTCAACGATAATGACCAAGTTCTTTTCCGCTATTGCGATGACGAGGGCTTCATTACTGAAGAATCAAATCCAAACGGTGCGCTAGAAAACATTGCAGGTATTACCAATGAAAAGAAAAATGTATTCGGAATGATGCCGCACCCGGAGCGTTGCGCAGATTTCGAACTTGGCAACACCGATGGAAGAGAGATCTTCGAATCGATTCTTTCGGTGATGGTAAAATAAGCCTAGTAAACAGGCTCTACCACAAATCCAGCTTTTCTCAATAAACTAATAACACCCTGGTCTCCGCCAAGGTGGCCAGCGCCAACAGCGAAAAACGTTTGCTCTAATTTCGTTTGTTCAGCAATGCGCGAGATCCAAGCTTTGTTTCTTTTTATCAAAAGATCCTCTTCATATTTTCCCCAAACCTCTTCTGCATTATCGAACATAGATGCCATTCCCATCACGTCTTTCGAGCGATAGAGCGTCAACATTTCCATCAATTCTTTTTTAGCCTCGTTTGCCTCCAACAAATAAGAACGCAACATTTCTGCTTGCTCTTGCAGCGGAATAGCATCAAACGCGGCCATCTGTTCTTCTACAGACTCCAAGCCTTTTACAACGATGCTATCTTTCTTTGCCATACTCGCGAGCTTCATTTCTGGACTTCCAACATCACAACCCATCAAGCTTGGGTAAATACCTGACACCACTAAGGTGGGCTTCATTTTTTCCAACATGATCATTGGTAGCGTAGTCATAGACTTTAGCGAATCACGAATAATCTGATAGAGGCTATCAGGATAAAGGTCTTTAAGAGTTGTACCATCCTTCATCATACTGCCGCTAAATGCTTTCATCATCACTTTTTGATCCGTCATATCCAACTCTAAAAAAAGCGTTTTGCTTTCTTGTAATGCAGAAGTAACAGGAGTGTCAAATACAAGGTCTTCCGGGCAAAGCAAGTGAAATGTACCATAGAGATATGACGGTGCTTCAAGACCGTTTCCGGAGATTTTCCATAGCAATGCTTTTTCAGTGGGTGCTTGTGAGAAACTCCATGCTGAAAGGCAAGTGAACACGAATGCTAGAACCGTTGTTTTCATTGTACTAATATACTCATCATGCTACTACAACGCTTACCATTCATACTCGTAGCTGCGCTTTTATTCGCAGGCTGCAGTTCCAACCAACCTCTTGAAACCGTTGATAGCGTCGACCTACAGCGCTATGAAGGAACATGGTATGAAATAGCTTCGTTTCCCCAAAGATTCCAAAAGGGGTGTCATTGCACCACCGCCACTTATACTGCAACAGAAGAAGATTTCGTGGTAGTTGAAAATAGATGTCGAAAAGACAGCATCAACGGCGAGGAATCATACATCAAGGGAAAAGCATATATCGTTGAAAATACAAATAACGCTAAGCTGGAAGTCGAATTCTTCTGGCCATTCAAAGGCGATTATTGGATCATTGATTTGGATAAGGATTATCAATATGCTGTGGTCGGCCACCCCAATCGTGAATACCTCTGGATCCTCAGTCGCACACCGCAAATGAGCGACTCTTTATACAGCGAAATCACAAAACGCATTGCTGACAAGGGCTTCGACTTATCGATTCTTCAAAAGACCGTGCAAATTGCCTCTTGATCTTGTGGTTAAATCATTGATTCAAAAAGGCTATTAATGACTTGGTGCGTGTTATCTTTGCCGCGCTATGCAAAACAGTGACGACAAACTCAAAAAAGTAATTGCCCATTCGAAAGAATACGGCTTCGTTTTTCCTTCTAGTGAAATTTACGACGGACTCTCTGCAGCCTACGACTACGGCCAGTATGGAGCTGAATTAAAAAATAATATCAAGAATTATTGGTGGACCGCGATGACGCGCATGCACCAAAATATCGTGGGGATTGATGCATCTATTTTCATGCATCCCACCACTTGGAAAGCAAGCGGTCACGTTGATGCATTCAACGATCCTTTGATCGATAACAAAGACTCTAAAAAGCGCTACCGCGCTGACGTTTTGCTCGAAGATTACATCAAAAAAATCGAGCAAAAAATTGATAAAGAAATCGAAAAAGCAAAGAACAAATTCGGTGAGTCATTCAACGAAGAACAGTTCAGAGCGACCAATCCAAACGTACTTCGCAATCAAGAAAAAATCAATGCTGTTGAAGGCAAAATGAAAGCAGCGCTTGAGTCAAGCGATCTTGAAGGCCTCAAGACATTGATTGAGGAATGCGAAATTGCAGATCCTGAAACAGGAAGCCGCAACTGGACAGAAGTTCGTCAATTCAATTTGATGTTCAAAACCGAGCTGGGCGCGGTGTCTGGCGATGCGGGTATCATCTATTTGCGTCCTGAAACTGCGCAAGGAATATTCGTAAACTTCCTGAATGTGCAGAAGAGTGGACGTATGAAACTTCCGTTCGGTATCGCACAAATTGGTAAGGCATTTAGAAATGAAATCATTGCTCGTCAGTTCATTTTCCGCATGCGTGAATTTGAACAAATGGAGATGCAATTTTTCGTGAAGCCCGGCACTGAAATGGAGTGGTACAACTACTGGAAAGACACGCGCATCAAGTGGCACAAGGCTTTGGGAATGGGTGAGGAAAATTACAAATTCCACGATCACCTCAAGCTTGCTCACTACGCAAACGCTGCATGTGATATCGAGTTCAATTTCCCAATGGGCTTCAAAGAGCTTGAAGGAATTCACTCGCGCACTGATTTTGACTTGGGCGCGCACGAAAAACACAGCGGTAAAAAGCTACGTTATTTCGATCCAGAAACCAACGAAAGCTATGTGCCATACGTGATTGAGACCTCTATCGGTTTGGATAGAATGTTCTTGGCAACACTTTCTGCTGCGTATGAAGAAGAGAAATTAGAAGATGGTTCTGAGCGTGTAGTATTGCGCATCCATCCAGCATTGGCCCCTGTGAAACTAGCGGTTCTTCCATTGGTGAAGAAAGATGGTCTTCCAGAAAAAGCACAGGAGATCGTAGACGCATTGAAGCTCGATTTCAATTTGCAGTATGATGATAAAGACGCTGTCGGACGCCGCTACCGTCGTCAAGATGCGATCGGTACTCCTTATTGCATCACGATCGATTACGACACGATTCAAGACAACACCGTTACGATTCGCGATCGCGATACCATGCAGCAAGAGCGCGTAAGCATTGACAAATTACATAGTATTCTTTCGGAGAAAGTAAGCATGACGAAACTACTCCGCGGTTAATAGAAATTTTTTAAATCAATATAACATGCAAATCAGCCACGAAAAAGTAGCTGCGATTCACTACACATTGCGTGATAACAATGGAAAAGTACTGGATTCTAGCGAAGGAAAAGATCCATTGTATTACCTACACGGCTTCGGCAACTTGATCCCAGGAATGGAAGAAGGTTTGGAAGGCAAGGCAGTGGGAGACAAATTTGAAATCAAAGTGAGTCCAGAAAAAGGCTACGGAGTGCGCAACGACGCTGCTGTACAAGCGGTGCCACGCGAGGCTTTCGGTGATGCTGTAGTAAACGTTGGAATGCAATTCCGCGCTGGAAACGAAAACGGACAGTACATCGTGACTGTTGTTGAGGTTGGAGAAGAAACAGTAACTGTTGACGGAAACCATCCATTAGCGGGCGTTGAGCTTCACTTCAATGTTGAAGTAATGGAAGTGCGCGATGCAAGTGCTGACGAAATCGCACACGGTCACGTTCACGGACCACACGGACACAATCATTAATTTTTTTTAGATAGACATCATATGGCTTATCAACTTGATTCTCGCAATTTTTCAGGAAAAAGAGTATTGATCCGAGTAGACTTTAATGTTCCACTTGATGATCAATTCAACATCACCGATGACACGCGAATTCGTGCAGCGGCGAAGACGATTCAGAAGATTACAGATGATGGTGGAAAAGCCATATTGATGTCCCATCTAGGCCGTCCGAAGGGCGGTCCAGAAGATAAGTACTCGCTTCGTCATATCTTAAATGGTGTGTCGAAAGTGTTGGGCAAGCCAGTAAAATTTGCGGAGGATTGCGTTGGCGATACCGCAAAGGCAGTGGTAGATCAAATGAGCAACGGTGATGTTGTGCTCTTGGAGAATCTTCGTTTTTACAAAGAAGAAGAAAAAGGCGACGAGTTCTTTGCAGGTCAGCTTGCAGAACTTGGAGATGTTTATGTAAATGATGCATTTGGAACAGCGCACAGAGCGCACGCTTCTACTGCCATCATTGCTCGTTTTTTTCCGACCGAACGTTTGTTCGGTTATTTGATGGAAGATGAAGTACAAAGCATCAATCGCGTGCTGAATAGCAATGCGAAGCCAGTTACCGCAATCATAGGCGGTAGTAAGGTTTCCAGCAAAATTGCGATCATTGAAAATTTAATGAACACCGTTGATTACCTCATCATCGGAGGGGGTATGGCGTTCACGTTTATCAAGGCACAAAAAGGCCATGTGGGAAGTAGTCTTGTAGAAGATGACAAGCTCGATATGGCTTTGGATTTAATTTCTAAAGCGAAGGAAAAAAACGTGCAGTTGCTCTTGCCGAGCGACGCCGTTATCGCAGATAAATTCGCAGCCGATGCCAATACCAATACCTGTCCTATTCAAAGTATTCCTGACGGATGGATGGGCTTAGATATTGGACCGGACACCGTAGCCGTTTACAAGGACGTTATTCTCAAGAGCAAGACCGTCTTGTGGAATGGACCAATGGGCGTGTTTGAGATGGAAAAATTTGCGGCAGGAACCATTGCTGTGGCGGAAGCTTTAGCAGCGGCTACCAAGGATCACGGATGCTTCACATTGGTGGGCGGCGGAGATTCTGTAGCAGCAGTAAATCAATTCGGATTGGCCGACCAAGTAAGCTATGTAAGCACCGGTGGCGGCGCGATGCTGGAGAGTTTAGAGGGCATCGAGCTACCAGGAATCGCTGCAATTACGAAGGGGTAAAAGTCTCTTTTTTATTTTTTCAAAAAAACTATTCTGCTTAAGGGCGGAATAGACTGCTATTTTTTTGTCGTAAAATACAATCTGTCATATATTTACGTCCCTTTGAGTCATTGCGGAGCCTTCACCCCTCTCTTTCAGTGTGCTTAAAGTTTTTTTTAAGACAAGATTCCTTACAAATCATTTTCTCTCGTATGAACATCATGCGTATTTTCAAAACAGTTGCACTTGTAGCGATTGTAACGCTTAACGCGGTAATTGCCGTTGGGCAGACCTTCAATTTCGGTACTGATCTAGGCGGTGGCTCAGGCTACACCTATACCAATCACCTTATGACCGATAGAGGGACGTTTTGGCAAAGAAGGCTGCAAGAAAACTTTAGTACTTCTGCTGGATCCCGCAAATGGGAGTTCAACGCAGACAGCTACTTCAATACTTGGAGAGCGCCAAGCGGCACTCCCATCACCATGGCGGGTCACAACCAAATTATTGCGCCTAATGCCTCAACAGCGAGTGCTTTTTTTAGAGCCAACTTCGGCGGTGGCGACGGTGCGCGCTTTCAGGCAACCACCAATGGAAATTACTATACCATCAATATTACCGCGCCAAATGGAGGGTCTGGAGATTATGCTAATCAGCATATTCAATTCTTAGAAACCTCTTATAATCCTGTAAACATTACAGCAGTTACTCAGGCAGCAGGACCTTATGGTAGTAGAGTAGTGACGATTACAACTTCTGCAACCCCAAATGCGAACGAATTCATTTACGTTCGCTATTCAACCAATTCATTCGCAGCGTCCACACTCGTGCAGGCAACAGGTTCGGGTACCACTTGGACTGCCACCATTCCATTCACCGGTGTTGCTGGAAGTTTCTACGTTTATTCTAGTGTGAAGACCGTTTCTCAAATCAATACCGATGTTTCTACCTTCGGTCAGTTTTCTCATGATTTAGCAACGTTAGAGCTCAACAATAATGGTGGGGCAAACTATTCCTTTGCTGCACTGACAGGCCCAATCATCGTCACTTCTACGTTGGGTACTGCTGCTAATACTCCAACCACTTATGCAACATTGACTGCGGCGTTCACAGCAATCAATGGCGCTGCCATTCACCTTGGGGCGATTACCATCGCCGTTTCAGGTGACACTAATGAAGGCACTGGCACTGCGCAACTAAACCAAGTAGCGGGAGTGACTTCCATTGGAATTCAGCCAGTAGGAGGGGCTGCTAGAACCATCACTGGAGCAACAACAGCAGGAAATCCCCTGATAAATTTTGTGGGGGCCGATAACGTTACTGTAGATGGTTTGAATAGTGGGGGCCATAGCTTAACGATTTCCAATACCACCGCCTCTGCCACCTCGGGAACATCGACAATTCGATTTGGTTCCGACGCCACTTCTAATACAATCACGAATTGTACTTTACTTGGCTCAGGCAGCATGGGTATTACTACGGTCACTAACGGTGGTGTTGTTTTTTTTAGCACCGGTACTACTACAGGAAATGATAACAATACCATTTCAAATTGTAATATTGGCTCTGCTGGGTCTAATCTTACTTCGAGGGGTGTTTACGGAAATGGTACAGCTAGCTCCACCGCATTAGGCAATAGTGGAATTCAAATCACTAATTGTAATTTCATAGACTGCTTTGGAGCGGCTGTGGCTTCTGCTGGGATATATATTGCTGGGGGTTGTAATACTTGGACCATCAGTGGAAACCGTTTTTACCAAACAGGAACCAGAACGTGGACCGGAACGGTACAACATAGTGCAATCTGGATCACCAATAACACCGTAGCCTCTGGGGCCCAGGGCTTTACTATTTCCAACAACATCATTGGTTATGCTTCTGCAACACAAACCGGAACCTACACCTTAACTGGTACCGCAGCAGGGACACTTGTTCCCATTTTCTTTAATGGTATTTTAAATGGAACGCTTAACACCATTTCAAACAATACTATTGCCAGCATTAGTGTAACAAACGTTACTACAGCAGGAACGAGCACTGCTGCACCATTCCGAATGATTCATATAGAAAATGGATTTGTTGATGTTACAAACAACATTATTGGAAGCAATTCAGCGACAGGATCTATCGTAGCAACAACCACTGCCACAGCGGGAACTGAGTTTTATGGGATTTACAATTTCAGCGCAGACAATACCACCATCAGTGGAAATACCATCGGGGGAATCACCTTCACAACCGCGGCAACGACAAGCTCTGCGATAATCTATGGTATTCGAATCAATACTGGAAACGCCTTAACAAGTACTATTCAAAACAATATTATTGGGGGTACGGTTGCGAACTCAATTCAAAACAATGCGAACTCAAGTACTGCACAAATAATTGGCATTTTGAACGGTAATTCAATTTCTACTGTTTCTGGAAACACCATTCGAAACTGCACCACTATCAATGGAACGGGCTCAACAACTAGTAGCTCTCTCATTGGTATTTCTATCAATGCGACAAGTACAAATCATACAGTAACTAATAACAATATTCACAGTTTGTCAAACACACTTGCGACCGCTACTGCACCAACGATTATCGGTATTCGTTACGCAAGCTCGACAGGAACAAATTTGGTTGACAGAAATAACATCCATAGCCTATCGCTAAGCGCTACAGGCAATGGTTCCATTATCGGGATCAATGCAGTTGGCGGAACAGCGACTTATGCGAACAACATGATTCGCTTAGGTTACAACGCTGCTGGTACTAGTTTATCGAATGCTTATTTGATCAATGGTATTCAGGAAACAGTGGGCACCAATAACTTCTACCACAACTCAGTTTACATTGGTGGAACAGGGGTTGGAACAACAGCGAACAACACTTTTGCTTTTAATAGCTCGGTGACTACAAACACTAGAAATTTTGTCAATAATATTTTCTCTAATGAGCGCTCCAACACTACGACAGGTGGAAGTCATTACGCGATTCAAGTAGGCGGCACGGGTGTCAATCCTGCTGGTTTGACTAGCAATTACAACTTGCTTTATGCCCCAAATACTGGTGGTGTTATTGGTAGATACAACGCAACCAACTATACCACTCTTGCCGCTTGGAGAACAGCAACAGGACAAGACAACAATTCCATCAGCGGAAACCCTCAGTTCATTGCTCCCACAGGGACAGCAACGACAGGCGACCTTCACATCAGCCCAACGCTCGCAACTCCGATTGAAGGAGCTGGTACAAACGTCGCTGCTATTACAACCGATTTCGACAATGAAACTCGTTCAGGTTTAACTCCTGTCGACATTGGTGCAGACGCTGGCAACTTTGTTGGTTTAGATGTGAGTGCACCAAACATCACATATAGCACTCTAATCGGCACTGTTTGTGGTTTTACAGCTCCAACACTTACTGCTGTAACAATCACTGATGCTACGGGCCTACCTAACACCCCATCGCTTGCGACGAGTGCGCTAAGACCGCGTATTTATTTTAGAAAAAATGCTGGTACATGGTTTAGCAACGAAGGAACTTATGTATCAGGAACCGCTACGAATAGCGTTTGGGATTTTACCCCTAACTATACCCTCATTGGTGGTGTAGCTGCAAACGATGTTATTCAATATTACATCATCGCTGAAGACCAATTGGTGAACGTTTCGGCCAACCCTGGTGCAGGTCTTGTCGCAACATCTGTTCTTACTGTCACAACACATCCAACCAGCCCTAATTCATACACTGTAAAACAAGTATTGAACGGTACTTACACCGTGGGTGTCGGAGGAGACTTCACAACACTTACTACAGCAATTTCTGTTTATAACAATGCATGCTTAACCGGGCCTGTGGTATTCAGTTTAATAGACAATAACTACAGCACAAGTGAAACTTTCCCGATTCAGATCAACATCAATCCGGACGCATCTTCTACAAATACACTTACCATTAAACCAGCGGTCGGTGTAACTGCTTTGATCTCTGGATCAAACGCCACCAACCTCTTCCGTTTGGAGGGTCCAGATTATATCACGTTTGATGGGTCGAATACCGTTTCAGGAACAACCAAAGACCTAACGATAAGCAACACTAACACTGGTGGAACAGTATTTACACTCATCAATGACGCGTCAAATAATACAATCAAAAACTGTATTCTGCAATCGGTAAACTTTAATAATAATACTGGTACTATCCTATTCAGTACAGGTGTTACTACTGGTAATGACAATAACACTATCAGTAATTGTGATTTAGGAGATGGAGCCACTACTCCATGGAACGCAATATACTCCGGTGGTACAACTACAACAGCTACCTTGAATAACAGTGGAAACACAGTTACAGGTTGCAACATATATAACTATTTCAACACCTCTGGTATTCAAGCTGGTGTGAATCTTGGATTGGGTAACAACACCTGGACAATCACAAACAATAAGTTCTATCAAACAGCTGCTCGTGTTTTCACTGCAGCCGGCTCTAGCATTGGAGTATTGATAAGCAATACCAATGCAGGTTCTGGAGGTTATACCATTACTGGTAATACTATTGGATATGCTTCTAATACAGGAACTGGGGTATATACCATCTCTGGAAGTTCTTGCGTTTTTGCAGGTATCGACGTGAGTACGGAAGCTTCTGAAAGCGCTACCATATCTGTCATTCAAAACAATACTATTAACGGAGTATCTCACTCTTCTAGTGGAGGCGGAGCGAATACTGCCTCTGCATTTACTGCCATTAAAGTGCGTGGTGGTTTATGGAATATTACAGGCAACACCATTGGAGATGTAACTGGAGCAACCGGTTTGAGCACAACGAATACAGGAACTACTCCAGAAACAAACGGTATCATTAATTATGGTTTGCAATCAACGACGATTTCAAACAATACGATAAGTTCTATTTCTGCAACAAATTCCAATGCTGCATCGATGATTGTTTATGGTATTAGATGCAATACCGCTTCAGGGGTAACAGCTAATATTAGCGGGAACACCATCGGAAGCGCTGCCGCACCAATTACAGTCAATGCAACAGGAACATCCTCAAGAGTGCTTGGTATTGCTGTTGAATCGGCAACGGCAACTGTCGCGAACAACACAGTTTCTAACCTTAATATGAATGCAGCTAATACAGGTACTACTACCGCTGCAAGCGCGATCGGAATTCTACTTAACTCTACATCTTCTTCAGGACATAGTCTCAGAAACAACATTGTTCACTCCATTCAAAACACTGCTTCCACGGGTGCTGTAACTGTATCTGGTATTGTTTATAGCGGATTTACTGGAACAAATACAATTGAGAAAAACTTCGTTCACTCTTTGAATGCAACCAGCGCAACTGCTATTGTAAATGGAATGGACTTCCCAAGCACTAATGCCTCGATTGTAAAAAATAACTTCATTAGATTAGGTATCAATGCCGCTGGTGCTGACATCACAAATCCATGTGCATTTGTTGGTATTAGAAAAAGTGGATCCGGTACACAAGAGTTCTATTTCAACTCGGTTTACATCGGCGGATCGAACGTGACGTCTAGTGCATTAAACACCTCTGCCTTCACAAGAACAGCGGCAAGTACCGTCACGCTTCGCTCCAATATTCTTTCGAATACTAGATCTAATGCAACAACTGGAGGAGTACATTATGCTATCATCCTAAACAGTACCACCAACTTTACTGCTAACAACAACGTGTATTTATATAACGGAACTGGTGGTGCGTTTGCACTCAATAATGCAACCCCTGTTGCAGTATATAGTCCCGCTTGGTTGACCTCTGATGCTTTAAGCCGTGTTGGTAATCCTAACTTTATAAATCCTACTGGCTCCGCATCAACAGTTGATTTGCACATCAACACCGTTGGTGGTTCTGCTGCTGAATCAGCAGGTGCAGAAATTACGGGTATCACTGATGACTATGACGCCTTGAATACTCGTCCATCCGGCGGTTATCCACTAGGTGGTCAAGTAAACGGGGGAGGCACCGCACCCGATGCCGGTGCTGATGAAGGAGATTTTGTTCCTGGTGGAGACAATACAGCTCCAGCATTTACATACACCGCAATAACATCTCCTCTTTGTGACTTAGGAAATGTTACCATAAGCAACGTGACTATCACCGACGCTACAGGTCTTCCTTCTTCACCTTCTCTCGCTACAAGCACATTGCGCCCTAGAATTTATTATCGCAAAAATGCTGGCACTTGGTTTAGCAATGCAGGTACTTATGTTTCGGGCGTTGCTACAAGTAGCGTTTGGAACTTCACTATCAACGTGGCTGATATGGGCGGCGTAGCAGGTGGGGATGCTGTTTCATATTACATCATTGCTCAAGATGATGCAAGTGTGATTAATATCGCCTCTGTACCTTCTGCGGGACTCGTTGCAACGGATGTAAATACTGTTACAACACATCCGACTACACCGAACGTTTATTCGGTTGTGACTCCGCTTGCGGGTACTTACACCGTAGGTGCTGCTGGAAACTATGCAACACTTGCAGATGCTATCAACGCATATAATACTTCATGCATAGGTGGGCCAATTGTATTTAGCTTGATTGATAACTCTTACACAGTATCATCAACGCTCGCTATCAATGCTAACATCTATCAAAGCAGCACCAACACTTTGACAATTAAGCCTGCCTCAGGTGTGAGCCCTATTATCTCTGGTGCCATTGCTGGTCCAATTTTCAGAATTGATCAAGCGGATTATATTATCATAGATGGTAGCAACAGCTCTACTACTAACACGGCTTGTCCATTGCAAACAGCTACACGTGATCTCACTATCCGTAATACCAGCACAAGCACTTCTAGCGCTGTTATCTGGCTCCAATCAGCAGGTTCCATTAATACAGGTGCAACGAATAATATTATTAGAAACTGTAATATTTCTGGTAACGGCAGCACTACCACGCTCGCTGGTATCGGGTCAGGATCATCTACTATTTCTAGCACATCCATAGGTATTGATAACGATAACAACCGCTTTGAGAATAACGCTATTCAAAGCGCTCAGTTCGGTATTTTCTCACAAGGAAGCAGCGCCACAAATGAAAATACAGGTACGGTTATTCAACTGAATGATATGACAGGTTCCGGGACAGCTGCAATAGGAAGAGTTGGTATCTATGTCGGATTTGAAGATGGTGTTATCATTCGCGCCAATAAAGTTTCGAATGTAAATGGTAGTGCTTCTTCACTCATAGGTATTGCGGCAGGAATTCAAACGATATCTACCACTGCAGACGCGGGAAATGGAGTTGTAAACGCTCAAATTACTGAAAACGTAATCAATAACATTACCTCTTCCACTTCATCTCTTGCTGGTATTGCAGTCGGTTCGTCCACCGAAACAAGTACCACTACCATAACAAATAACATGATTGGTGGAATGCTATACTCTGGTACCGCTACTGCCCAGATTGGATCTAGTATTTATGCTGCTAACAAGCCCGGTAATACCTTCAACATAGATAACAACACCATTCACATGTTTGGTAGCGCAACATCTGTTGAGTCAAAAAACCATGGCGTTACTATTTCAACCAATTCGAATAACGGAACAACCAATGTTCGAAATAATATTTTCTCCAACACAGTCAGCAACACAAATGGTAAGACTACTTGTATCGCTATTGGATTTGGTGGAACTGCTCCATTCTCTTCTTTGAACTTTAACTACAATAGATTTTACTTAAACGGGACCAATACATTTATTGGTGGTTATAGCGGACTTACTTCTGGAGGATTGCTCACTTCAGCAACCCTCCCTGCATGGCAAACAACCATTGCGGAAGATGCAAACTCTACAGTAGGTTTGGTAACATTTGTAAGCAATACTAATCTTCACATAGATGTAAACGTTGGTACTAATTTCCTTCTAAATGGAACTGCAACCAACCTTTCATTAACAAGTGATATCGACTGCGACACACGCACCAATCCATATGATGTTGGGGCCGATGAATTCATAGTTCCAAACTGCGACGTTGTAGATGCAGGTACAATCACTTCAGCAGCAGCCTTTGTATGCGGCAGTGCAACAACTACCCTCAGCAGCACTGGCTACACATTGCCATTCACAGGAATTACATATCAGTGGGAATATTCTGCGGACGGAGCTACTGGTTGGACCGCTATTTCTGGACAAACAAATCCTGATTTATTGACCACACCTGTGCTCACCGCTGATGGATATTTTAGACTTTCAATCACATGTTCGTTCAGCACAAACACAGATGTATCTAACGTTATCATGATTGATTATCGTGCTATTCCAATAGCGTCTGCAAGCTCTAATAGCCCTATCTGTGCTGGACAAACACTCAACTTAACCGGTACTACAGATATCGGAACTAGCTTCGCTTGGTCAGGTCCAAACGGTTTCACATCAACAGATCAGAACCCAACTATTTCCGCTGCTTCTGGTTCTGCTTCTGGTTCGTATTTGTTTGTTGCCACTGCAGGTGGATGTTCTTCAACTACCGCAAATGTGTCAGTAACTGTAAACGCATCTCCTGCTGCAGTAATAGTAACCCCATCAAGCGCAAGCATCTGTGAAGGAAGTTCTCAAGTACTTACTGCTTCTGGTGGAGCAACATCTGGGTCTAGCACGGTTTCTTCAGGAAGTATAAACATTGCCATTCCTGATAACTCTGCCGCAGGTATTACCAGTACACTTGCGATGACCAATGTGCCTGTAGGTGCTACGGTTACAGGTATTGCTGTGACCTTCAACATTACACACACATTCCCTGGTGATATCATCATGAACTTGCGCGCGCCAAATAATAATATCATCAACCTCATCAATAGCGGTGCTGACGGCGGTGATAATTTCACAAACACTGTGATCAGTTCAGCGGGCACTGTACAACTTACAACTAGCGCTTCGCCCTATACAGGTACATTCGCAGCGACTGCTGTAAACGGTATTTCTGCTGCTACAGGACAGACTTCAAACGTCACTGTTTGGACCTCTCTATATGGAACTCCAAATGGAAACTATGTGTTGAGTTTAAGAGATGATGCAAATCTGGATACTGGAACTTTAAACAATTGGAGTATCACTGTATTCTATACAGAACCTGCTAGCTATGTATGGTCGCCTTCTACTGGACTAAGTGCTACGACAGGAGCGTCTGTGACTGCTACACCGACAAGTGGACAAACCTATACCGCCACTGTTACAAATGGGAATAACTGTGTCGCATCTGCCTCATCAGTTATTACTGTAAATACAAGACCTACAGGATCCATCAGCGGCAATGCAACAATATGCGCAAGCACTCCAACCAACCTAACATTGACTGTTACTGGAACGGGTACTATCTCTGGAACCTTGAGTAATGGCCAATCATTCAGCGGTACAGCGCCGACAATCATTGTAAGCGTTTCTCCATCTTCAAGCACTACATACACTATAGCAACGCTTAGCGATGCTAATTGCAGCGCAAACGCAGGAGATCTATCGGGATCTGCCGTGATTACCACTCAACCCAACGAAACCTTCTACCAAGACTTAGACGGCGACGGTTTCGGTAATCAAAGCGTATCTATCAGCACTTGCGTTCAACCTCTTGGTTATGTCCCAGCTCCTGTTGGTGATTTGAATTTTGATGGCCAACCTGACTTCGATTGTAACGACACCAATGAGGATGTGAATCCTGGCGCAGATGAAATTTGCTCTCCAGAAGATGACAACTGCGATGGCTTCATCAACGAAGGATATGCTACCATCACATACTACCAAGACTTGGATGGTGATACCTTCGGTAACCCTGCAGTATTCGTAAGCACTTGTGCTTTACCTCCGCTTGGATATGTATTAAACAACACAGACTGTAACGACAACAGCGCAGCGGCTCGTCCGAACGCAACAGAAATTTGCGACGGAATCGATAATGATTGCGACACACAAATCGACGAAGGTTGCGGTGCGCCAATCAATGATAATCGCTTCACTGCTTTGATCGTATTCCCAAACAACTTCGGTCAGTGTTCTAACAATACAGGAACTCTTCTCGGGGCTACTGTTTCTGCCGAAGCACAATCAACATGCGTGACAGGTCAAGACGTTTGGTACTACTTCACTGCTTCTTCAAATGCAGTTAGCATCGTTGTCAACTCTAGCGTGAACAACATTCTTGTAGAATTACAAACAGATGCTGGCGTATTGATGGATGTAGAAAACGTGCAGTCTGGAATTGGAAATGAGCGTATGAATTTCGTTGGCCTCGTTCCTGGTAACACTTACTACCTCGCAATTAGAAACTTCAATAGCGCGCAAGGAGTTGGTGGTCCATTCTCATTCTGCGTACAGCGTTTGTTTGGATCTTCATGCGACTTAGCAACTCCATCACCTTCATTGTGTGCGGCGTTCAAAGCAACATTCACAAATGCAAACCAATACATCTACCACTTTGGCAGTACTATAGTGAATGGTCCGTATGCCACTACTGTGGCGGGTTCTGGAAACACTCTGCTTCCGCTCGCTTCTGTTCCAGGTCTTACATATGGTATGACCGTTACAGTTTCTGTAGATGCAGTTTATACATTGCCGAATGGACTTGGTGTGATGGAAAATATCACGGTGCCTGGTTTGAGCTCTTGCACGTTCACGACTGCAGCTCAACCTAACATTTATGTTCGTGCTATTGATAGTTGCCCGAATGCAAAATCACTCAACGCTATCATTCGTGCTGAGCCAAACATTTGTGGTCAAATCATCGACTACGAATGGGAGTTCACAGAAGTATTGCCTAACCCTGGATTGCCTGTTACTGCATTCCGCGGAGCGGCAGACAGATACTGGAGAATTTCTTGGATCCCTGGCGTTATTCCCGGTGGTCAGTACAGTGTGCGTATCCGTCCGATTTTCGCAGGCAATGTTCCTGGCGCATGGAGCACTACTCCAAGCTGTATCAGAGTCATTGGCGCGGCTTTATCGATGAAAGAACCGATCCTTGTCAATCAACAATACGCTGAGCGTTCGCTTGTGACCGAAGGAATGGACATGGACTTCTCCATTTTCCCAAATCCTACAAATGGCGATGCAGTAACGATTGTAGGCACCTCAACCATCGAGGGATCTTATCAAATCCGCATAACCGATGCGCTTGGTAAAATTGTTTTCACAGATAAAATCTACAGAGAACAAGGAGCATTTAATCACGTGATAGTATTCGAACAACGCCTCGGCGCTGGCCTCTATATGATCGAGTGGATTACACCAGATAATCTCAAGACCACAGAGAAGCTAGTGGTGCAGAACTAGTTGTTTTAAAATAAAAAAATAAAAAGCCCCTTTCGAATGAAAGGGGCTTTTTGTTTCTATGATGTTCTCTAATGATTAAATGAACGTTAGCCTTCTGAGATTTAACATAGCTAGAAAATAGCAGGCCTAGCTTTGCTTTCACAAATTACCTAGTGATGATCCCTAGCCTTCAATTCAACCGCCTTTTGCGAGGAGTACTATTATGCTTTACGCTTTTTTTTTCTGTAAAAAATTCTTTCGCACAACTTACTGAAGGCTTCGAAAGCACTATAATACCAGCAACCAACTGGACCTACACTTCCGTCACTCACGGCACCAATAATCCTCGAACGGGCTCTCGTTGTGCTACCTTCAACGCTAACAACGACGCCATTGTAACCCCATTAATTGCATCGCCCGGAACGCTCACGTTTTGGTATCGACGCAGTGCGACTTCTCCCACCTCTCCTGGATTTACTGTTGCTTACTCATCAAGCACTTCCGGTCCTTGGACAACAGTAGGTACAGTAACCTCTTTCTCTACTACTTATGCATCCTTCACTTATACCTTTTCTTCACTTTCTAATATTTATATTCGAGTTCTTCACACCAGAACTGCGGGAGCCAATGAAATTTACTTGGATGATTTTTCTGTAACAAATGGCTGTATCAATGTTGGTATTTCAAGCATCAGCTCCACAACGCCAGGTGTTTGTCCTAGTGCTACAGTTAATCTAAGTGCTGTCGGTGTTGTGGGAACGAGTGCGGTTGTCAACTGGTACTCATCTCCAGGAGGAGTGGGACTTTTAGGAACAGGCACATCACTAAATAACGTTGGTGCAGGCACTTACTATGCTCGAGTAACGGGCACATGTGGTTCGCCACAAGAAGTTTCGACAACCATCTCTGCTTATGCTGCGGCAAACACATCTTCTATCACTGGAAACACCACTCCATCATGCTTTGCAGCCAATCAAACGTACAGTGTTTCTCTAACGACTGGTAGTTTCTATGCTTGGACAGTTCCTTCTGGAGCATCTATAAATTCGGGTGCCACCGGACCGAACAATCATTCGGTTTCTGTTTCATTTAGTAATTTGGATGGAAATATTTCAGTGATTGAAACAACATCCAACGGATGTATAGGCGCTACTCAAATCCTTCCCATTACCTTGCAAGGATGCGGAATAGATGCGGATTTCACTGCCTCCGCAACATCCGTATGTCAAGGGCTTACTGTTACTTTCACGAATACAAGTCTAAACACCTCTTCCAATACAACTTATGCATGGGATTTTGGTGCCGGTTCAAGCCCTAGCACTGCTAGTGGCATAGGACCTCATTCTGTAACATACAATACTCCTGGAAACGCAACAGTGTCGCTCACAATAACGGACGGCACGTCCAATACAGAAACAAAGAATAACTATATCACTGTAATTGCCTCTCCTTCGGCAAACGCAGGTGCGGGTGTTCCTTCTGTTTGTGCTGGCACTCCTACTGCTGCCCTGAATGGCTCCTTTGGTGGTTCAGCAACCTCTGCGATATGGAGCGATGGTGGAGCAGGTGGAAGCTTCCAAAACAACAGCGGATCAACACCTCAGCTTACAACATACACTCCTGCAATATCCGCAACAGGAAACATCCTACTGACACTCACCGCAAACAGTCCAAGCTGTGGAACTTCAACGGATGATATATTGGTAACTATTCTTCCTGCACCACTTGTTCCCGTGGCGAATGGAGGTACTTCGCCTCAAATCTTAAGTGTCACTAATGATTCTTTCACAGCAAACTGGACTACTAATTCAGGAGAAACTTATTTCATTGATGTAGCAACATCACCTACTTTCTCCATTGGCGGAACATTCCTCACAGAAGGATTTAATGGCACACTTTCCAATTTTAATATTTCCTCCGGAACAGGAGCATATTACAGCGGAAACTCCGCAACAGGTGATAGACCGGCTTCATCTCCATTTTCAACAGAAGGATCCAATTCTTTCGGAAAATCAAACGGTGAAGTCATCATTACTTCTAACACCATTGATGCCTCCTCCTACAACAATATTTCTCTCACATTTGATCTTGCCTCATTCTCTATTGGATCAACTGGCAATGGTGCGGATGCAGCAGATTTTATATCTGTAGAAATCAGTACTGACGGTGGAACTAACTATTACAATACACTTGAAGTATTAGGCAACAACAACGCCTATTGGAGCTTCGCCGCAACAGGTGATGCAACGGCGGCATATGACGCGGATAACACACCACTCGTATTTCAGCCGGCTGGTGGTGGAAACAGAACCACTGATGGTTACAGTGATATTACCATTACCAACATCCCATCAACAAGCGGGCTTCGAATCCGCATAACGCTCCTAAACAACACAAGCAATGAACGTTGGTTAATTGACAATTTGCAACTTACTGGAAACGGATCTTCATTTGTTCCAGGATACGAAAATCTTGCTGTTTCAACGAGCCCATTGAACGTTATTGGCCTGAACGATGAAACGACCTATTACTATCGCATTCGATCTACCAATGGCTGCGGAACCAGCGCCAATTCGAATGTGGTAGAAGTCACAACATCATGTCCGGCACCTACAATTGCTCCATCGAATTTAGTCTTTAACAACATCACAGAAACTTCACTTGACCTTTCATGGACCCAAGGAAATGGAAGCCAAGTTTTGATATTATGTAAGCAGGGCTCAGCACCAACGGGCAGCCCTATTGATAATACAACATACTCATTCGATTCAAATTTCAACCTTGCTCCATTACTTGGAGATGCCGTCATTGTTTACATTGGAAGCAATACGTCGACTTCCATTACAGGACTAACGCCCGGAACTGACTATTACTTTACAATCATCGAATTTAACTGTGGTGCAAGCCGAGAAAAGTATAGCAATCTTGTGCTTTCAGGCACTACAGTAGTTCGTCCATCCAATGTTATTCTCTCAGAGAATTGTACTACAAATAGTACACATGAACTCGAATGGTCGTTCGGTTTAGGCAATAATGCTGGAGTGAAAATTTTCGCTCGCCCTCTTACTCCTTCGTCTGGACCTGGAGTGCAGACACCGAATACTTTCATTGGTGCAAATGCTGATTACAATCTTGCTGCTGATTTTGGAGCTCGCGGAAGATTAATTTATGATGGCAACGGCACGTCTGTTACGGTTTCTGGCTTGCTTTCAAATACGCTTTATCATTTTTCAGCCTATACTTACACCAATGCATCTGTAAACAATTGGTCTACTGGTGCTACTGTTTCTCAGCTTATTGGTGTTTCAGAAATAACAACGCTCAATGCCACGCCAGGTAATGAAGAGGCGAGCATTGGTTGGACCAATCCTGCTCTTCAATGCTTTGATGAAATACTCGTTGTTGCAAGCCAAGGCAGCGTTTCCTTTACTCCATCAGGCGATGGCTCAGCTTATATTGCAAACAACGTTTTTTCTTCAAACAACCAAGTAGTATATAAAGGCACAGGGAACAACGTTCTCGTAACAGGCCTTACAAATGGTCTTCAATATTGCTTCAAAGTTTTTGTGAGAAAAGGAACCGAATGGTCATTCGGTTTAGAAGTTTGCACCGTTCCTACAACTGTTACAGAGTTTGCCCCTGGGGATCTTGCAATCATCGCTGTCAATACTCAGGTTTTAGGCTCAGGTTCTACTGATGAAATTTGCTTCGTTTCTTTCAAAGAAATTACAGAAGGAACTTCTTTCTACATCACGGATAATGGCTATGAACGCGCAATTGCAGAGCGCTGGGGCGATACAGAGGGTGTTGCTAGTTTTACAAGAAACATTGGCGCGCCTACTATTCCCGCGGGAACTGTCATTTGTATCAACGGTCCATTTTCGAGCGAACCACGTTATGAAATCATTTTGTGTGGCGCGCTCGACAATTCCAACTGGACCATCAATGCCGATGTCATTGGTGCTGGCGCTACTACATTTGATCTGAACTCATCTGATCAAGTGTGGATCATGCAGGGCGGCACGTGGACCAATCCCGTAGGTGCACAAAACGCTACGTACGATGGCAATCCTCTCTATGGTTGGTCTGGAATAGAATGGAAAGACAACATTGGAAGCACAGCACCAACATGGACAACGGCAGGCTCTCGACTCATTCCAAGAACAGAGTGCTTTACAACAACACTAGATAATTTACCAAACAATAGCAAGTCGAAGTACGTTGGACCCATGACCGAAACAACGCGACTCGGTTGGATCACACGCATCAATGATGCTTCAAATTGGCTTGGCTATGCTACAAACGGTGATTATGATAATGCGGGCATTGCTTTCGATTATTACAACGAATGCATCGTGCTTCCTTTGGCTGCACCGACTGAAATTGCCGGACGCTGGCTCGGTTCGAAAAATGAAGACTGGTTCGACTGTGCCAACTGGGACACCAAGACGGTGCCGGATAGCACGATCCATGTGATTATTGAAAATGTTGCTGGTCTCAATAGCAATTGTAAAGTAGACATCACCGCGCCAAATGCCTCTCTGTTCAACAATGAGGCTTCATGTGCGGATATGACCATTGTAGAAAAAGAACTTATTCTTCAAGCTGATATTGCAAATCAAATTATCATACATGGCGATTTAACAATTGAAACAAACGGCACATTAAACATGGACGATGGTGCTGCGACCGCAGATGGTACGGTTATTTTACTTGGCGACTGGATCAACACTAGCAACACCAATTTCTTAGAGGGAAATGGTAGTGTAATTCTTGAAGGAACTTCTAATCAATCTATATCCTCATTAGACAACGAAACATTTTATAATCTCGAAATAAATAATCCTTTCGGAATTTCTCTTTTACACAACACTTCTGTGGCGGGAAATTTAACCCTCACGAATGGTGTCATTTCAAATCCTTCTGACACGCTCACACTCGGTATTAACGCTTCACAAACAGGAATGCTCAATTACCTAGATGGTCATGTAACGGGTGTTTTCCAGCGCTGGGTAAATGGTGCAAATCAATCCTTACTGTTTCCTGTTGGTTCAGCTATTACACCGCAGTTAGCATCCATCAATTTTAACAACACCGCCACTGGCACGATTGCTCTCTCATTTGATAATACTTCACCAACAAACACCGGCCTTCCGATTTTTGATAATGGTGTTAGTTTAGAAAATAATTTCACAGAAGGCTTCTGGAGAACCTCTGTTGATGCTGGAATCGTGAACCCCAACTTTAATATTTCTCTCACACCGTCTGATTTCTCAAGTTTTGCTTTAAACAACCAATCAAGAATTGTTGAACGTATCGACAATGTCAACTGGATTGTACAAGGCGCTCATGGCGGCTTAACGAGCGGTGTTATTTCTCGAAATAATATTTCTATTGTTGGAGAATTTGCAATTGCTTCCGGTCGAGAATGTGTGACAGAAGTAGTTAGCCCAACCCCCTTATCACAAGAAATTTGTGTTGGTGATGCAATCCTTCCTGTATCGATAAACACTGTTGGCGGGCAAGGAACAATAAATTATCAATGGTACTTCGGTGTGTTGAATAATACTACTTCAGGAAATAGCCTCGGCGCTCTCAATGGAGCACAAACGAGTAGTTATAATATTCCCGCTGATTTTGACTCGAACGGCTACTTCTATTGTATAGTCACGCAGCCGGGATCGGCGTGTCCTCCTGTTGTTTCATCTACAAGCCAAATAAACTTTTCTACGCCGCTCAATCCGTCTATTTCTATATCCTCAGATGTAACAGAAATTTGTGGTAATACAAATACGGTTAACTTCACTAGCAACGGTAATGAACTAGGTTCAAATCCAACTTATCAATGGTATCTCAACGGAAATCCTGTTGATACTAACAACCCGACATTTGTCCTTTCGAATGCTGCGGATGGAGATGTTGTGTATGTAGTTGTTACGCCAAGCGAAAGCTGCAAGAACATTGCCTTTGCGCAGAGTAATAATATTGCGCTTAGTGTTATAGCGAGCAACACTTTTTACCAAGACTTAGATGGGGATGGTTTCGGAAATCAAAGTGTTTCTATCAACACTTGTGTGCAGCCGATTGGTTATGTACCAGCTCCTGTTGGTGATTTGAATTTTGATGGACAACCTGACTTCGATTGTAACGATAGTAACGAAGATGTGAATCCTAGTCTTGACGAAATATGTTCGCCTGAGGATGATAACTGTGATGGCTTCATTAACGAAGGGTATGCCGCAACGCTCTATTATCAAGACCTTGATGGCGATACGTTTGGAAACCCTCTCGTTACAGTGAGTACTTGCTCTATTCCTCCTCTTGGTTATGTTCTAAACAATAGCGATTGCGATGACACAAACGCCGCTGTTCGCCCCAATGCCACTGAAATCTGTGACGGCATTGATAATGATTGCGATGCAACGATAGATGAAGGGTGTGGACCGATCAACGATTTGCGTTTGGCAGCGCTAATTATTTATCCTAATGTTCTCGGATCTTGCTCACAAAACATCGGCACGTTAATAGGTGCCACTATCAGCCCAGAGTCTCAAAGCAACTGCCCAACAGGCGAAGATGTGTGGTATTATTTTACCGCTACTTCTAGTGCTGTGAGCATTCTTTGTAACTCAACAAATACAAACGTATTAATAGAGCTTCAACACGAAAATGGCTCAATGATAGAAGTTGAGAACATTCAAAGTTCTGATGGTCTTGAGCGTTTAAATTACAGCGGCTTGACTCCTGGAATGACATACTTTATCAGTGTTCGAAATCATAATTCTAATATTACTGCAGGATCTGATTTTACAATTTGTGTTCAAAGAATTTTATCTTCTTCATGCGACTTAGCAACTCCATCACCTTCATTGTGTGCGGCGTTCAAAGCAACATTCACAAATGCAAACCAATACATCTACCACTTTGGCAGTACTATAGTGAATGGTCCGTATGCCACTACTGTGGCGGGTTCTGGAAACACTCTGCTTCCGCTCGCTTCTGTTCCAGGTCTTACATATGGTATGACCGTTACAGTTTCTGTAGATGCAGTTTATACATTGCCGAATGGACTTGGTGTGATGGAAAATATCACGGTGCCTGGTTTGAGCTCTTGCACGTTCACGACTGCAGCTCAACCTAACATTTATGTTCGTGCTATTGATAGTTGCCCGAATGCAAAATCACTCAACGCTATCATTCGTGCTGAGCCAAACATTTGTGGTCAAATCATCGACTACGAATGGGAGTTCACAGAAGTATTGCCTAACCCTGGATTGCCTGTTACTGCATTCCGCGGAGCGGCAGACAGATACTGGAGAATTTCTTGGATCCCTGGCGTTATTCCCGGTGGTCAGTACAGTGTGCGTATCCGTCCGATTTTCGCAGGCAATGTTCCTGGCGCATGGAGCACTACTCCAAGCTGTATCAGAGTCATTGGCGCGGCTTTATCGATGAAAGAACCGATCCTTGTCAATCAACAATACGCTGAGCGTTCGCTTGTGACCGAAGGAATGGACATGGACTTCTCCATTTTCCCAAATCCTACAAATGGCGATGCAGTAACGATTGTAGGCACCTCAACCATCGAGGGATCTTATCAAATCCGCATAACCGATGCGCTTGGTAAAATTGTTTTCACAGATAAAATCTACAGAGAACAAGGAGCATTTAATCACGTGATAGTATTCGAACAACGCCTCGGCGCTGGCCTCTATATGATCGAGTGGATTACACCAGATAATCTCAAGACCACAGAGAAGCTAGTGGTGCAGAACTAAATTATTGAATATAAAAATAGGATGGGGGAAAAATGACACAATCGTTTTTCCCCCATTTTTCTTTTGGGTAAATGACGTTATTTTTTACTGATAAAAACAAAACCTAAAAATTGCTTTGGACTTCCGATATTTGCAATGAAACAAGTACACAATGGACAACGGAATACTCCAACATTTTCAAGAAGCACAAAAAGTATTGAACGACTTTTTGGCAAATGATGAAAACATTCAAAGCATTGAAAAAGCCGGCGCCGCTATGGTTTCAGCGATTCAACAGGGTGGTAAAATTATTTCATGTGGAAATGGTGGAAGTATGTGCGACGCGATGCACTTTGCAGAAGAGCTTACGGGCCGCTACAGAAACGATCGCCCGTCGATTGGAGCAATTAGTATTTCCGATCCTTCTCACATGTCATGTGTAGGAAATGACTACGGCTACAACTTTGTTTTCTCGCGATACTTACAGGGTGTAGGTAGAAAAGGGGATGTGCTACTTGCCATCTCCACAAGCGGAAATTCTGCGAATGTGCTAGAAGCTGCGAAGACAGCGAAGGAAATGGGTATCACTGTCGTTGCCCTCACGGGAAAAGACGGCGGAAAATTGGCGCCCCTTTGCGATGTAGAAGTGCGCGTGCCTTGGAATGGCTACGCTGATCGCGTGCAAGAAATTCACATCAAGGTCATTCACTCTCTCATCGATTACATTGAGAGAAATACTTTGTAGTTAGAACTTCACGGTTCCGCTAAAACCATAGAGCAAACTTTCTTCGGTTCCGAAACGAAAAGTACTACCGAGCACAAAGTAATCACCGACATGAAAGTCGAGTGAACTTCCGATTTGAAACTCCCCATCATACAATTCCGTCGGAAAAGCATAATCCATGATTAGTCCGGGCTGCAGTCTATAACTAACCAATGCGTTCAGTTTAGTGCCCAAAGTGTATCTGCGGTTGTCTTCTCGAATTTTATAGGTCGACGCCGAAAGAAATATATTCTTCGTCAGTCTTCTAGAATACATTAGTTGTACTGCATTGAAATCCCATGGCTCGAAGTAGTAACCACTGGAATAATAATTATAGGGAGAATAAGCGGTACCACCAATAAAACCAATAGTTACATTGTTCTTGGCAAAGTCATTCTGGCCACTTGCTTTTTGGAAAAAAACAAGGGCCAGAACGAATAGAGGAATCTGAATAAGACGATTCATATTAATAAACTTTTCTCTGCTTTTTTGGAAGTCCAAATGGACCTGGATTTGGCACAACTAGATTAGCACCATTCAATTTCACGTGCATAGAGTCTGCCGCGGTCACATCGCGAATCGTTGTGTACTTGGCGCCATAACCGGTTACTACAATTGTTGCGTTGCCACCGTTAACAGTGATATTAAATGTTGGATTAATCAAAAAATCACATTTCGCGGTCATGCAAGCATTCACGATTGCTTGATCTTTATAATATTCCAAAGTCTTCACTTTAGAGAGCACTCCCTTGCTAGACCCTTCAATTTTTACAGTCAAATCTGAGGTGTAGTCGGCAATTTTCGCAACAGAAATCACACGAGAATTTTGAATTTCATAACTGCGTGCTGGCGTAATTTCTTTAAAAGTACAGCTCGATAATGCCGCGATAGCGGTCGCTAGAAAGATGATTTTTTTCATTTTGGTTAAAGAATTATGGCGCGAAAATATCAATTTCATTATTTGAAAAAATAACATCGGGATAAATACCCCCTTTTTCTACCTAGCACTCAAATTCTCGATTAATGAGCGAATATTATACAAGAATATTCATAGCATAATAACAGGTGCAGCCGCACATCAAGAATAAAACCGAATAAATATTCGGTTTTATAATTCATTCCTATCACTTTCTTGCGGGCATTCAAAATTGACATCAAATGCTTGTAAAAACATTTGGCAGCGCCGTCTTCGGAGTTCACGCAGCCACCATCACCATAGAAGTAAATGCCGATCGCGGCGCACAGATGGCCATTGTTGGCTTGCCCGATACAGCAGTGAAAGAGGCACAGCAGCGCATTAAAGCAGCTCTTACAAACTCTGAATACGAATGGCCTGTTAGAAGCCTTACCATCAACATGGCTCCCGCGGATGTGCGGAAAGAAGGCACCGCCTACGACCTGCCTTTGGCGGTTGGTCTCATGGCTGCTACCGACCAAATTCCGTCCGATCTATTAGAACATTTTATCATCATGGGCGAACTCAGTCTTGACGGAAGCCTCCGTCCCATCAAGGGTTCACTGCCGATTGCTCTTCAGGCTGCAAAAGAAAAGTTTCGGGGAATGATCATTCCTCTTGAAAATGCTAAAGAGGCCGCCATCGTAAATGACATTGAGGTTTATGGTGTTTCAAATATCAAAGAAGTAGTGCAGTTTTTTAGAAATGAGAAAACACTCGATCGCGTCATCATCAATACAGAAGAGGAATTCCAAAGGAGCTTGGATAATTATGCTGTTGATTTTTTTGATGTAAAAGGTCAAGAAACCATCAAGCGCGCATTTGAAATTGCGGCAGCGGGAGGACACAATGTAATTCTAATCGGCCCGCCCGGCGCGGGAAAGACGATGCTTGCGAAAAGGTTACCCACGATTTTACCACCTTTAAATCTAGGTGAAGCACTCGAGACAACCAAGATTCACAGCGTGGCGGGAAAGGTTCGAAAAGATCAAGCGCTCATTTCTACAAGACCATTCAGATCCCCCCACCACACGATTTCAGATGTAGCGCTTGTCGGCGGGGGTAGTTTTCCGCAGCCAGGCGAAATCTCATTGGCACACAATGGTGTGCTCTTTCTTGACGAACTTCCTGAATTCAAACGAACGGTCCTCGAAGTCATGCGTCAGCCACTTGAAGATCGAACCATTACTATTTCGCGTAGTAAATTTTCTGTTGACTATCCCGCAAGCTTTATGCTCATCGCGTCGATGAATCCGTGTCCTTGCGGATATTATAACCATCCCGAGAAAGAATGCGTTTGCGGGGTTGGGGGGGTGCAGAAATACTTAAATAAAGTCAGCGGACCTCTCTTAGACCGCATCGACATCCACATAGAGGTCACTCCGGTGAGTTTTAACGAACTTACTGCTCAGGCCGCGGGTGAGACAAGCCAGGTTATTCGCGAGCGCGTTATAACGGCTAGAAGGGTCCAAGAAAAGAGATACACAAAACGCAAAGAAATCCACTGCAATGCTCAAATGGACTCACGACTGCTCAAACAGGTGTGTGTGATCAACGAAGCGGGTACAGCCCTTTTGAAAACGGCCATGGCAAAACTGAAACTTTCCGCAAGAGCTTATGACCGCATTCTAAAAGTAGCACGTACCATTGCTGATCTTGAAGGCTCCGAAAATATCCAAACCCATCACCTTGCCGAAGCCATTCAATACCGAAGTCTCGATCGCGAAAATTGGGCGGGTTAATCACTCTTTTACCAACGTCCTAGTGTTTTCGCCTATACTTAAGAAATAGACTCCGCGATCCAGGTTAGATGTTTCAATTACCGCGCGTGATGCATTGGTGCTTTCTTGAATAATTACTTTACCGCATAAATCCATTAAGGTGTAGCGAATATTTATTGCTGAAGCCTTTTCCAATACAATAAAGTTTGAGAAGGGATTTGGAAAAACATTTTCTACCGAACGTTCATTCGGTTCAACTGAAACGATAATAATATCTTCACAGTCACTCACCGCCATACATCCTTCTGTGTTGATCTCTACTGCATAGCTACCGGTTTGTGCTGGTGAAAAAACACTGTTCGTTTCACCCATTATATCTTGACCTGTCGTGCAGTCAATCCATTGATAATTCATGCCTGACGGTTGAGCGGTCATGCTATTCTGTTCCACTGTAATAGTCGGCACAGGATACGCTTGGACGGAAATAACAATCTCATTACTTTGCCCCACCATCATTCCTTGCACATTCGAAATGGTACAATACACAACGCTTCCATCACTCAACAAAGACGTTAGGAATGTTGGTGTCTCTGCGACCTGCAGCACCTGTCCGTCCACGTACCAACTATAACTGAACACTTCTCCATTTCCTGGAGTAACTGTCGCATTGAATGATACAAAATCTCCTTCGCAAATATTTACGTCATCCGCCGTAATAACCACTTCATAATCTACCGACACCGATACCGTATGAAAACCAAGATTTGTGAAGGTATTCTGAGCAAAAGAATTCCACTGCGTTTGACCAATGCTCCAATCGGTTGTTGGTCCGGTTACTTCGGGCTTTCGCACCAGTGTGTACTCAGAAGTAAAACCTCCGTCACTCACGGCCCAATTCGTTCCTGGATCGATTCCAACTTGACCTATAATATCAATGCTCTCACCGTTTCTAAGCAGAGCCAACGCGTCGTCTCCGTTAAAACTACAAACACCACCGGTAGTTATATCAGCTAAACTTAATAGTTCCGCAACACCTTGGTTATTCGCAACTACAAGCACGTCTTGTGGATTCAATGTTCCCGTCAAATTCAAAGTGCTACTTGCTGTTGTCGCACCGTTGGTGTACAACGCGATAGAATAAATGCTTAGATCCACCGCACTAGAAGTTGGGTTGTAAATTTCAAAAGCTTTATTATTTCCACTTCCCTCTAAATACTCTGAGAAAAATAGTTCGTCACCTCCTCCCGAACTTGAGCATGTCATTACAATCGCATTGCTTGTAATCGACGAGGGGCTTGCACATTCAGCGTTGCTTTGCATAATGCAAGTCACAACATCTCCTGCAACCAACGTATTCGTGTTATAACTTACCACTCCCGTTGCAACCACGTTTCCATTCACATTCCACGTGAAAATAGGTGAGGTTCCTCCATTTGTAAAATTCGTTGTGAAAGAAATAAGCGTACTCTCACAAACCTCCGTGGTGCTTGCCGAAATGCTGAGTGTGGGAGTCACTGCATCGCATTGACCCCATTTTAAATTGTAGCTACTTCTGTTGGTGCTTGAGCCAATATTGACAACACTTGCAGAAGGATCAGCGTCAAATGAAGCACCGCTAAATGCTCCTGCTAAATAGATGTTATTTGCATCATCAATTAATAAGTGCGCCTCCTGGTTGGTTCCGTCGGCCCAACTAATATCATCAGCAAAAACGTAGTTCCCGTTTTCATCTAGAATCACAATTACAGAACTGAGCATAGAAAGCACAATCGTGTTCGTGCCCGCGTTGGGATTTGCATCAAAATCATCACTCACATAAAACGTTGAAATCACATTTCCTAAAGCATCACAACGAATAGTGCCGGCGTCTTCTCCAAGTGAACTTCCAAACTGCTTGACCCAAATAAAAGATCCGGTTGGAGAGAGCTTTTGCACAAAGACATCCGTTGAGCCAAGGCTTGTCAACGTTGCTGTTCCAGCACCCGCGTTAAAGTCGGGAGAGTTTTCAAAACGACCGAGCACCAACACATTTCCGTCATTGTCTGAAGTAATAGAAATCGCTTCATCGAAATTACTTGCGGTGCCAAAGCTTTGACCAAACACATACGTTTCAGAACTAGTCAGCTTAATCACAAATGAATCAAACGTATTGCCCACAGAGCTAATCGTTGTCCCCGGTTGATCTGGATTCATCGATAATGATTGCGAAAAAACACCTGCCAATAACATGTTGTCTGCATTGTCAAAGGATACATTATTGATCAAGGCTTGGCCACTTCCACTATTGTTTGCAATCTCCTTTTCTGCCAAAACCGAAAGGTCATTCACATTCAGATTTTGAATCAAAATAACCTGTACTTCTGAATTGTAAATCAGAAAAAGTTCGTTTGCATTATTAAATTCTAACTCTGCATTTACAAAGTTATATGTGCAGTTTGTTTTCTGTACGTGACCTTGGTAGTCACCATTGCTAGACAATTTGATCACGATTAAATCTCGTATATCTGTATCAATACCACTCGCCGTAATAGTCTGCGTTCCCGCGCCAGGATTAACATCAATGCTTCCTTGAAATTTCATGGTAAAATAAACATCACCATTACTATTTACTGCCACATCAATGGGGCGCTCCTCATTGGTATTACCAAAAGTTTTTACCCAAAGAAAATTGCCATTATTATCAAGCTTTTGCACAAACACATCAAAGTCACCGACTGCAGTAACCGATGAGACTGCGGTACCAGAGTTAAAGTCAACGGTGCCTCTGAAAATACCAATATTGTAAATATTGCCCGCCCCGTCCAATTCGTGGCGAGTGGTTCTTGAATAATTTGAACCATCAACTCCTCCAAAGGCCTTACCCCATGTGAGCGAAGGGACCTGCCCCTGCATTGAAATATTAGAAATTATTATACTAATGAAAAGTAAAAAGCTCTTATTCATAAATCTAAATTCTATCACAAAGAAAATCACTGTCTTCTCATTTACCTAAAATAAAAAACCCCGAATAATCGGGGTTTACTATTAATCGTATTTAGGCTTCTTGTCTCGCTTTTCAGCACGCTTCTCTTTCATCGACTTTGTTGCCTCTTTTTTGACTTCTTTCTTTTGGTCTTTGCTCTTTGCCATGATTATAGGGTATTTGAGTTTTTGCGAATATAGCGCTAATGTTGAATGATAAATCTTGCCCCAACATTTTTTCCAAATCTCTCTGCTCTAATATAATAAGAGCCTGATGGAAGATCAATCGTATCAAGACTTCCACCGCTTACAAACCTCTTCACCGGGCGTCCCAAACTATCATAAACGATGATGTTTTTTAACTCCAAAGGAACATTTATCACAGCTGACGTTGGGTTTGGAAATACACCGAACGTTTGTTCGGTTTTTATTTCCGAAACAGATGATACTTCACCATCATTTGGGTTAATGAGATTCTCTGCTTTATAGTAAACCAAAACAGCACTTTCATTGGCAGAGTTTGCAGCACCCCATGTTGGAACATTGATTACTGGTATATCATTGCCGACCGCAAGGCCGTTTGCTGCGATATGGCGCCCAACACAAACTACACCCTCGCTTGTTTTATACAAGCCATACATCTCCGTATTTCCGCCGCCTGCTTCGGTAAGAGTATCCCATACACCAACAATCAATGAGCTGTATTTTGGAACTTCAAAATCTTCTTCATAAACACGTACAAAGCTGTTCCAGCAACTCTTTCCACCGTAGTAAGGTTTCACCATTTTTTGATGTGCATTAGCGGTAGTAATTGTTCTTCTGCCAACACCTAGCACGCAAACATCTCCATTGCTACTCACTTTCATATTATTCTTCGCAATTCGAGTTGTATTAAGATTGGGCCAACCTGTATTCGGGTCTGGCCAACCGTCCAAGTTCGGGTCAGGGTGCGGCGTTCCATAAGAAGTAGTTCCCTCTGACATTTCTGCTAAATAAGTAGAATGAAAAAGGTCTCCGCTTGATAAGGCCAACTTTCCAAGCCATGATTCATGGATATCTCCTTGGGTTCCTGTGAATCGATTTTGAAAGCCATGCGCATTGGGATTGCTCATTATTTCATTCCCTTCCCATAAGTTCTCTGTATTATTTCCATGCGTGCGAGCACCGACCACTAAATAATCATTTGCATAGTCTATTGCTAACGCATCAACATATTGATCGGGTAGTGATATTTGAAGATCTCCGCTGGGCGTGATCTCATGATAAAGTCTACTCCACCACTTCAAAGCTCCTGTATCATCAAACGCCACAACGGCGGGTTCAAAATCAGGGCTTCCAGAACCGTCTTCAAAATTGGCATATGACTTAAAATTCATACCGAGATAGACATGATTATTTCTTCTGTCAATAGCGATAGAACTCGCACCCCAAACAGGACAACACGCCTCTGGTGAATAGCCTGTGTAGCCGGGGCTTTCAGCCGATACATTGAATGGATCGCATGGACCTGTATAGAAAAAATCACTGGGCCATTTCCCCTTTCTCGTTCCTCCATTTCCATCAGGATAATAAGTATCAAACTCTTCCTGTGTCCAAGAACGCATTTCACATCGACCCCACGATTTCATTACAATTCCACTGTATGATAAAGTGCTATTGCCATTGTATGAGCTAGCGGGCACGCCCTTCCACTCTCCACCTTGTACTTGCCAATGGGTGCGCCAGTTCTCTACCACTCGACGTTCTCCATTTGCATCCAAACAATACATGGCGCTCCAATCGTACCCATGTGCTTCTCCAGATATATAATAAACTTCACCATCACTCGTCACATCCCATGGATGGGCCTCTTGAGCAAGGCTTTTCGCCCACACAACACGCATCCATGTCAGACCATTCGGTACTCCATCAATGAAGTTCCCATTCAATTTTCCAATGATATAACCACCATTGTTTGAGTCTGTGTCCTTGGTGGTGCAACTAATGTATAGGTCACCAGAAGTTTGATATGGTAAAGAGTTCGTTTTAATAAATCGTATATCCTCCACATCACCTTGAGGAAAACTCAATACCTGAAGCGTCGTGGATAAATCACTTGAAAGCCTCATCAAAAAACCGTAGCGATTACTCCCTAAAGAATTTGGAATATTGCCTGGATAACTTAAATAACTCAACGTGGTTGAAGTCGGCAGCCAGTCAAAGTCTTCACAATAACCAGAAACCAAAAAGGTTCCATCCGACAATTGAAACACATCATAGAAAGTCTCTTTTCCACCACCTCCCGCATAAGTAACAATGTTACTTTGCTCATAACTCATAAGCGGAAAAATTAGAAAAAGAAGTAAGAATCTGTTCATAGTGAGAGGTATTCGTTTTATCAAATGTAGTCAACATTAAATTTAACACACCACCCGAAACCATTCTAAACCACCAACGTATTGAGTAGCCTAATCCCGGGTGAATATGCACATTTTTACTGCCTCCAGAATTCTTTCATTTCTATTACTCCTCACCTCTCTCACCCTCCTGCAAACCAACACCAGTGCACAAAGCGGCACCGATTTTTGGTTTGCACCACCAGACATCACCGACCTTCACAACACACCAGGAGGGGAGCCTCTCTTCCTCGTTGTTTCGTCCACAGGTGCTGCGTCGGTAGTCACTATATCACAACCTGCAAACGCGGCCTTTAACGGAGGATCGCCCATTGTTGTGAATGTAGCCGCCAACCAGTCGGTAAAAGTGAATTTAACATCACTTAAATCGCAACTAGAGACACGCCCCACGAATACAATCGTCAACACAGGTCTGCGAATTCAAAGTACCACTAGTATCACGTGCTACTACGAGTGTGCTAATAACAACAACACAGATATCTGGGCGCTCAAGGGTCCAAACTCTCTCGGTACTGAATTCTATATTCCGCTTCACAAACACGCTCCGTTTTACAACGAGCCATTCGCCTCACCACACCAAGCTTTCGCTTCTTTTGATATTTGTGCTACAGAAAATAATACGGTCGTCACGATCTATTCTCCAACACCGCTCGACGGCAGACCAGCACTTCAACAATTCTCAATCACACTCAATGCTGGACAAACTTATTCAGCAGGATTCACAGGCACTAATCACACACAGCCTTCTACTCACCCTAGCGGTGCAGTGGTTTTGGCCGATAAGCCTATTACTGTTTCTCTAAAAGATGATTCCAATCACAACCCCTCTGGCGGTTGCTACGATATTCTCGGTGATCAAATCGTTCCAGTTAATGTCGTTGGTGAAGATTACATCGCAGTGAAAGGATCACTCAACAACAACGGCGATGAAAGCGTTGCTATCATGGCCACTCAGAACAATACACAAGTATTCGTAAACGGCGCAACAACTCCTGTTGCAACACTTTTTGCCGGTGAATACTATCGTCTCGACATGGACTACCTCAGTGGCTCGACTACTGAAAATGCGATGTACATTCATTGCAGCAAACCAGCATACGCAATGCACATCACTGGTTTCGGATGTGAAATGGGAATGGCACAATTGCCCCCGCTAAATTGCGCTGGCTCACAAACATTGAACTTTACGCGAGGCAGCTCACAAACATTTTACATCACACTACTTTGTCGTGCTTCAGCGGTAAACAGTTTTACAGTAACCGGACCTTCTGCCGCTCTCATTAATCCATCAAGTTTTCAAACTGTACCTGGCACCGGTGGTGAATGGCGTGCAGCACGCATCCAATACAACACCACAGAAGTCCCAGTTGACGCTACTTTTAAGGTGACCAATACTGCTGACGTATTCGCCCTTGGTGTAATCAATGGTGGCGCTTCAACAGGTTGTAAGTATGGTTACTTCTCTGAATTCGTTGCTCCCATTACTGTTAGTGCGAACATCGATCAAACGATTTGTGCCAATACAAGCGCAACACTCAACGGATCAATTGCTGGAGGAACAATCACTGGTGAATGGACATCAACTGGCACCGGTAGCTTTACTCCAAATGCAACTGCTCTTAATGCAGTGTATAACCCAAGCCCAGCCGACGCTGCAGCCGGTTCTGTAACACTTACACTTACTTCAACCGGTGCATGTACACCCGTTTCTGATCAGCTTGTTCTCACGATCACTCCTGCGCCAACTGTCAATGCTGGCGCTAATCAAACGGTGTGTGCAAATAATCCAAACATATCGCTCAATGGTTCTGTAACCGTTGCCAGCGGCGGTATTTGGACAGGTGGTGCAGGAACATTCATTCCATCAAACACTGCACTAAATGCTGTTTATGTCCCCACAACAAGCGAAATAAATAGTGGAAGTTTAGCGCTCACATTGACCACCACGGGTAATGGAATTTGCAATCCAATTGCTGATAACGTACTAATCACTTTCTCTCCAGCACCCATTGTTAATGCTGGTGTGAACCAAACAAAATGTGCGAATAATGCGGTAGTCACTTTAGCGGGATCTATCACTGTTGCATCAGGCGGAGTTTGGACAGGCGGACTTGGAAGCTTTAATCCTTCAGCAACAACACTAAACGCAACATACACTCCAACACCAGCAGAAATCGCCAGTGGAAGCATTACACTAACATTGACCTCTACTGGAAATGGAAATTGTAATAGCGTTTCTGATCAAATGACTATTTCATTCACGGCACCTCCAACAGCTAATGCTGGGGCAGATATTTTTAGATGCGCAAACAATGCATCAGCTCAACTAGCCGGATCCGTAAGCGTTGCTAGCGGGGGTCAATGGACAGGAGGACTTGGAACTTTTTCTCCAAACAACAACACACTTAACGCAACATATAATCCTACTGCCGCAGAAATTGCAAACGGTAGTCTTACGTTAACCCTCACCACAACAGGTAATGCATCTTGCTCTGCAGTAACTGATCAAGTAACAATCTTCTTCTCTCCAGCACCAACTGTTAACGCTGGAAGCGATTTATTATCGTGTGCAAACAATCCTAACGTCACCCTCAATGGCTCTGTAACCATTGCCAGCGGCGCCGTTTGGACAGGTGGCAACGGTGTTTTTTCACCAAACAATACCACACTCAATGCAACATACACTCCTACAGCTACTGAAATTGCTACCGGTCAAGTAACCCTCACATTGACGTCTACAGGAAATGGATTATGCAATGAAGTGTCTGATCAAGTTTTGATCACCATTTCTCCTGCTCCAGTAGTTAATGCAGGACAAAATATTTCGGCTTGTGCAAACAACGCAATAGTGAATTTAAGTGGTCAAGTCTTCAATGCTACGGGTGGAATGTGGTCAGGTGGCGCGGGAACATTCTTCCCCAACGCAAACACTCTGAATGCTACATATACACCAACACCAACAGAAATTGCAAATGGAAGTATCAACCTCACATTAACATCTATTTCAGCAAACTCATGTAACGCCGTTTCTGATGATGTACTCATCACATTTGCGCCCACTCCAATTGTAAACGCAGGTGTAGATCAAACGGTCTGTGGAAACAATGCTGTTGTAACGCTCAATGGTTTTGTAAACTTCGCATTGGGCGGCCAATGGTCCGGCGGTCTTGGAATTTTCACACCATCAAACACCGCTCTGGGCGCCACTTATAGCCCCACCGCAACAGAGATTGCAAACGGCTTTGTTGACCTTACGCTTACAAGTTCCGGCAACGGGTCCTGCATTGCAGTAACCGACGTGGTGAGAATCAACTATACTCCCGCTCCAACAATTTCAATTATCGGCGGAGTTCAACCTTGCACAAACAACCCGACATATCAGGCTTCTGTTAACTTCTCGGTTGCATCCGGAATTCTCTGGTCAGGCAACGGTAGTTTCAGCCCATCAAACACATCAAGCAATATCACTTATTCACCAACGGCTGCCGAACTTTTAGCTGGCACATTTGATCTAGGTGTAGTCACAACTGGCAACGGTAATTGTATTGCAGTCGACGATAACATTACTATCGAATTCATCAATGCTCCTATCGTAAATGCTGGTGCTGATCAAACGGTATGTGTAACGTCATTAGACGTAGCCCTCAGCGGAAGCATTTCTGGATCTGCTAACACTGGTATTTGGACCTCATCTGGAACAGGAACCTTCAGTCCAAGCAACACTGCGCTCAACGCTGTTTATACGTGTAGTGCGGCAGATTCACTAGCTGGTTCTGTCCAAATTACATTAACCTCAACCTCTGCCAATTCGTGCATAAATGAAAGTGATTTCATGATCATTTCCATCTTACCTGCAGGTATTGCAAACGCGGGCAATGACCAAACAGTTTGTGGTAATAATGCAAACATTCAACTCAATGGTATCATCAGTGGCGCTGCGACATCCGGAGTATGGACATCATCTGGTACGGGGTCTTTTTCACCAGATAACAATACCATCAACGCGACTTACATTCCAAGTGCATTCGATATTGCAAATGGAGGTGTTGATCTGATTCTTACTGCCAACAGTTGCAACATCGCAAAAGATACACTTTCGGTACTGATCACTCCTGTGAGAACGATCTCCGTAGGAGAAGATGCAACTTATTGTGCCGATATCGAAACATTTGATTTATCAGCGCTAATTGAGAATGGTCCACAGAATTTAGTGTGGAGTACCACTGGCACAGGCACCATTACACCAAACGTGAATGCGGTGACCATTACATACAATCCTTCCGCTCAAGACCTCGTGCAGCAGACCATCACGTTCACTGCTACAACGCTCAACAATGGATCGTGTGTGCCTGTTTCTGATCAAATCACTATTGAATTATTTCCTACGGGAAATGTGACCGCAGGCCAAGATCAAATCGTTTGTGCCAACAATGCGAACGTCGCTCTTAGCGGCACAATCAGTGGCGGCGCGTCTGAGGTTGTTTGGACGACTTCTGGCACTGGGCTTTTTGTACCAAATGCTTCTGATATCAACGCGACTTACGTTCCAAGTGAACAGGATATTCTTGCGGGCACCGTCACACTTACCATTCAAGCAACCAATTCTTGTAACGAAGCGATTGATGAACTCATCGTTACCATTACTCCAGCACCTGTTGTAAATGCAGGAGCAAATCAAACATTGTGTGGCGCCAACCCTGCATTCCAATTAGAGGGTACCGCTTCAAATGTAAATGGAATCATTTGGACAGGTGGTAACGGAACGTTCTCTCCAAACAACACAACACTAGACGCTCTATATATTCCGACACCAACCGAACAATCATTCGGTTCGGTAACATTGACTCTATCATCAACCTCAAATGGCAATTGTACTCCTGTTTCAGATGCAGTAGTACTATTCATGACTTCAGGAATAGTTGTAAATGCTGGTCAAGATCAAACAGTCTGCTCTAGTTCTGAATTCACACAACTAAATGGTGGTGTTTCAAACGGCTCTTCAACGGGTATTTGGACTACCACGGGGTCTGGAACTTTCTCCCCTGATAATACTTCGCTTAATCCGATGTACACCTTCAGTGAGTCAGATCTTTTACTTCCTGAAATCGAGTTTGTACTCACCTCTACAAACAACGGAAACTGCCCTGTCGAAAGTGATACAGTACTCGTAATATTTGGAGCTTCAGCATTCAGCAACGCTGGATTGGATATTCAAATTTGCGGTAATCAACAAACGGTTACTTTAAACGGAGCTGTTTCTGGAGGAGCATCTACCGGTGTATGGAGTACCAATGGCGGCGGCACTTTTGTAGACAGCAACAACCTAAATACAGTTTATAACATCAGCAACTCTGATATTCTTTTAGGTGAGTTCGAAATATATTTAACTACTACCAACAATGGCGATTGCCTTGCTGGAGTAGACACACTAAAAGTGTTTGTAACGCCTGTCTCCGTAGTGACAGCGGGAAGTGATTTCACAGTATGCGAAACAGAAACCGAACTTTCACTCGGTGGATCTATTTCAGGAGCCTCAAACTCCGGAGTGTGGTCGAGCTTAGGCACGGGTACTTTTTCTTCTAATACTTTCGGAGAAAATATAACGTACAATCCATCTGCAAGCGATATCACGCAAGGCAGCGTTGAAATTATTCTCACTAGCGATAACACCGGCATCTGCCCTCCTAGCAGCGACAACGTAGTTATTACATTCAGCGAAGTAGCCATCGTTACTGCTGGTTCTGATCAGCTAATTTGTTCTAGTGAAAATAGTGTTAGCCTGGCAGGCACCGTTAGCTCTACCAACGGCACCGCTATCTGGACTTCTAGCGGTACTGGCCTTTTCGCTAATAACACCGCAAATGCAACAACTTACAGTCCATCAAATAGCGATATTGCAATTGGTGAAATAACCCTCTACTTCACATCCACGAACAACGGCGCGTGTGAAGCAGCTGTGGATAGTTTGACCATTACCATCGTTGAAGCCATCAGTGTGAACGCTGGTAGTGATCAAATCATTTGTGGAGATAAAAATTCTGTAGATATCAATGGTCTCATTTCTGGTAGCGCTAGCGCTGGAGTGTGGACCACCACGGGCACTGGCACATTCAGCGCTAGTCCCACAACGCTGCAAAACAGCTATACTTTGAGCGCATCCGACATAAGCATCGGAATGATTGATCTTATTCTAACCTCGACAAGTTCTGGCATTTGTCCAAACGATAATGACACATTAAAAGTCATCGTGCAGCCCGTTCCAATAGCGGCTTTCACTAGTGAATCCGATGAAGAGCTTGGAGTGGAGTTTACTGATGAATCCATTGGTGCGGCATCATGGGATTGGTCATTTGAAAATGGCGCCACATCCGCAGTTGAAAATCCCTTGGTCACTTTCCCAGAAGCGGGTCAATATGAAGTGATCTTGATTGTAACAAGCACAGCAGGCTGCAGCGATACGATCATCTCTGTTGTTCAAGCATTTGACAAAGCAATTGATCCTATCGACTTCCCAACGGCGTTCTCACCGAATGGCGATAATAGCAACGATGTATTACACGTACTCGGAGGTCCTTTCGAAGAAGTTGATTTCAAGATTTACAACAATTGGGGAAATGAAATTTTCTCCACCTCCGATCCAGAAGGCGGATGGGACGGCACATACAAAGGCACGCATCAACCAGTTGGCGTTTATGTGTACACCGTAACTGGAACAACTATCGACGGTAAAAAAATCAAATTATCCGGTAACGTAACACTCATCAGATAATCCACAAAACCATTACAACAATGAAAAATATTACACAACATATCATCGCGGTTGTTTGCCTCATGTGGACTATCAGCGCAGCGGCACAAGACTTTCACTTTTCGCAATACGATGCATTACCGATGTACTACAACCCCGCGCAAACCGGGCAATATGCGAATGAAAAAATCCCCTATCGCTTTTCTGGAACATATAGATCCCAGTGGCAAAAATTAAACGGAAAGCCCTACAGCGCCATCGGCGCGGGTTACGACATGCCCTTCGATCGATTTGGAGCAGGTCTCGTTTTGATCAACCATATCTCTGGCGCATCAAACTTCGATACCTTTCAAGCAATGGCAAGTGGCTCTTATCGTATCACGGATAAGTCTTCGAAGAATCACTTTCTCACAGTAGGTGCACAACTAGGCATTTATCAAAAGAAATTTTCTCAAAGAGATCTTCTTTTTGAAAATCAATACACCGCTGCAACCGGTTTAGATCCAACCCTTCCAAACGGTGAAACACTTGCAGATATGAGTATCCTAAAATTCGATGCAAACATGGGAGTGTGGTACAAGTTTGTTCAGCCCAATAAAAAATTCGCGTCGAGTTTGGGGATTTCATTATACCATTTAACACAGCCCAATGAATCATTCACGGGAGAGTCAAGCAAACTTCCGATGCGTTGGAATGGAATATTCAACACCGATATTTTCATTGATCAACAATGGACCGTGACGCCCACTGTACTATTCATGCAACAAGCAAAGGCACAAGAAATAAATGCCGGTATTATCGGAGCTTATAAAATTTCATCTACCAGCTACACGATCCTTGCGGGAGCAAGCGTGCGAGTAAAAGATAGCGTGGTAATGCAACTCGGAATGCGCCACCGCAACAACACATTCCGCATTAGTTATGACTTGGTAACAAGTGGTTTGAAAAATTACAGCGGCACTAGAGGTGGCTTCGAAATGGGCTTCACGTATTGCGGTTGGAATTAATTTTATTTCACATTGTAAGCAATCTGTTCTGCCTCGTCTAATCGTATATTTCACAAACTAAAATCATGAAGTATACAATAGCAGGATTTATAGCAGGGATATTATTCATAGTATCTTCAGCTTTTCAGAATGATTCAAAAATGAAAAATCAAATAGACCACCATCCGTACTACTCACGCACGGACTCGACAAAACTTGTATTGCCCGATTCCACGTGGAAATCAATACTTGACGAAGATACCTATCTCGTTGCTCGCAAAGCAGCAACAGAGCGTGCATTCACGGGTGAGTATTGGAACTTTGAAGGGCTTGGAACATACTACTGCAAAGCATGCGGAAACGCTCTTTTCAAAAGCGATGCAAAGTTTGCTTCATCATGCGGATGGCCCAGTTTCTACGAAGCAATTAGAAAAGATGGAGTCACCTATGTCAATGACTTTTCGCACAACATGATTAGAACGGAAGTTAAGTGCGGTCGTTGTGATGCACACCTCGGTCACATCTTCGATGATGGACCACCACCCACATACAAACGCTTCTGCATGAATAGCGTTATCCTTGAATTCGAACCTGAAAAATAATTAGTCGAGCCGAACTTCGTGATATAAGTTAGGCGTTCCATAAGTCCCGCCCAGAGCGGAAATCAGACGATGATAATCTTTCACAAAAGCAAGATCTAGTATCTTGCTTTTTTTATAAGTATAATAGTCTAGCTGATACAGTCCTTGTCCGCCAACGTATTCGAACCCATATTTTTTTGCGATTGCCTTCGTCTCCTCTAGACTTTTATTTGTGCCTATAGTAACATTCTGGCTATTAAAATAAGTCTGATTCTGAGAATAAACTTCATTGAGTGAAATCGATAAAAAAGACACATTGGGGTCAGAAGCCAACGTATTTAAAATAGTCTGTTTTTCAGTTTGTGATAAATTGTCTAGGGTTATCTCAGCGGTATAGCTACCAAGACTATAAACGCGAGAAGAGTATTTCTTAGACCACGCATTTACCAATCCTTCCCAGCTCTTATCATCTTGACATTTTTCAAAATTTCTAATAATGTAGTAGTGATTCTTCGTGTACTCCACCGGATAGTTTATAGTCCCAAATCTCAATGATGAATATTTCTTCTTGGTAAAAACAATTGGATAAACAGTATAAGAACTATGCAGAGAAATATGAAAATACAGTGATTGCTTTTGTTTATCATGAAAAAACCACATCGAGTCGACCTCTTCCACGACTCGTAGATCCAATAAGCCGCCTTCCTTGGTATTAATATCTCTTAAAACATCGTGGGCACCGTCCTCCCAAACAAATAACGAATCAACGTGGAGAATAGGCGCTTTAGCCACTACGGGATATGTATACCTACTACCCCCACCCTCAAAGGATTCGCGCATTTCAATGTTGTCGCCATCAATCATTTCAAAAACCAACTTCACAGTCATATAAGACCGGTCGCTTTGCGCATTAAGAGCCGAGCCTAGAAGAATAAAAACAGCCAGGAAAAAATATCTCATTGGGTAAATTTAATAGACTTTACAGACAAGTCCTCATTCGGTTCATACAACCTTACTGCCAGAATCAATGTCAAAGGAACATAACATCACTATCATGAAGTACCTTCTAAGTCTTTTAGCCCTTGTCACACTTGCATCAAACGCCAAAGCTTATCAACCAACCCTTCAAAGCAACCAAACTTGGGAGGTAACGATTTACGGTCTCATCGTTCAAAACGTCAATCACACACTGGGAAACCCAACAATAATTAATGGCCAAGAATACATCCCCGTAATTTCTAATAACTCAACTTTTCCAGGAGAGCCCTTCGTAGTCGCATATCTGAGAGAAGATGTTGCTGAAGAAAAAATTTACATTTACGAAAATGGAGAAGAATTTCTACTCTATGATTTCAATGTTGAAGCGGGAGATATAATTACCGTACGCTCCGTAAATAGCAATGTGGATATTACTATTACAGATGTTTCTTTTGTTGAAATCAATGGGGTTTCTAGGAAAAAGATATCCTATGCACAAAGCGAGTGGTTCGTTGGCGATTACACCGAGGGCATTGGCTCGCGCTACGGCCTCATCGATTTTGCAACTGCCCAAATCACCGACTACGCACCATGGCTTACTTGTTATTATGAAAGTGGAGAATTGATCTGGGATAACAACTTTGATAAACTCAGTTGCGATGCTGTCTTAAACGTTAATGAATTGGAAAAAATAGAACTTACTATCTTTCCAAATCCCACATCTGATGCACTATTCATTAATATTTCTAATAACATTTCAGGTCAGATTCTTTTTCAAATTTTTGACAGTGCCGGAAAATTAGTTCTTGAAAAAATGGAAGTAAGCTCCAACGTTGTTCGCTTGGACGTTTCTGATTTAGCAGCTGGAAATTACACCATCAAAGCCACGAGCGATCAAGTGTCTGTAAAGCCTATTTCTTTTTTAAAAAAATAATCTAGCTCCACTTTCTACATTTGTGAGAAATAATATTCTCATTTATGCCTCTTATTCTTCCCGTTAAAGGCGTCACTCCAAAGTTTGGAAAAGACTGCTACATCGCCGAAAATGCAACAATCGTTGGTGAAGTTGAAGCTGGTGACCAGTGTTCTTTTTGGTTCAACGCCGTTGTTCGTGGAGATGTGCATTTCATCAAAATGGGAAATAAAGTAAATGTTCAAGACGGCGCGGTAATTCATTGTACCTATCAAAAATGTCCAACAACTATCGGTAACAATGTGTCCATCGGACATCGTGCAATCGTTCATGGCTGCACCATTCACGACAATGTGCTTATCGGAATGGGTGCAATTGTAATGGATAATTGTGTGGTCGAATCAAACAGCATTGTAGCTGCAGGCGCGGTCCTTCTCGAAGGCACACACGTTCCATCAGGCAGCATCTTCGCTGGAGTGCCCGCAAAAAAAGTAAAAGAAGTTTCAAAAGAATTATTCGAAGGTGAAATCCAACGAATAGCCAACAACTACATCATGTATTCCGAGTGGTTCAAATAATCCTATCGCGGATTTTTTACCAAGTCTTCTAGGCAATCCACCCACGTCTGACTCTCGTTCAAACTACTCACAAGTTGTACATGCTCGCCACCATTTTCTTCAAAAAGCTCTTGGTATTCATCTCCGATTTCAATAGTTGTTTCGAGGCAGTCCGCAACGAAGGCCGGTGAAAATACAAGCAGCTTTTTAGCTCCTTGCTTACCCAACTCTTCAATCACTTCATCGCTGAATGGCTCTATCCATCCCTTGCCCAATCGGCTTTGGAAACAAACGGTGTACTTGTCCTCTGGAATTCCCAATTGTTCTACAATGCTGCGCGTTGTAGCATAACAAGTAGCTTTATAACAAAGCTTATTCTCGTCATTGATTTCATGCTCACAACTGTGATTGCGGCACTTATTGTCTTTGTAAATTTTATCTAGTTGTCGTTCAGGAAGTCCATGATAACTGAATAATACATGATCGTATTCTTTCCAGTTGTGCTCTCGGCCGCGCTCTACAAATCCCTTAATGAATAAAGGATGATCATAAAACTGCGTAACAAAACGCACGTTCGGAAAAGTCCACCAGCTCTTCATTTCATCCATCACCTTCTCAATCACTGATCCAGTGCTCGCAGACGCATATTGCGGAAACATCGGGATCACCACCATGTCATGCGGCTCCCAATCTCTGATACTCTCCAAAGCACTTGCAATAGATGGATTTTGGTAACGCATAGCTAAAAATACTCGCGTCTCATCTCTGTCAAATTTTTCTTGAAGCAGCTTCTGCACCTGGCGGCCAGAGTGAATCAATGGCGAACCATTTTCAGTCCAGAGCTTTTTATAAACCGCAGCACTCTTTCGGTGACGGAAAGGAACAATAATTCCATTCACTAAAATCTTACGGCCAAGCCAGTTAATATCAATAACCCGTGGGTCATTCAAAAACTCGGTCAAATAGCGATACACGTCCTTCGGTGCAGGACTGTCAGGTGATCCAAGATTCACCAATAATACAGCGGTCTTCTTTTTCATAATGAGAATGCAAAGGAAACAAAGCTTTCAAATAGAAAGTTCAACCCAGCGAATATTGATTGTTTTATGACATTAGTACATTGAAAATCTAAATTCTATGGTTCGTATTCCTTTTTTTTTAGATTTGACCCACACTAAACCGTATATTTTATGAAATTTCAAGTTACTCATCAAGACTCCTATTCAAGGGGCGAACTACTTCTGCGCACGTTTTTCGGCATTTTTTACATCCAACTCCCACACATGTTTGTGTTGTTGTTCATTCAAATCGGTGCGATGTTCATTAACTTCATTGCTTTCTGGGCAATTCTATTTACAGGTAATTATCCACGCGGAATGTGGAATTACATGGTAAAATGGTTGCGTTGGAACTGGCGTCTAAGCGCTCGCCTAAACAACCTAGCCGATGGTTATCCAGCATTCGGATTAAATGCAACGGATGATAAAACTGTGTTCGAAATTGAATACCCAGAAAGATCAAGCCGCGGAACGCTTCTTCTAAGAACTTTCTTCGGATTTTTCTACATCTTCATTCCTCACGGATTTTGCCTCATATTTCTCGCACTAGGTGCTCTATTCGTGAAAATGATTGCATGGTGGGTAGTACTAATCACTGGAAAGTTTCCAAAAGGAATGCATGACTACTTAGTTGGTGTAATGCGTTGGAGCAACCGCGTGTTGGCTTATTACTACAACCTTACAGATACTTATCCTCCATTTAGCATGAAGGAAACTGAATCTGCAAGCCAAGCTTTAGATCACAACATTTAATAGCTAATTCACAATAAAAAAAGGGCGGCCTTCATCAGTGAGGGCCGCCCTTTCTATTTCCACGTGAAAATCAATCCTCAAAGTCACTCTTCACATCCACTACCAATCTCTCCGCTCTATTCGCAACTTCCCATGCAGTGTGGAAAATCAAATGTCCGATCGTTGACATTTTCTCATACATGATCTTTTCAGGATCATCTCCTGGTTGATGGTAATCCTCATGGACACCACTGAAATAAAAGATCACAGGAATATTATGCTTCGCAAAATTGTAATGATCTGAACGATAATAAAAACGATTCGGATCATTCGGATCATTGTAAGTGTAATCCAAATCCAACTTTGTATAAGTCTTATTGCTAGCCTCTGAAATGCTATGAAGCGATGTACTCAGCTTATCAGATCCAATAATATAAACATACTTTTCATTGTCTTTGTGCTGATCATCTACACGACCAATCATATCAATGTTTAAGTCACACACAGTATTTTCTAAAGGAAAAATAGGATACTCCGAATACCACTCGCTTCCTAAAAGTCCTTTCTCTTCGCCACTTACGTGAAGTACCAAAACACTTCTCTTCGGACCATTTCCATCCTTCTTGGCAGTCTGAAATGCCTCGGCAATTTCCAATGCGGTCACCGTTCCCGATCCATCGTCATCAGCACCATTGTAGATTTTGCCATTCATTTCACCTACGTGATCGAAGTGCGCAGAAACAACTACCACTTCATTCTTCAACGCAGGATCAGAACCTTCAATAAAACACAATACATTTTCTGCTTGAATTGATTGCTTTTCCGAAACAAGCTTTATACTACCCTTCGTCTTTAGTACCTTGCTACGCGGAGTTTTTTTCTTGTTAATGCTCTCCTTAATTGCTTCTACACCCTTCTGCTTCCCAGCTTTCATGATAGCATCGCCCATACTTGGTGAAATGAAAAAGTATGGCAATACTTCTTCTTCAGTGTTCTTTCCCTTTGGATAATCCAACGCCATTCTTGGTTCATCCAAGAAATAAGCAACGCGCTGCAAAATGTAATCGAAGTTGGGTTCAATATAAAGAATGGCCTTCGCACCTTTCGATGCTGCCAAATCTCTTTTCATTCGAAAGTCATCACTCCACTCACTCATAGTATTGTTCCCCGTGAAAATAGAGTTCCCAGCCGCGTCCACAGGCTCGCCCATGAAACACAATACAATAGCATCTTTTACATCGATGCCTTTGTAATCATTGTATTTATCCGTCTCGATACCATATCCTGCAAATACAATCTTCAAATTCGAAAGATCTACTTGATCAAACCCTCCGAACGAATAGTAATCTTTTTTAAAAGCATAATTACCATTTCCTACTGTAATGCTAGAGCTGCCTATTTTAACCTTCTTCAATGGATATTCCTGCTTGTAGCTTCCATTATTACACGGACCCACGCCCATTGTTTTGTATTGCTGAATGAGATAATCTGCAGCCATTCTCATTTCCTCAGATCCTGTATCTCTGCCTTTATAGGCATCGCTAGCTAAAATGTATAAATGCTCCTTCAGCTCTGCAGGGGTAATCGTCTTAGCATATTTTATCGCCAACGTATCCGCCTGAGCGAAAAGTTGTTCCCCGTGAAAAACAGCACTTAGCGCAAGTGCTAATTGAAGTATTCTCTTCATAGATTAGTTACAGTTTATTTTATTGACTCTATTCGCATGTCTTCCTCCTTCAAATGGTGTACTTAAAAAAGTGTGAACCATTTCGAAAGCACTCTCCTCAGAAATAAATCGAGCAGGCAAACAAATGATGTTTGCATCATTGTGTTGTCTAGCCAGAGCTGCAATCTCATTCAACCAACACAACGCAGCACGAATACCAGCATGCTTATTCGCTGTCATGCAAACGCCATTAGCCGAACCACAAATCAATATTCCTAATTCGCCTGATCCAACCACAGCCTCAGCTGTTTTATGTGCGTAATCCGGATAGTCTGTGCTCTCCAAAGAATGAGTACCATAATCTTGAATCGTATGGCCTTGTTGTTGTAACATTGCTTTGACTTTTTCTTTCAACTCAAAGCCTGCATGATCTGAACCGATGTGTATGGTCATAAGGGTATTAATTGTACAACAAAAGTAAATGAGACTTCCACGTGAAAAATCAACTTATTACAAATGGTATTAGCAAAGGATAAAAGAGCTACATCCCCTCATTTCCATTCACTTAAGGTGGTTATCCACAAATACACCACTTTACGTGTCAATTCACGTGTAAAAGTTTCTGAGAAAAAGATTTGTTTTTTCCAGCTTTTCTCTGCCTTAACAAAAACTTCATCCCTTGTACACACAGCTATGAAAAGTATTGGAACTTTTGCCAACGCAGCTGTGAACACTTTGGAACTGATTTTTTCAAAAAACTTTTCAGAACAAAGCAATATACACAAGTTGTTAATATCAGATTTAACCCTTTCATTTACATTCTATTCATATTCTAGAAACTTGTTTACAACATTGAACCAAATGTGTGAAGATTAATTTTGCAACAACCCAAGAACAAACTTTTAAACTCAATTAACACCTCTTATTAAGAATTACTACTTTTCTTTAAAAAGAATATATAAATACTCTTTGTAAAAAAGACGTTACACGTGAAAATATGAAGTGCATCTTTGCCACATGGTTAACATTCATTCTTCTGGTCATTCAAGCCCAAGGACAGTACACAAAATACTACTTTCCCAGTGGAGCTGTGTCCAGCGAAGGAACGATGGAAAATGGCCTGCCAAATGGCTATTGGAAAACCTATTATGAAGATGGTGGACTTAAAAGCGAAGGAAACAGAGCCCAATTTCAACTCGATTCTACCTGGAAATTCTATCGTTCTGACTCAACTCTGGAACGAATAATAACCTACAAGGAAAACCTAAAAAACGGACCAGAACAACTCTTTGATACCACCGGGAAAATTCTAACAGAAGTACTGTTTGTCAATAATATAAAAAATGGTCCAAGCAGAACATTCTACTCTTCTGGTCAAGTTCATAAAGTTATTCCCTTCGAAAACAACAAGGAAGAAGGTAAAGGGGTCGAGTACGCCGAAGACGGAAGAATCATCACAAATACTGTTTACAGAAACGGATTCATTTATTCTGAAGAGCTTATCAATCGCTACAATTCAGCGGGCAAAAGATCAGGAATATGGAAAGACCTACATCCCAATGGAGTGGTTCGTGAAGAAGGAAATTGGACCAATGGCTTGAGGAATGGAGTCTTCAAATTCTTCAATAAAAAAGGTGAACTAGAAAGAATTGAAAATTACGAGAACGGTGAATTAGTCGTAAACGATGGCGGACAATACGCCATGATTGATATTCGAAAAGAATACTACGAAGACGGAAAAGTAAAACTAGAGGGTAGCTATCGAAATGATAAGAAACACGGTACGTTCAGAGAATACGATCGAGATGGAAAACAAATCAATGCATATCTCTACGAGAATGAAATCAAGATAGGCGAAGGAATGATCGACTCTATCGGCCGCAGACAAGGCCCATGGAAGCTCTTTTATCCCGACGGAATAGTTAGAGCCACTGGAAGCTATATTGATGGAAAGAAGGATGGTCCATGGCAGTTCTATTTCAACAGCTCGAAACTAGAACAGAAAGGAAATTATAAGGATGATTTACCGATCGGAAACTGGCAGTGGTTCCACGCTTCCGGAGGAATGCATCGCGATGAATACTACCGCAAAGGAAAGGAAGACGGTCATGCCATTGAGTATGATTCCATCGGAAACATTATCAACGAAGGTGATTACATTGATGGACTCAAAACTGGTAAATGGAAATTATCTGTAAATGATCACATCGAAGAAGGTGAATACCTCGACGGCGAACGAAACGGCCTTTGGGTATGGTACTATGATAATGGACAAAAAGCTTTCGAAGGTGAATACCAGGTTGGAACCCCAGTAGAGAAACACAAGTACTGGTACCGAAACGGAAACATTCGAATGAGAGGAAAATACGAAGGTGGCGAACTCGCAGGTAGATGGGAATATTTTGACGAAATTGGAACCTTGGAACTCACTATTGAGTATGAAGCGGGTTTAGCAGTAAGAATTAACGGACAAAAAATAAAATTGCCCAAACCCAAAGAAGACCAATAATTGTAGTTCACCACCCTCATTATGCACCACCCCACCCCCGAAGAGATATTAGATCATCCTTCTGATATTTTAGCGATCATCGACCCCGTTTCTTGTCGTGTCGTGAAGGCCAATGGTGTGTTTGAGAATTACTACAAGCGCCTGGATAATTCTTCTGTAGGTATTGCTATCACTGATGTTTTAGGTGATAGCGTTCCACATGAAAAATGGCACATCGCCTGCCAAGAAACAATCAAAAACGACTACATCATCATCAAAGATTGGATGCCAAATGAATGGTTTTACCTATCAAAAATTGTAGTCAAAAAAAAGCCAGCAGTTCTATTAAGAGTCTCGCCTCAAAACGAAAGATCCTTAACAGATCAGTACAAACTTCTATTCGAAAAAAATGTAGCCGGGGTTTATAAAACCTACTACGAAGGTGGTTTGATTTCGTGCAACAGAGCATTCGCTAGAATGATGGGTTATGAAGATGAAGTAGATCTCCTTTCCCGCACTGCATATAGTTTTTATCCAAATAAAGAAGACAGAGAGAAATTTCTAAACGACGTAAAAGCGAATCCTATTCTCGTCAATTATGAAATCAAACTCAAAAGAAAAGACGGTGTTATTATCACATGTTTAGAAAATACTTTTTTGGAAGAAGATGAAGCTGGCAACAAAATTATCAGCGGAACCATCATCGATATTACTGAACAAAAAAATGCGGAAATCGCCACCCAGGAAAGCGAAGAGCGATTTAGAACACTCGCAAACGTGTCACACGAAAGCGTGGTGTTTGTCAAAAAAGACCGGACGATCATTGACGTAAATGATCAATTTGCAATCTTGTTTGGCTACTTTTCTCGTGTAGATATTACAGGAAGAAAATTATCTGAATTTATCGCTGACGAGGATATTGTAAGAATTGAATCCGGGATTGAAATTTCATCAGCAAACAAAGGTGAAGTTCGAACCATCGACCGCTCGGGAAAACCACTGTTCCTCGATATCACCGGTAGTGCTGTTAGCTATAAAGGCGAGCAAGTTCAAGTGTTTGTTTTGAACGACATCACTGCAAGAAAAAAAGCAGAATTCGCATTGGAGCAAACGGTCGTTCGCTTCAGAAACCTATTAGAAAATTCTCCAAACGCAATCATCATCCTCACGGATGAAAAAATAAAATATGCCAATACGGTAGCCTTGAATCTCTTAGGGGTTCAGGACGAAGATGATATCTACGAAAAGAATTTCCTCCAATTTATTCCACCAATTTTCAAGTCGGAAATAAAGAGAGATCTCACAGCCGTACGTGAAGGTGCTGAGCTAGACTACAAGGAGATTCGAATCAAGGACGACGACGATAATGAAATCGACGTTGGGATGCTATCCACTCTAACCATCTACGAGAACAAGCCATCCATTCAAATTTCATTGAACAACATCAGTGAAAGAATGCAGCTCGTTCAAGAACAGATGCGTGTTAGAATCATTGAAGAAATCAACACGGTTCTCAAACGTGAAATCGAGGAGCACAAAAAGACGCAACAACTTTTAGAAGAACAAAAAAATTACACCCGAAATATCATCGAGAGCTCGCTCGATATGATCATTGCAGTTGACGTTTCTGGAAAAATTACAGAATTCAACAACGCGTCACAACAGCAATTCGAAGTAGAATTGGATGAAATATTAGGTTCTCCACTTGCGAATGTATTCGAAGACTTTGAAGAATATCAAAAAGTTAGAATGGAACTTTCTCAAAAAGGGACATTCAGCGGCGAGGTAGTCAATATTACCAAAAGCGGAAAAACATTCACGAGCTTTTTATCGGCATCACTCATAAAGAATGAACAAGGCCGAGTGATCGGATCCATGGGCGTTTCCAGAGATATCACTGAGTTCAGAGCCAACGAACGCCGCGCCATGGAACAGCGAGCGAAACTTGAATCGATTTTCAACTCTACTGAAAATATGATGATGTGGACCATGGACCGCGACCATCGTGTCACCACCATGAACCACAACCTAGTCAAGTGGCTATCCTCGTCTTTGAACGAAAAAATAGAAATCGGTGGAGATGTGCTCAGCATTCTCAGACAACATTTGGACGAGAATTTCTATCAAGGACAACTCACCTCTTTTGATCAAGCCTTCACTGGAAAACCACAACAGTTTGAAGTGCCATTGCGAGACGCAGAAAGCAACATCGTTTGGCTACAAGCTTTCTTAAATCCGGTTTATCTAGATGATAAATTGGAAGAGGTTTCTTGCCTGGTTTATGACAATACAGAGCGACGTGAAATTGATAGAAAAATTCGCGACTCCCTCAAAGAAAAAGAAGTGCTTCTCCAAGAGGTGCACCACCGCGTGAAAAACAACCTTCAAGTGATTTCAAGTATTCTAAATCTGCAATCATCATACGTTACAGATGAGGGCACACTTGAGATTCTTCAGGAGAGCCAAAACCGTATCAAGAGTATGTCGTTCATCCACGAAACACTCTACCGGACTACGGATTTCTCGAGCATCAATTTCTCAGAATATATCAAGAGCCTTAGCTACAATTTGATTCAGAGTTACCGCATGCAAAATTGCGACGTCAATTTCATTCCGAATATTGATGTTGTGGAAATGAGCATAGACCAAGCAATTCCTTGCGGACTTATCGTGAATGAGTTGGTCAGTAATGCACTCAAGTATGCCTACAAGGGCAAGACAGAAGGAAGTCTTTGGATCGACCTCAATGAAAAAGACGGTCACGTTACCCTCAGAATTAAAGATGACGGCGTGGGACTTCCAGAAAATTTCAAATTCGAAAAGACGGATTCCCTTGGCGTTCAGTTAGTCTATTCACTTACTGAGCAACTCGACGGCACCATTCAGGTGATTTCTGATGAGGGAACAACTTTTTTGATTAATTTTGAGAAGCGCGGATAGTAATATTCTCGTGATTTTCTCTCCCCCCTAAAATTAACGTAATGGCAATCAATATACTAGTCGTAGAAGACGAAAGCATTGTTCGTAAAGACATCGAAAGAAGCCTCACTAAGATGGGCTACAACGTAATCGCACAAGCTGATAACGGTGAGAAAGCGATAGAACTTGCCCTCGAATTCAAACCCGATATCGCTCTAATGGATATCATGCTGAAGGGAAATATGACAGGTATTGAAGCGGCCAATGAAATCAAAAAATCCATCGACATCCCAGTTATTTTCTTGACTGCCTACGCCGATGAAGCAACGCTAAACAAAGCAAAGATCACGGAGCCACACGGTTACATACTCAAGCCTTTCAAAGAGATTGATCTGCACACCACCATCGAGATGGCTATGCACAAACACAAGAAAGAGCAAGAGTTAAAAGTGGAAAACGATCTCCTAAGATCACTCACAGCATTCAAGTCTGACGCAGAATATCTTTTCGTAAAACATCACTCAAGACTCGTAAAGCTCAACACCATTGACATCTATTTCGTTGAGGCATTGAAGGACTACGTTCAAGTAGTAACAAAAGATCAGAAATACACCATCCACGCGACAATGAAAGACGTGGAGAAGAAAATGCCAAACTCTCTTTTTCAACGAGTGCATCGTTCGTTCATCGTCAATCTTGACAAAATTGAATCGATAGTCGGAGGTAACGTGGTCGTACAAGATTTAGGAAAAGAGATACCGGTAGGTGGAAACTATCGCGACGAATTAGGCCAACGCATCAACGTGCTTTAGGACCTAAATAGAAGGCCAGAAGTGGCCTTAATTCCTTCCCAAAGAAAACCCAAGTAACAAGTGTCGCAAAGAGCACGAAAGCCGCCCAAACGGCCCAGAATCCCATGTGCTGTATTTGATAAAAGGCAATCAGCCCCGCCCCAATCGCTAAAGGATACCAAAAGAATTTTCTCATTCTTAAATCAAGCGTAGCACGCTGACGCGCCACAAAATACAAGACGACTATCAATAATACTTTCGTGGCTACCGCAATGTACATTGCGGCCTCTAAACCAAAAATCGGGATCAAAAAATAAGAAGCAGAAAACTGCATGACTCCAGTCAACACAAATGCAAACACGATGCGAGCGGTGGCCTTTTGTAGCATCAATATACCCGATAATAAGTTGTAGGCAGAGCGTGTTAGAAATGAAATACTCAGTAAAGGCAACAAGCTAAAAGCAAGATATAAATCTTCATTTTTCACAATCAATGGAACAGCTATAGGGATGATAAAAATGGTCCCGATAATTGCAACAACGGTTAATATTGAGAAAGAGTGGAGCATCTGATTTGCAGCCACCATCGGGGGATTCGTGAAGTTCTTGTCCCAACTCGCATAAATCTTCGGCATTAAAAAATTGCTCAATCCCATGTGCATTAATTCAACGGGAAGCAAGAATTTTGTAGCAAAATCATACACCCCAATTTGATCCATTGAAATTTGTGCGGTCAAGAAAAATCGATCAACATAAGCAATCGACCAATTGAACAAAGAGATCAACAACATAGGAGCAGCAAACCACAAGATCTCTCTAGCGTTCGGCACTTGAAAGCGAAAAGGATAATTCCTGAGATGATGAATAAGCGCCACGAAGAAGATGACAATTCCACTTGTTAATCGACCAAGCATTGGCCCTATGAGAGACGACTCAAATCGATAGAGGAAGAAAATAGAAAGACCAATCGTTGCAAAAAAGTTGATGAGATTTGCGGCAATGTATTCTTTCTCTTGACGATCATAAATGAGCAGTGTGGTGTAGTTTCTAAAATATCCATTAAACATTCCCGTCACCACTGACATCATTCCAAACGTCCAGAAATCGAGCTGCGAATCCTTATCAAACAATCGAAAAACACTTGGTCCAACAAGACTAAAAAGGCCAATGACTAACAGCCCAAATAGAAAACACAAGGTCAGCGCAGACCCCATTTTTTTTCTTCGATCTATAGCATCATCACGAAGCTGATGCACATGTGTCGCGATGTATTGTTCAATGCTAAATGTGGCTAGAATCTGCACCAGCAGCGAAAAGCTGATATAAACTGTAAGTGCACCAAAATCGGATGTCGAAAGAAAATTGCTGTAAAACGGCAATAAAATCAACGCACTCGCAAATGGCAACGATCCCACAAGCGTGTAGATAAATGAACCGTATATCGTCTTTTTTGAAATCATTCCTTTCGGAAACAGCGATTAATGCGTTTTTTTGCGAATGTAATGACTAGGCCCCGACTGCTATATATTTTTCCCGACTTGTCTTCCTTCGTAAGAAAAGATCTTTCTTATCTCGAATCAGAATATGAGGTGATAAAATATGAATTCAAAGTAACTCGAAAGTCCCTCCTACCGTGGGTTTTGTTCAAACAGTTCGTTAGTTTTCCTTTTATTTCTTTTCGGGTAAAAAAAGTGGTTGCGCAATTCGGAGGGTATCACACAATGATACCAGCGTTTTGGTGCAGAGTACTAAATAAAAAACTGATCATCGTTCTCGGAGGCTTTGATGCTGTAGCTCTTCCCGAAATCGGATATGGCGCATTTGCTAATAAATGGATGCGCAAGGCTATCACATACTCTTATCGAAACACTGACCTTCTACTTCCCGTGCACGAATCATTGATTTTAAGCACCAATAGTTACACGAAGTCATCAACCCAAGGCCAAGGGGTCAAACACTTCATACCAGGCCTTAAAGCGCCCCATAAAACGATTTTTAACGGATACAGACCAGAGGTGTGGAGAATGGATACAGCATTGACTCAGCCAAAGACTGCAGTGACCATAGCCGTGGGCCTTCACGAAGAAAGAAGACGAATATTGAAAGGCGTGGATCTTATTCTAGAAACAGCACCTCTCCTTCCGGATTGGACCTTTACTATCATTGGAGACAATAGCGAAGCTTTTTTACGACTAGTAGAACACATTCCAAACATCAAGCTCTTTCCTGCTCTTCCACAACCAGAACTCGAAAAGCATCTTCAAAGAGCACAGGTTTATCTTCAACTTTCATTATCAGAAGGCTTTCCAAATGCACTTTGCGAAGCAATGCTTTGTGGATGTATCCCCATCGTATCCAATGTGGCATCGATGCCTGAAATCATCGCGAATACAGGTTTTATTCTTGAGAAAAAATCACATGAGGATTTGCGAAACTTGCTAATCAACATACCGAATGTTCATTCGGTAGAGTCACAAAATGCCGCCAGAAATAGGATTGCCGACAACTTCACAGAAACCGCGCGAAAAGAACAATTTCTCAACGCAATTCGAAATATATAGATTATCGGATAAGCAGCACAAACCCTTGCTGAGAGCCAACTACAGGCTGATCAATGCTTCGAATTTTTAGCACCCAGTTGTAAACGCCGTCTTGAGCTTCTACTCCAGTATTGTGCACTTGGCCATTCCAACAACCCTCTACGTCTTCTGTTTCATAAACAATATTTCCCCAACGATCAAAGATGGCGAAGTAATACTCACGCACCTCAGAACCCGCGATTACCGGCTTAAATAGATCGTTGTTGCCATTTCCATCAGGCGTAAACGCATTAGGAATATGAACTTGCAATGAAGGCAAAACGCTCACATTTTGCTGAGCCACTGCAGTGCAGCCAAACACATTGCTTACAGTTTGAGTGATCACATAATCATCCCAGGTAGCATAGCTGTGTTCGCCTTCTTGCATGGTGCTAGTGAGTCCATCACCGAAATCGTAATGCCAGTTGGTTACGTCAATACTCGCAGTATTTTCAATATGTACCACCGGTGAATACATCAACACTTCATCACGACGCAAATCAAATCCTGCTGTCGGTCTAGGATAGATTTGAAGAGCGAGCGGTGCTGCGCTATCTGCCTCACATCCAAAGTTTGTTGTCACCTCTAATCGCACTTGATACAAGCCTGGCGCATCGAAATCACTTGCTACATTCTGAGAATTACTGATCAAATTGTTATCTAAGTACCAATGCCAACTAACATTTTCAGAAGGACTGTAAACGCTTGACATGTCTATCAACTCAATCGTTTCACCACTGCAATAAGTGCTGTCAACAAGACTAAAGTCCACATCTGGTAAAGGATACACGATGTATTGAAGCTCTTCAGTTCCAACACAACCTAAGCTAGATGTAACATCTAATGTAACAGTGTAGGTTCCATCCGTTTCATACAAATGATGTGAATTCGCAGTGGTCATAGAATCAGAAGCATCACCGAAATTCCACTCATATCCCACAACGCTACCAACTTCCAACTCAACAAAGGATTGAAAACTGCTGAGTAAATTCATGCACACGTTTGCTCCTACGATATCCACTACTGGCGCGGGATATACACCCACACTGTTAGATACTGTATCAGTGCACGCAAGATCTGTTGTTACAATCAATGTGGCAGGCAACGTACCCCAGCCTTCAAAGCTGTAAGCAATGTTCTCATCGTCTTGGAAAGACTGTCCCTCAAATATCCATTCCCAATTGGTAATTACGCCGCTTGAGACCGTTGAAGTCGATTGAAAATTGAGGTCAGTATCTTGACAACCATCTTCCAACAAGAAGCTCGCATCAGGAATCAAACGCACATTTACTGTGGTATCAAGAATGCTAGAACAACCGAAGTTACTTGTGAATTCTGCATGAATGGTTTTCACACCATCGCTAGCAAAAAGAAAAGCTGTTGGTTGAAAATTAGTCGTGTTTCCACCATCTTGAAAATCCCAAAGACTTGAAGAAATAGTACCACTTTCTACGGTTGAATTATTCTGAATGTAGAACTGTTCATTAGCACATACAGATTCGAAACTTACAGATATTGCAGGTGCGTCATGCACTGAAATCACTCGTTGTGCGCTGCTTACACAGGTATTCACATCCGTGAAAGTATAGGTAATATTGTAGTTGCCCACACCCATCGCTGGATCAAATGAAGTAATGGTATCATTCAAATGAGTGTATACTCCACCCTCCGGAAACCCGCCACCCAGGCTGAATACAGCGTCATATTCACAATTAGAATTGAATGCATCCAACGTTACAATCGGCAAGTCATGAATAAAAATGGGTGCCGTTGCCTCATTGTAACAACCATTTGCATCCGTGTAAGAGTAAGTGATATCATAAGCCAAACCAGGCGTCATACTTGGCTCAAACACATTACCAGGAAAACCATTGATAGCATAAGTACCAGGAAGATCGTTCGGTAATCCACCAGTCAACTCAAAAGACGGGCTGTTAAAGCAAACACCTGCCGGAACATCAATAGTGACAACAGGAAGATCGTTAACGGTAACATGAATCGTATCAGTTCTTACACAATCAGCAAAGGTTCCTGTGAGATAATACTCGCCAGTGGCTGTTGGTTGAAGGATATACTCGCCCTCTTGTGCTCCATCAATAACTGGCATTCCACCTGACCAAGAATAAGAATCAGCATTGGTTACTTGAAATAGAATTTCTTCACCAAAACAAATAGCTTCTGGCTGTGAATAGCCAAGTACGAATTCTTCAACTTCAATAGGATCAACGCACGGAATGAAGACTTGACAACCATTCGGATCTGTCATGATCAACTGCGGACAATAAACACCAGCAGCCATGTAGTCGTGATCTACCGTAGTACTTCCTGTTGGATCACCATTTCCATCATTGAAATCCCAGAAATAAGAAAAGGAATTGTCATTCACATTATACGCTTGCAGATCAATGTGGAATGGCGCACAGTTCGCATCATCCAGGACAACGCTGTAAGGCCCGATAACATCTCCGTAATTGAGAATGTCATCAACCACAAGGCTGTCAGTGCAGCCATAGTTGTTTGTAATGGTCAATACCACATCATACACACCGATAGGATATGTATGAAATGTGCTTGCTCCGGTTCCTGTTTGTGCATCTCCAAAATCCCACGTCAATGACGTAGCAACTCCTGGTGTAGTGCTTTCTAGTTGCACTCCGAAAAGACAGTTGTTGATAGCCGAAGTGTAAGTAAAATTGACTTCGGGATTTGCAACGATCACGGCATTTTCAATGCAATGTGTACGAACACAGCCCACACTATTTTCAACAGTTAAACAGACCTCATAATTTCCATTGGATGAATAATTATGTGTTGGGTTTTGATCATTGCTTGTTTCACCATCACCGAAATTCCACGTGAAAACATTTACGGGCCCTTGTGATGTGCTCGTGAATGCAACACTTCCTCCTTCGCAAATAGGACTGCTCGCGGGATTGAATTGTGGAATGCTCGGAAGCACTACATCAATGGTTTGTGTGACTGTTGATTCACACCCAAAAGTATTGGTAGCATTCAAAGTGGCAGTGATACCTGATGTGTAGTTGAACGGTGGTAAAAATGTATGCGTTGGCTCAGTGATTGTTGTTCCAGCACCATCGCTAAATGTCCACTGATAGCTCGTAATATTATCTGCATTCGCAAGGAATGAAACTGTTACAGAATCACAACTTGAAATAATTGTTGGGGTAAATGTGGCGAAATCTGTTCCGGCAGTCACACACACTGCGTCATCGTAAAACGCATTCGCGGCGCAGCCAAATTCGTTGAGTATTTCGACTGTGAAATCATAGCAACCTTCTTGTTCAAAAATCAACTCTGGCCAGAAATAACCATTTAATGTATGTTGTGTGGTAGTGACCTCACCACCGTGATTATAGGTGGTATTCCAAAGCTGCTGATCACCGTTCCAATCTACAGTTATTTCATCTCCATTGCTAATGCTCACGTGCCAATGATGGTTCACTCTTTCACCTTCAAGAAAAACAGAAAGAGGACCACAACCAATTGTTTGACTGAAGCTAATAGCGGCAGACGGTGGTATGAGTTGCACACTGTTAATCTTATCATCTGGACACCCCATAGTGGCACTTGTAGCAGTCAAGGTGATGTCGTAAGTTCCGTAGCTTGCGTAGGTATGTGTGTAGGTTTCAACATTCGTTACTGGAGCACTTCCATCACCAAAATCCCATGTTAATCCATCAGCCCCAATACTCATATCGCCAACGGTAACAGTCAGCATGTCTGCGCAATCCACTGAGTAATCAAAGAGTGCTACAGGTGGTTCGATGTAGATGTAATCAACGAGCGTATCGCCGATGTTGCATGCACCATTCACAATGCTGATCATAACATCGAAATAGCCGGTGTCTTCATACATGTGCTCAATACACGTTTCTTCAGGATTCATAACAATCCAGCCACTTCCATCATCAAAATTCCAGCTGTAAGTGTTTCCATTCACTGCGGGAATGCAGTATTCAATGGCCTCTCCTGCACAGCTAATGAGAGCGCTAGCAGTGAAGTCGGTGCTCAAAGGGGCTTGCACCAACAACGGTGTTGGACTAGTGAACGAAGTGAAACATCCAGAAGAAGTTTCGACTGTCAGTGAAATGAAGTATTCACCCTGTGCGCTGTAGATGTAAACAGGATTTGCTTCATTGGAATCTTCGTTTCCATCTCCATCAAAATCCCATGAATAGGAAACGATATCGTCGGTATTCGAAAGTGCAATATTGGTAGGCTCGACCTCTTCTCCAAAACAAGCAATATCTTGATGAGAAAAGAATACGTTTGGAGTGCTTACTTGAATATAGTTTGTTTGAGATGCGGCACCGGTGCACCCTTGTGCGTTAGTGATGACAACAGAAACTGAATAAGAACCATTCTGATTAAATGTAGGATTGATTACGGGAGTAGTACCAGCTGGTTGGCTAGCTACAATCCAGTTGTAGGTAAATGGTCCGGTGCCACTAGCTGTTGCGGATATAATTGGACTGAATGGGGGGCTACAACTTGTAGTTTCATTCGCAGAAATACTCGCGGTAATTCCAGGATGCACAGTGATAGAAATGTTCTGTAATGTATCAGAACAGGTCGGGCTGTAAACGACTATAAATTTCGGTTGATAGATACCTGGTGAACTATAGGCGAAGGATGGTGCGTTCGAGAAGGAATCTATTGTTCCATTGTTGTCAAAGTCCCATTTCACTTGTGAGGGAGCAGGAGTTGTTGTGTTGGTAAAGGTTATCGCTTGGCCAGTACAAACATCGTTGTCACTGACGGTAAATGTTGGATTTGGATCATTTAGAATTGTAATGTCATGACAGATTGATGCCGCACAATTTTCTTCATCGATGACTTCAAGACACACTTCGTATGTTCCAGGTGAGCTGAAAGTATGAGATAGATTTGTTGCTCCGGAAGTAGTGGTTCCTCCACCATCACCAAACGTCCAAACGCTTTCAAAGTCCAAGTTTCCCGTGGAACTATTTGTGAAACTAATAGGTGTTGGTGCATTACAGGTGACTGTTGCACTTGGGGTAAATATTGCCGTTGGAAAGTTGGAGGTGACAGAAATCAAATTGGGCATAGTGATGTTCGCAAAACACCCGTTTTCATCAGCAATCGAAAGTACAGGATTGAATGTTCCAGGAGAGGCGTAACAATGTGAAACAACGGCCCCGTTTCCCGTGGAACCATTTCCGAAATCCCATGTATGGTTCACAATTGCTCCCGATCCAGGTGTGCTGGTATCGGTGAATTCTACGCAATGTGGAAAGCATCCCGTATTGTCATCTACAGAAAATGAAGCTGTTGGTTTCGAGTAAACCGTGATATAATCTTGGATGGTTTGATTTTGCGAGCCATTGATGGTAAGACTCACATCATAAGTGCCAGGGGTGTTAAAGATGGACACGTACTGTGCACTGCTTGCATTTAGAGTTGATCCGGAAGGCGTTGTAATTGTCCAGCTGTAACTTGTGATCCCAGTGGTTGGCTGTGTGACGTCGATTACCACTCCGAATGGTGCGCATCCCTCCGTGGCTTGAGCCTGAAAGGTCACCTGCGACTGACTGGCAAAGCCAATAATCGCAAACAAAAGGATCAGAAGAAGTTTCGGTTGTAACAAGATGTTTTTTTTATAGGGTCATCTTGTTACTCAAATTTTGAAGAAAGGTTTCAAAAGGTCAGTAGTTTCACATGAAACCAAAAAAAACGCCCTTTTTAAACGGGGCGTTTTTAATGTTTCGGGCATAAAGCCAATAAAGATTACCTCCCGGGGTGTAAAAAGGGCTTTATGGTGCCTTAAAATCGATTTTGACTATCTACCAAGGTGAACAAGTAGTATCGAAATGTCGCTTGGATTAACACCACTGATTCTGGATGCTTGTCCCAAAGTTTCAGGTCGAATTTTGGCAAGTTTCAGGCGTGCCTCCATGCTCAAGCTGGTAAGCTTGGAGTAATCGTAATTGACCGGAAGTGGCACGTGGTCGAGGCGGCTCATTTTATCTGCCAGCTCTCGTTCCTTGCTCAAATAACCCTCGTACTTCACTTGTATTTCAGCTTGCTGAATGACTTCATTTTCAAGCTCGCCATATTGCGATGTGAACTCTTTGATCGACGGGACAGCCTTGATAATTTCCTCTAAAGAAAGTTGCGGGCGGCTTACAAGCGTTAGGGCTTTCACTTTCTGAGTGGTGAGGCTAGACCCATTGGTTTCTAGCAAGGCGTTTACTTCCTCAGGCTCCACAGAAAGCTGACCCAAATGTTTGATCAGCGCGTTTTTACCGCTCAATTTAGTCTCAATTTTATGCATACGATGATCGTCTGCAAGGCCTATGGCGTGCGCAAGGGGAGTTAGTCTTTCGTCTGCGTTGTCTTGACGTAATAGGGTTCTGTATTCTGCGCGAGATGTGAACATGCGATAGGGCTCGTCAGTGCCTTTAGTGATAAGATCATCGATCAAAACGCCTATGTACGCTTGGTCTCGGCGAAGAACAAGCGGTTCCTTTTCGAGTAAGTTCAGCGCAGCGTTTGTCCCCGCGATGAGGCCTTGACAAGCAGCTTCCTCGTAACCCGTGGTGCCATTGATTTGGCCTGCAAAGAATAGATTTTGAACGTCCTTCGACTCAAGCGTGTGCTTGAGTTGATCTGGCGGAAAATAGTCGTATTCAATCGCATATCCAGGTCTGAACATAAGGGCATTTTCAAAGCCCGGAATCATGCGCAGAGCCTTGTATTGCACGTCATCTGGGAGACTTGTAGAAAAGCCATTGACATAGATTTCAACGGTATTCCAGCCCTCTGGCTCTACGAAAATTTGGTGACGATCTTTATCGGCGAAACGATTGATTTTATCCTCGATAGACGGACAGTAGCGCGGTCCAGCGCCTTGGATTCTGCCCGTAAACATGGGGCTTTTCTCAAATCCTGTCTGCAGAATTTCGTGCACATCTTGGTTGGTGTAAGTGATCCAGCAGGAGCGTTGTTTCGTCAGTGCTTTTGTGTCTGTATATGAGAATTTCTCGGGATTTTCATCGCCGAGTTGTTCTTCCATTTTTGAATAATCGAGGCTTCTTCCATCGATTCTTGGAGGTGTTCCAGTCTTCAATCTACCTGAGCGAAATCCTAATGAAATCAGCTGTTCTGTCAGACCCTCAGCGCGTTTTTCGCCAATTCTACCACCCCCAAATTGCTTCTCACCTATGTGAATGATTCCATTGAGGAATGTACCGTTGGTTAACACTACCGCTTTGGCTTTAAACGTAATGCCCATGCCGGTTACAACACCAGTGACGCGGTTATTTTCTACGATAATTTCTCTCACCATATCCTGCCAAAAATCAAGATGAGGAATGGATTCCAAAGCAAGTCTCCATTCTTCGGCGAAGAGCATACGGTCGTTCTGAGCTCGGGGACTCCACATAGCAGGACCCTTACTTCGGTTGAGCATACGGAATTGAATTGCACTCTTATCTGAAACAATACCGCTATATCCGCCAAGTGCATCTATCTCTCTCACAATCTGTCCTTTAGCGATACCACCCATGGCAGGATTGCAGCTCATTTGCCCAATTTTGTTCATGTCCATTGTGATCAAAAGAGTGCGTTTTCCGAGCCTAGCAGAGGCGGCTGAAGCTTCATTTCCGGCGTGACCGGCACCAACAACTATGACATCATATTCTGGATACATAAAAAAAGTGTTTCACGTGGAACATTAGAAATTTCTATTTTTTAGGGAAAATGTTGAGGGCATTTTCCTCCATTTTTCGCATGGTTTTTTCGGCTTTAAAATCCTTATCTTTGAAACCACAAAGATGTAGAACTCCATGAATTACAACACGTTGCATTTCAATTTCCACTGAAACATTCAATTCATTTGCATTGTCATTTACACGGTCAACGCTAATGAATAAGTCTCCAGAGATGGTATCGCCCTCGGTGTAATCGAAGGTGATAATATCGGTGTAGTAATCGTGCTGCAGATATTGCTTGTTCATCTCAAGTAAATAATCATCACTACAGAAGATGTAGGAGATCTCTCCTACTTTCTTACCGTGGGATAGAGCTACAGCCTCTATCCAGGCCTTGTAAATCGCCTTTTGAGGCATTTTAAAGCCTACATCTTCGCTATTAAAGGATATCTTGCCCATAATGAGGCAAAGGTCGTTTTAAATGCCCTAAACAAGACGAGGCCACGGTAATAGATTCAATAGCGAGGTGTTAAGAACTGTTAGAAAACAAAAAACCCAGCGTGGAAGCTGGGTTAGATTATCGTGAGAACTGCCGCTTAACTAGCGATAGCTTGCTTTTCTAAAACATGAAAGCGAAGAATACAAATGCGACCATCGTCTTCAAAGGAGCACTCATCAGCAAGATTGCGCATTAAGAATACGCCGCGACCGTGAGGTTTTTCAATATTCTCTGGAGCTGTTGGATCAGGAAGATTGCTGTAATCGAACCCAGGACCCTCATCCTCTACTCTAAACACCATATCGGTCCCCTCGACATTGAAGGTAACACTAACCTGTTTTGAAGGATCGAGCTTATTGCCGTGAACAATTGCATTGTTCACCGCTTCAGTCATCGCAATTAGCAATTCGCCGTAATGATCTTCGCTTACCTGATATTCAGCAAATACTTCATCAATCAAGCGCTCAACTACGGTGATGTTATCTACAACAGATGGAAATTGTATGGTTCTTTGATGAGATGACATAGGGTCAGGTTTGAATTATTAAATTCTGTGTTCTACGCAAATATACCTTTGCAAGTTTAAAAGAAAATCTTCTTTTTTATTGTCTTTAGCACTTTGTTATTCACACCTCAAATGTTAAAGAATCTAAGAGGTCATACATCATCCCAGGCAGACTCTTAACAACACCCTTAAATTCTAGCTCCAAGAGAAGCGTGCTCACACGAGGCAAGGGCAGTGAACTCAAGTGCGAAATTTTATCAAGCGGTAACCTCCTTTTTTCTCGAAGTAATCCTACGATTATCTGCTCCTCCGTTGAAAACTCTGAAAACAAAACCATTTGAGCGGGTGTCTTTCGCTTCTCTGGCGACCAGCTAAGACAATCTATTATTTCTTCAGGATCGGTTAAAATCGCGGCTGTATTCGATCGAATAAGATCATTACATCCTTTGCTATGCCTGTCAAACACTCTACCAGGATAAGCAAACACATCCCTACCGTATGAATTTGCCAAATTTGCCGTGATTATACTGCCCCCTTTTGAGTCCGTTTCCACGACTATCGTGCATTCCGAGAGACCTGCAATTATTCTGTTCCTTGAAGGGAACAATTCTCTATCAGGATTAGTCATTGATGGAAATTCCGTCAACAAGCCGCCAAATTCCAACATTTCTTTAGCAGTTTCATGATGGGTAGGAGGGTAGATCCTATCAAGTCCATGAGCCAAGCAAGCTACGGTCGGCAAACCAAGCTGAAGACAAGCGCGATGAGCATGAATATCCACACCATAAGCTAGACCGCTTACAACAAGCGGTTGAAATGGCTGAAGCGACTTGAGAAGTTCAAGAACTAGTTGCTTTCCGTATGAAGTAGCACTGCGCGTTCCTACAACGCTAATACAGCGCGGCGCATTGAGATCAGCACTTCCCTTCGAGAACAGAATGACGGGCGAATCATCACATTGCTTGAGACGCTGTGGATAATGATCCTGATAATAAAAATGTACACCAATGTTGAACCGCTTGATAAACTCCATTTCTCGATCGGCTCTTTGAAAATACACTTCTGTACTTTGAAGGGCCTTAGCCGTGTGAGGACCGATGTCTGGTATCTTTAGAAGCGTACTCTTTTTCTCTCGAAAAATAGACTCCGCACTGCCACAAAATGCGATCAGATTTTTTGCTTTGTTGGGTCCAATCCCCGGAATAAAAGTGAGTGCAAGCGCTGCGTGCGTTTCAGAATCAAGCTTTGACATGCCGCAAAGAAAGAGCGCAACGCAAAAAAAAATGGCCGTTGAATAACGGCCATATAACGAATGAATATTCTTGAATTATTTATTCTCTTGAATGTAAAGCTCAATAGCCATGCTCATTGAAGGAGCTTTAGGACTTGGAGCCATTACATCAATGCGAAGTTTGGCGTCTTCCACAGCTTTTGCTGTAGTCGGACCAAATACCGCAATACGTGTATTGTTCTGCTTGAAATCAGGAAAATTCTTGAATAAAGATTCAATATCAGAAGGAGAGAAAAACACAAGCATATCGTATTTCACATCAGCCAAGTCACTCAAATCACTGCAAACTGTTTTATACATGATTGCCTTCGAGTAATTGATCTTTTCTTTCTCGAGTGTTTCAGGAATGCTAGGCTTCAAGATATCTGAACAAGGCAACAAGAACTTCTCGCCCTTGTGCTTTTTAATTGATTCCATGAGCTCAGCAAAAGTGCTGTGACCAAAGAAAATTTTACGCTTACGGAATTGAATGTATTTCTGTAGATAGTAAGCAATCGCCTCTGACATGCAGAAATATTTCATTGTCTCAGGGATGGTGAGACGCATTTCCTTAGCAATACGGAAGTAGTGATCCACAGCGTTGCGGCTAGTGAAAATAACAGCAGAATGTTCCAAGATATCTACACGCTGCTGACGAAACTCCAACGACTCAACTTCTGCCACGTGAATGAACGGACGGTAGTCAATCTTTAGCTTGTGCTTCTTCGCGAGATCAGTGTACGGATTCTTTTCTGCGCCGGGATCTTGCTGGGTAATTAGTACGGTCTTGACTTTGTCGGCCATATTTCTATTTTCCGATAGGGTTAAACTCCGGCTCCTCCCGATTATAGCGGCTTTTGGCTTATAAAAAACTTAATGCCAACTACTACGGGTAGAATTTCGAGGGTGCAAATGTAGAAAAAGATGTAGAAAACACCGACACCCGAAAGCAAAGCATTTATTAAACCTTTGCTAACTCTGTATAAATAAGCCAATAAGAAGACACCAGCGGCCGTGAAAAACAACAGTGGTAAATCCTTTTTTGGCAAATAGGCAATCATCACAGCAATCGGTAAAAGCAAAATGCCCAAAACTCGATGTGTAAGAAAAACGATGTATCGATATTCAAGCAATGTGAAATCACCATTGATTAAAACTCTTACAAACCAAAGCCCGATTGACTTCAATCCATAAAGCAGCGCTATCCCCAGAACAATCAATCCGTACCAAGCGATGCTTGGCCATCCCCAAAAGTTAAATGAGAAATATTTCAATAAAAGCAGAACAATCATTCCGCTTATCAAGAAAAAGTTCAATTGAAAAAGGACATATTCTTTAGGAACATTTGACTCCTCTCGAATAGTCTGACGAAGAACAGTGGTATTAAAAATACTGCGCCACATGTTCTTTAATCGTGCAGGAAACCAAGCTCTGGTGTAGGCGATACTCGACAATACAAGCAAGAACACGACAATCATCCAATCTTCGGACAACTGCACTTCTGGACGTTCTATGAATTGCTGCATTGAGTCGTAAAATGAAATCAACGAATCATTTTGAGGAACGCAACTTCTTGCTCAGTCAAATGACGGTAGCGGCCACGAGGCAGATCTTTCTTCGTTAACCCCGCATACATTACACGGTCAAGCTTCTTGATTTTGTGTCCCAAGTGCTCAAACATTCGTCTTACGAGGGCAGATTTATCTGAATTGATACGCACACCAATAGAGTGCTGGTCTTTTCCATCACCAACATATTCAGCTTCCTCAGCTTTCGCATAACCATCTTCTAGTTTGATGCCTTCACGCATTTGAGCAAGCTGTGCGGTAGTTACCTTATCAACCGTTTCAACGTGATAGATTTTTGGGAAACCAAAACGAGGTTGCAACAGTCGTTTTGCAACATCACCATCATTTGTGAAAAGCAATAGACCTGTTGAATTTCTATCCAATTTTCCAACAGGATAAATACGCTCTTTGCATGCGCTAAGAACCAACATGGTCACTGTTCTGCGCTCCATCGGATCATCACTAGACGTTACATAATCTTTTGGCTTGTTGAGCAACACATATCGAGAAACTTCAGGTTTAAGCGTGCGATCATCATACTTCACCACATCCACCTTTGGATCAACCTTAGCACCGAGTTCTTTAATGGTTTTACCATTGACAGTAACCAATCCAAGCTCAATCAATTTATCAGCCTCACGACGCGAAGCAATGCCTGCGTGTGCGAGATATCTGTTCAGTCTCATTAGACCATCGTCCTCGCGAATTTTTGTTTTCGGTGGAACGTATGGCTTTGTAAGTTTAGAAGAAGTTCTTTTCTCTAATGGCTTTCTTTTCGCCTTTTGGTTGTTTGAACGTGGGTTGGGTTTGCTAGACGAAGCCATGGGTTTCCTTGTGAATTACTTGGCTGCAAAGGTACGCTAGTTATGCCATCGGCCAAAAAGCATCTTCTATGTGCTCTATTTCGATCACAGAAGTACCGTCTTCGACAATAGAAACAATATCGAATCGAGGGTTCAAATCACACCCTGTTTTTCGAATGTAAATATGCGCTGCTAGCATAATATTGCGCTGCTTTTTTCTATTAACAGCCTCCCAGGGAGGAGCGTATGCTTTGCTATGTCGTTTTTTTACTTCAACAAAAATGATTTTTTGATCTTGCTGAGCGATAATATCGACTTCTAATTTTCCCTGAACCCAATTCATTTCAACAATTTTATAGCCCTTTTTTATTAGAAATGAGGCAGCTTCCTGCTCGCCTTGAATTCCTTTGTTTCTGTTTTCAGATTTGCTACTCATTACGCTATACTTTTGCCGCAAATAAAAACGACATGAGAGTTGCATATTTTTTATTCTTATTCATTCCAACTATATGTTTTTCGCAAGAAGAAAAAAGTGGTTGGAATGTTATGAATAGCACGGATAATCGTGAGGGAGAGTTGTTTGTTTATTGGGGTTACAACAGAGCATACTACGGAACGAGCGATATACATTACAAAGGCGACGACTTCGACTTTACGTTATATGATGCACGAGCGATGGATATGCCTGAGAAGTTTGACCCCGAGGTCTACTTCAATCCTGATCAAATAACCATTCCTCAATTCAATTTTAGAGTGGGTTATTATTTCAACAAGAACACAGCAATTTCAGCTGGCTGGGATCACATGAAATATAGATTAGTTCGCAATCAGAAGCTATACATGAACGGCTATATAGATCCAATTTACAGTCCCGGTGACGAACTAACGAGCGGACCTATTGATGGATATATCGATTACAATCCTGCGTTTATGGATTATCACCATAGTGACGGTTTTAATTTTGCTCGCATTGCAATTGAACAACGCTTGCCCATTTGGATGAGTAAAAACGGTAAGCATCATTTTGTAATGAATGGGTCTGCAAGTGTGGGAATGATGTTTCCTTGGACAGACTGGACATTTTTTGGAACACACTACAGAAACAAAGTACACCTCGCGGGTTATGGAATTAGCCTTTCAACGGGAGCAAGATTTGAGTTTTTCAAATACTTTTTTGTTCAAGGAATGCTGCAGGCAGGGATGGCGAATATGACCGATATTATGCTACAAGACGACAAGAAGTCTAGCAGAGGCGAACAGAAGATTGAGTTCATGGAAAGAAGCTGGTCGCTAGGAGGATATATTCCAATCAAGGCAAAAAAAGAAAAGAAAATTTCAGAATAATTGAAATGAAAAAAGCCTCTCCATTGGAGAGGCTTTTTCGTTTAGGTAAATTAAACACCTACGATATCTGGCTGTAAGGAGCCAAGAATCGTAAGAAGTTCTGATTTTTCTTGTTCTGGCACACTGAACTGATCAAGGGCTGCCACTAGATCACCAACAAGAGCATTGAATTCTTCTTGGGTAATGTTCATTCCTTGGTGAGCCTCTAGCATCGTCTTGCCTTTATATTGACATGGACCGCCAGCTGCAGCGCAGATTTGATCGATTAGATTATTTCTGAGCAATTGTGTGCGATAAGGATCTGCAACAGTAGCAGCAAAATCCTGATTGATTACAGGGTCTGCCACAACATTTGCTAGAAACTGATCAGTTACAGCAGAAATAGCTCCAATACCACCAAGTCTTGTGTACAAGGTAGGGGTTGGAGTGGGGGTAACTGGTGTAGCCTCTTCTTCTTCGTCTTTTTTACAAGAAGAAAGAACAAGAACACCACCAAGCGCAAGCGCGAACAAAAGGTTCTTTTTCATCTTTGGTAGATTTAGATATTAATTATTAACGAATCGGTGAAACGCTACGGCCTTATCCCAAAACTCGAAAGCACCGTGCACAGGGCATTTTCCGCCACTTGATGCGAATACTTTTTCTTTAATAGAATATTTGCCGTTAACGGATACCGTCTTTTCCAACTCCTCAAGGGTCATTTTTTCGAAATGGTAGGTGAGCCCTATGATTCCACCAGATGCATTGACAGATGCCGCAGTGATATTCGGATGGTCGATGAGCATTTTTTGTAATGCCGTCGCCTCATCGGCTGCGATAGAATCTACTGTGAAAGTAGCGACATCCACAGGCTCTAATTGAGCGGATGGATTTTCGAAACGAAGGTTTGCGTATGCTACAAAGGAGGCATAGGCAACGACTAATAGAATGAGTATTTTTCGCATCATATGAGAGATACGAAACAACTCGATGTCTGGATTTTAAGAATAAAAAAAAAGTCCACCTCAAGGTGGACTTTTAATTTTATGAGCTTTAGAAATTATTTCAAAGCAAGGTCAGATTGACCAATCAAAGTATTATTCTCGTACACGTAGATTTTGTAATTACCCTTTTTCAATTCTCCCTGAGCAGTGTAATAAACACAAACATCAGTGTCTTGATTCTGATAATCAATTTCACGGCTTACAGAAGCTGCTTCTGATTTTCCGTCTACCATTACAGCGCCCGAATCACGGCCTGGAAGTACTTTTCCATCAGGACCGATGATACGGAGATAAACGTTTTTCGTACCAGGCTTTACAATCGGATTCTTTCTAACGGTGAAGCATGACTTCAGCATTTCAGACTTGCTTGCCTTATCTGTATCTGTTTGCTTACCATTACTGCGTAGATTGATACCCGTGTTAGAGAATTCCCCGGTGCTTAGCACAGAGCCTTTTGACACCATTTCTTTTGTTGTGTTGAGGTCGCTCTCGAGCGCTTTGCCCCTTTCTTCTGCCTGATTAGCGCGATTAGCCTCAGCCTCTTTTTCTGCAAACAATCGATCGTTTGCTTGTTGAAGCGAGTCGATTTGGTGAATGTAGCCCTTCATGATTTCGCGAAGAGTTTCTGCTTCTGCGCGGAGCTTTTTCAAATCATAGTCTTTGTTTTTGGACTTCTTAATCAAGCTTTCAATTTGGGCTTGCTGCTCAGCGATTTTCGCAGACATTTCTGCATTGTCCGTCTGAAGCGTGTCATAGCTCATTTTCATTTCTTCTAGTTCGATGGTGAGCACATCACGTTCATCCATGATGGTCTTTTTCTCGCGATCGATATAGACGATTGTTTCTTTGGCATTCTTGATCTGAATCCCGAGGTACACGCAAAGGATCGTAAGTACCGCGATGATGCCGATATACACTTTGTTACTCATACATTTAAATTTTAGTTGATATTTCCTTGCTTGACGAAATTAGATACTTCGTCTGATGTGGCAACGAAGATTTTTCTGATTTATTAAAAACAAAATGTTTTTTAAGACAGAGAGTCAAAAACGAAATACGGAGGATGGAATTTTTAGGATAAAGTGATAAATGTTCGAAATACTCTTATATTTGCGCCCTCAATGCAGAATGGTCCTGTGGCCGAGCGGCTAGGCAGAGCTCTGCAAAAGCTTGTACAGCGGTTCGAATCCGCTCGGGACCTCTACTAAAAAGACGATCAGTGATCGTCTTTTTTGTTTTTATCCTTTTTAGAATTGTCTATCAATCTGCGAGCCTCGACAAATCTTTTGGTATAATACTCTGATCCATTATAGGTCTCGATGATCACTCCTCTGCTTGTACTAGCGTGTATCATTTTCACCACGCCATCTTCATTGCTGTAGACCATGGCAACGTGTCCGATGCTCTTTTTCTTCGTACTTCTTCCTTTGAAAAAGAGTAAATCCCCTCGTTTAACATCTTTCAGAGAAACCTTTTCTCCGTAAGCTGCTTGTGCAGCGCTGCTGTGAGGAAGCTCAATTTTCAGATGAGAAAAACAATGGCGAACATAGCCGGAACAATCGAAGCGAGAAGTGGAGTTGGACCCATATCCATAAGGGGTACCGAGATATTTTTCCGCAAAAGCGATCAATTTATTCTCCAAAGAAATTTCTGCCTCTGAAGAATCCTCTGCTATTACAGAATCCATTTGAATAGCAATAGGTCTAGTCACCGAAACAGGCCGGTCAATAAAGCCCGTCGATACTGCGGAAACTGCAAATAATGCTAAAATCAATCGAATCATGGGGCAAAGGTATTTTCACCAAAAGAAAACCGTCATTTTTTAACGTATCGTTACCTATCTTTGTCCCCCCGTAGCTTCACTACGGAAACAAAAAATAATATCATGGGCAAACTTGGAGTTACCGAAATCCTTCTCATTCTAGGCATTATTCTTCTTTTGTTTGGTGGCAAAAAAATTCCAGAATTGATGCGTGGCCTTGGTCGCGGAATGAAGGAATTTAAAGACGCGAGCAAAGGAGAAGGAGAAAGTTCGGACAAGATCGACAATAAATAAGATCTTAAAACGTGAAACGGTATCATTCTTTAACCGAAGTTCAATCTGATCTTCGCGACGGCTCATTGACTCTACCTCAACTTGTAGAGTATTACTTGAAAAATATTGAGGACAAAAAACACCTTAACGCTTACCTAGAGGTATGGGGCGATGAGGCAAAATTGCGCGCTCAAGAAGTTCAAGGAAAAATTGCAGCGAATAACGCTGGCAAGCTAGCCGGAATGGTCATCGCACTCAAAGACAACATTTGTTACAAGAACCACAAAGTATCGGGATCTTCTAAAATTCTAGAAGGTTTTGAATCACTTTATGATAGCACCGTAGTTGAAAGACTATTGAAAGAAGACGCTATTTTTATCGGAAGAGTGAATTGCGATGAATTCGCAATGGGATCTTCAAATGAGAACAGCGCTTATGGTGCAGTATTAAACCCACTGGACGAGTCAAAAGTTCCAGGAGGATCAAGTGGGGGTTCGGCTGCCGCTGTTGCCGCAGACCTTTGCTTAGCAGCGCTGGGAAGTGATACAGGAGGCTCTATTCGCCAACCAGCTTCCTTGACAGGAATTGTGGGTTTGAAGCCAACATACGGTCGCGTTTCTCGCTACGGTTTGTTAGCATATGCCTCAAGCTTCGATCAAATTGGACCGATGACGAGAAGCGTGGAAGACGCAGCTATTCTTCTCGAAGTAATGGCAGGAGCAGATGAATATGACAGCACAGCTTCTTCGATTGCCGTGGAGCCTTATTCAAAGGCACTTGATATTTCTGGAAAAAAGAAACTAGCATATTTTAAAGAATGCATCGACAGCCCCGGATTAAATGCTGAGGTAAGAGAAAAAATGATGCAAACCATCGAGAAGTTAAGAGCAGAAGGACACGAGGTGGTAGAGACCAATTTCCCTTATTTGTCGCAGCTTGTACCAACCTATTACGTACTGACCACTGCTGAAGCAAGTTCGAATCTCGCGCGCTACGACGGTATCCACTATGGGTATAGAAGTCAAGACGCTAAGGGAATTGACAACACTTACAAGAAGAGCAGAACAGAAGGTTTTGGTAAAGAAGTAAAGCGCAGAATCATGCTGGGCACCTTCGTTTTGAGTTCAGGTTATTACGACGCTTATTACGGTAGAGCGCAACAAGTGCGCAGAATCATTCGCGACAATACACTACAAAAGCTTGAAGAGTTTGATTTTATCATTCTCCCGACATCGACGAATGAGGCCTTTTCTTTAGGGGCAAACACCAAGGATCCAATCGCAATGTACTTGGAAGATATCTTCACCGTACAGGCCAATCTTGTTGGTATTCCAGCGATTTCATTGCCCTTAGGAACGAAGAGTTCAGGCATGCCATTCGGTATCCAGTTGATGGGCGGAATGTTTAAGGAAAAAGACCTTTTAGCGTTCTCGCAGTACATGATGTCACTGTAATCAACACTTTGATGTAGTTAAAAAATGCGAAGCCAAGAATGGCTTTGCTTGGCGTTTCATTGTTCTTTCATTACTTTTGATGGGACTACATAAAATGTGTGGTCATACTCGGAGGAACGATGCGCGTTAGTGGATATGAAGAGCTCATTCAGAAGCTCGATGAATTCATAAGAAAGTATTACAAAAATCAAATGATTAAAGGTGCGCTATACTGCGTGGCCCTTATCGTTGGTAGTTATTTGCTTGTAGCCCTTTTAGAGTACTTCGGAAGGTTCTCTATTCTAATGAGAACTATTTTATTCTACACCTTTATCATTGGTGTTCTTGCTGTCATCACGAAGTTTTTTGTTATTCCTCTAACAAAAATGTTTCGTTTGGGAAAAACAATTTCACATGAAACAGCAGCGGAAATCATTGGGGTCCATTTCACAGAAGTACAAGATAAATTATTAAATACTCTTCAGCTAAAAACCTTGGCTGACAAGGATTCGGACAATAGTTTATTGAAGGCAGGTATCGAACAAAAGATTGCGGCATTAAAGCCTGTACCGTTTTCATCAGCGATTGATTTAAGACAAAATAGAAAATATTTAACCTACGCAATTCCGCCGATCGCAGTGGTGTTGATTCTACTTTTTGCGGCGCCAAGTATTCTCACAAAACCCACAGAGCGATTAATCAAGCATGGACAAATTGTGCCTGAAGAAGCTCCGTTCAAAATTCAACTTTTAAACGAAAGCCTTCAGCTACCGGAGAATTCAGACATTACCGTTGATATTCTTGTAAAGGGAAATGAGATTCCTGATAAAGTCTATGTGGTCGTAGAAGATCAACAGTTTATGTTGGAGAAGAAAGATAATCTTCACTTCAGTTATACTTTTAAGAATGTCAGAGAAAACCAAGAATTCAACTTTTATGCATCTGGCTTTTATTCTGAAACCTACGAGCTGGAAGTAATGCCCGTTCCGGCATTGGCAGATTTCAAAGCTGCGCTTAAATACCCAGCGTACACGAAGCGCGTAAACGAAGAGGTAAAAAACACAGGTGATTTGACCGTTCCCATTGGCACCAAGATTTCTTGGGAATTTTTGACCAAGAATACCAACAAGCTTTCAATTAAATATGGTGATAGCACTTACGTGATGATGAATGAAGATGATCTTTTTTCATTTTCAAAAACAGCATTGAGCAACACCAGCTATATCATACACGCTGCTAATGGATATATCTCCGGACGTGATAGCATTACCTACAGCATTCAAGTAATCCCCGATTTATTCCCCGCGATTTCAGTGGATGAAGAAAGAGATAGTACTTCGCTTTTATCTATGTTTTTTACTGGAGAAGTAAAAGATGATTACGGGTTCAAAAGACTTTCATTTAATTATCAAGTCCAAAACGGAGACAACTCTGAAGCATGGAAAGCCATTGATATTCCTGTGAGTCGAGATCAGGCAATGGATAATTTCTTCTTCAACTGGAACATGCAAGAACTTGGAATAACAAGTGGTTCAAAGCTCACCTACTACTTCGAGATTTGGGATAATGATGGCGTAAACGGAAGTAAATCGAGCAAGAGCGCCATTCGTGAATATGCAATCCCAACAGAAGAAGAGCTAGAAGCATTGGTAGAGCAGAAGAATGAAGACATCAAGTCAAAGCTTGAGGAGAGCCTTAAGGATGCGAAGAAGCTCGAGAAAGAACTCGAAGAGCTGCGCAAGCAAATGCTGGATAAGAAGGAAATGAATTGGCAGGACAAAAAGAAAATGGAAGACCTGCTTAAAAAACAACAGGAACTTCAAAAGCAAATTCAAGATGTTCAGAAGCAAAACGAGCAGAAGAACAATCAGCAAAATGAACTGCAGCAACAGAATGAAAACATTTTGGAAAAGCAGCAGCAGCTTGAAAAATTGATGGAAGAAATTCTTACTCCAGAAATGGAGGAGATGATGAAAGAGCTCCAAAAAATGATGGACGAACTCAATAAAGACAAGCTACAAGAAGAGCTCAAGAAAATGGATTTGAGCACAGAGGATATGGAGAAAGAGCTTGATCGCGCATTGGAGCAATTCAAGCAGTTGGAGTTTGAAACAAAGATGGAGAAGACTGTAGAGAAGTTGGAAAAGCTTGCTGAGAAGCAGGAAGAGTTGAGTAAGGAGTCTGAAAAGAAAGACGCGAATAGTGAAGAACTCAAGCAGAAACAAGAAGAGCTGAATAAAGAATTTGAGAATATTCAGAAGGAGAAAGACGAGTTGGAAAAACTGAATGAAGAGCTGGAGGATCCTAACAAGATGCCCGACACGGAGCAGCAAGAACAGGAGATTAAAGAAGACCAACAAGAAAGTAAGGAGCAGCTAGAGAAAAATAAGAAGAGCGGTGCAAGCAAGTCGCAAAAAAGTGCAGCAGATAAAATGAAGCAGATGGCCGCCCAAATGGATATGGCTAATAAAAGCGGCGAGCAAGAGAAGCAAGAAGAAGACATGGAGGCATTGCGCGCTTTGTTGGAAAATATTATCACTCTGAGCTTTGATCAAGAGGCCGTAATGAGCAGCTTCAAGACAATTGATATGCGCGATCCAAACTATAACAAGTTGGGACAAATCCAGCGTAAGTTGAAGGACGATGCTCGCATGGTGGAGGACTCTCTTTTCGCATTAAGCAAGAGAGTTCCTGAAATATCAGCTGCTGTTAACAGAGAAATCAATCAAGTGAACGACAATATGGATATTGCTTTAAGCAATATTCCTGATCGAAAAACGCCTGAGGTAACCACCGCACAGCAATATGTAATGACGTCGTTCAACAATCTTGCTTTGATGTTGGATGAGGCGCTCAAACAGATGCAACAGAAAAACTCACAGAGTAAGCCAGGACAGGGTAATTGCGAAAAACCAGGGGGCAATGGTAAAAAACCAAAGCCAAGTGCAGGGGACATCAAGAAGATGCAAGAATCACTTTCCAAGCAGTTGGAAGAGATGAAGAAAAAAGGTCAGAATAAAGGTGACAATAAGGGCGGCCAAGGAATGATGAGTAAGCAGCTAGCTGAAATGGCTGCGAAGCAAGCCGCATTGAGAAAAATGATGGAGGAAAAGGCCGCAGAACTTAATGAGGACGGTAGTGGAAACGGAAACGAAATGAAGCAGATTGCAAAAGAAATGGAGCAATTGCAAAAAGATATTGTCAACGACAAGATTGATGAGAATACCATTCGACGCCAACAAGACATTATGATTCGCTTGTTGAAAGCAGAGGAGGCGGAGAGAATTAGAGATCAGGACAATCAACGCAAATCGAATGAGGCGAAGGATTTTCCAATAGGCAATCCTCAGAAATACGAAGAGTATATTCGTAAGAAACAACAAGAAACAGAGCTATTGAGAACCGTTCCCCCGACCTTGAAGCCATACTACCGTGACAAGGTGAACGAATATTTCAATAAAATAGGCAAGGAATAAATGCTCCTCGGTGGCTATATTGCCCCTTGAAATAGCATTTATATGTCAAAGTCTAATAAACTAACCGTTTGGATTTTTATCGCATTGATTCTCGGCGTCATAGCCGGAGCGTTACTCAATGCCCAATATCCAGCACCTCCTGTTAAAACGTATGATCAAGCGCTTCAGTTGTTGAAGACCGAGATCGACGCACAAGCAGAGAAAGCACCACTCACTTCAGAATTGAGCAACGTTCTTGCTGATTCTACATTGAATGAAAAAGCAAAGTGGGAGAAGGTAGCGGTGATGGTGACATCAGAGAAAAAGGCGAAAGCTTTTGCGGAAGTGGCAGCAAAAGCCGTAGCTCGCGAAGAGGTCATGGATAGCACCTTAAAGCAGATTCTAGAATACATCTCTATTCTCACAGATATATTTCTTCGACTGATCAAGATGATTATTGCTCCTCTAGTGTTTTCTACATTAGTGGTAGGAGTTGCGAAGCTTGGAGATATCAAAGCTGTGGGTAGGATTGGAGGGAAAACCATGTTATGGTTTATTTCTGCCTCTTTCGTTTCGTTATTGCTAGGATGTCTATTGGTAAATGTTTTTAAGCCAGGCTTAGCAATGAATCTAGACCCACCCTCCGCATTGTTAGATGCAGGAGTGGATAAGGGTTCCATGTCTTTAAAAGGGTTTATCACTCACATTATTCCGAGTTCTGTCATCGAGTCGATGGCTACCAACGAGATTCTACAGATTGTCATATTCTCTTTATTATTCGGAATTGCCACGGCTGCTATCGGTAAGCATGGAGAGCCAATTATTAAGGCACTGGATGCGGTTGGTCACGTAATGCTAAAGATTACTTCGATGGTAATGTATGTCGCTCCATTCGCCGTATTTGCAGCGATGGCTTCAGTGGTCGCTAAGAAGGGACTTGGAGTTCTAAGCACCTATGCCATATTCATTGGAGAGTTTTATCTCGGCCTTTTGCTTTTATGGTTAATTCTTATCGGCGTGGGATATCTTTTAATCAAGAAGAGAATAAAAACCCTTTTCGGAAGATTAAAAGAAGCTTTACTCTTGGCTTTTTCGACGGCATCTTCAGAGGCGGCCTATCCAAAGATGATGGAGGAATTAGAGCGCTTTGGCTGTAATAATCGAATTGTGAGCTTCACGCTTCCTTTGGGTTATAGCTTTAATCTGGATGGAAGTATGATGTACATGACCTTTGCTAGCATTTTCATAGCTCAGAGCTATGGCATCGACATGACATTTGGAGATCAGATGCTGATGCTTCTCACCCTAATGATTACGAGCAAGGGAATAGCTGGCGTTCCAAGGGCTTCCTTGGTTGTCATCGCTGGAACTTTATCGTCATTTGGTATTCCGGAAGCGGGTTTATTACTGCTTTTAGGGGTTGATCACGTGCTTGACATGGGCAGAAGTGCCACTAATGTGGTAGGCAACGCCGTTGCAACCGTCGCCGTGAGCAAATGGGAGAATTCTTTGAAGGATTAAAAAATCACAATTTTGTAAACTAATTGCGTCGTTCCACTAATAGTTGTTACTTAAAACAATATTAAGTAAGATTGAAGCTAGATTTTTGTAACATGCAAAACGACCTAGCACCGGAACAAGCATTCTTAAAATCAGTGGGTGACAATATAAAAGCCCGCCGTAAAGAAAAGGGTTATACCCTTGAAGCCTTAGGAGAGGACATTGGTCTTGACAAGTCGAATACATTTCGCATAGAACAAGGCAAAAACATCACTTTGTTGACTTTGCTTAAGATATCCCTATTCTTGGATATCGAGCCCTCAGAGCTTCTTAAAACGAATGTAGAGGTAAAGATCGAAGACGCAGAGAAGTTTATAACCGCCAAAAAGCTTAATCGCAAGAAGAAATAAAAAAAGCCCTCCAATTGGAGGGCTTTTAATTTATCTAGATTGAATTACTTCTGTTCTGGTGCAACTGCTGGTGCTGCGATTGTTCCAAAGCCCTCGCAATTTCCAACAACTGCAGCGAGTTCTTTATCCTCCAACGCAAGCTTAGCTTTTTCATTGGCAGGGTCCATTTCAATAACCTTGTTCCAAGCGTATCTTGAACACTCCAAGTTGTTTTGGTTCAAATAAGTGATACCAAAGTAGGTATAGCTCTCGATAAGGTTTTTCTTGTTAGTCTCGATGGTTTTAGTATCTCCGCTGTACGCAGTGATGTACGCCGCGAAATAAGGAGCCGCCATACCTGTTGGAGCTTCTGCATTATCTAGACGCGCATTACAACGGCCTCTCCAGAAGTTACTGTCAGCATACTTTGTTACAGCAACTGCGAATGCAGCATCTGCAGCAGCATAGTCTTTATTGAAGAACAATGCCTGACCGAGGAAGTAGTGATCTAGAGCATTAGGCTCGCCTGTAGTTGCAGCAATCTTCTTTTGGTAAAACTCAGCAGCCAGGGCATATTTCTTAGCTTTTACATAAATACCAGCAATATCGCTGTAGCCGTCAAGGTAAGTTGGATCAATGGCAATAGCTTGTTTGATAACCTCGATTCCAAGAGAGTCTTGGCCTGTTTTCGCCATTAATTTTCCTTTGTAAGCATAGTCGCTACCAAGAAGCTTAGGGCTTCCTTTCGCTTCTGCTACAGCAAAGAAGCTATTGATATTTGCTAGACCCTTTTCAAACTGGCCTGTTTCAAAGTAAGAATATCCAAGAAGACGCGCCATGAATGGATTAGAAGGGTCGCAAGGAGCGGCTTTTTCCAATTCAATCACTGCTTGCTTGTAGTCTTTGGTTTCAAATACGAAGCTTGCATAGCGCTGCTGCACGCGGCAGCTATTGTTGAGTTCTAAGTATTTCGCATAAACCTCAACAGCTTGCTTATCACGGTTTGCTTTGTGAAGCAATTCTGCTTTTTCTCTATATGCAGGAGCGAAAGTTGGGTCAACTTCAATCGCTTGGTTGAAATATTTCAAACCTTCTTCCCAGTTACGAACGCGAACATATAACTGACCTTCACGAAGAAGTGCACGCGTGTATTTTGGGTTTAACTGAAGAGCTTTAGAATATTGAGCCAATGCGGCACTTAGGTTTACAGCGTCTTTTTCAGCGTTGTAGTCACCCAACTGCACGTATGCTTCAGCATCTTTATCATTGATGTTGATTGCTTTGTTGATGTACTCTAAAGCTTTTTCAAGCATTTTATTTTCAGCTTGAGTATAGGCCTCGGCCATTTTCAAGTAAGCACTTACCTGAACGTTTTTGTCCACTTTAGCACCTTTAGCAGTCATCATGGTGACTGCCTTTTCGAATTGTGCGTTGCTAAGTGCAGTATTGTTGGTGTACCAACCGATACGACCTAATCCAACGAAGTTGAGAGGGTTGGTTGGAGCAACCTCTTGACCCCTTCTGAACATTACCTCAGCAGAGTCGAGAAGACCCCAATAGAAGTAGTTATCACCTGCGAAGAAATATAGATCTCCATTGGTTGGTTCGGCAGCGATCAGCTTTTTGAAATCACTTGAAGCAAGCTCGTATCGCTCGTTCATGGTGTTGATTACTGCGCTCTCACGAGTTTGAGCAAAGCTAAAACTGCTGGCTAAAACTGCGAGGATGAAGAGGAATCTCTTTTTCATAATATAATTCACTTTCAATAATTATTCTGTGATTCGGATTGTTCTAACTGGAGAGTTTGCGGCAACCATTCCCATTTTGTGAATGATGAGTTGTCCTTTTTCTCCTGCGAGGTGAGAGACAAAGCCTGTGCCAAGTGTTCCGCGTAATCCCGTTCTGATGGCATATACATCTCTTCTCAGAGGATAAGATTCATCAAAGATATAAGCTTGGAATGGGCCTCGAGCCATTTGTGGGTCGACTTTATTTGAAGGGTCGATGATTCGAATCGCTTTCACTTTTTTCATCATCTCCACTGATTTTGGCTCGTCTCTATCGCTTATCCATGACACGCTGATGATTCCAATAGCGTTGGGGTTTTGCGACACATAGTTGATCACTTCCTCATTTGAGTGCACGGCAAAACAAGTTGAAGGAAACTGTCCATTCGGAATAAACTTTTCACGAAGTGTTCTTTCGTTACAGCTTTTGTTGTTGTCAAAAACGATTCTCAAGTTACCGAGGTTAGAGCCTTCCACCACTTGACTCCAAGTAGTGTCAATTCCTTTGAAAATCTCAGCAAGTTGATCCATGGTCAACACGGTGTCTGGATTGTTTGGGTTAACAACCAGAGCAACTCCATCGACAGCGATTTTCGTTGATTCAGGAACTTTTTGCTTCGATTTAAAGAACTCCATTTCCTGATCTGACAATGGGCGGCTTATGATGGCTGCTTGAATCGAGTCGTTCAATAGCGCTTGTATAACATCGCCTTCCGGCATGTATGTAGGATTGATTTTCGCTTTTTTGTAGATCTGCTCGTAAACGAAAATTTGCGAGTCAATCATCAATGAGTAAGAGTCGTCTACACCAATTTTTAATTGGCCAGATGATATTGATTCACCAGAGCGATCGTAATTGCCGCAGCTAACGGCAGTTATTACTAGTAGTACTATTAGTAGCTTATTCAACATCTTTTGTTTTGTTTAGAAAATGACGTTTTGAAAGGCGACTCATTCGGATGAGTGCGTAAAGAAATAGTACCGCCCCAAGTAAGTATTTTGTATTTCCCTGAACGTACGCAACGAGTATATCTGTGAAGAATGCTAGCGCTGAGAAGCACAAGAGCACTATGATCATAAACACGCTCAGATACAGGTTTACTTTATCCATGGGGCGGTAAATTTAAGAACTTAATGTTAACAGTAAATTACAAATTATCGTAATGTGAATTTTACTGGCAACGTCATTCTGACTGGCACGTTTACTCCGCCATTCGACCCAGGAATCCATTGAGGCATGATTGTAATAGCCTTAATGACTTCATCTTCTAGGGCCTTTGCTCCCTTAACGGATCTTTCGATACGTGGTGAAATGACCTTTCCTGTTGGAGAAATCACAAAGGATACATAGATGGTGGTTTGTACGTTTTGTGTCGCAGCGATTTCAGGGAATTCAATTTCCCCCATGAGGAATTTGTAGAGGGCTTCTTCTCCGCCAGGGAATTTAGGCGGATTACTTACGAAAGTAAACTCCGTGTTCTCTGGAATCACAACAGCCGTGGTGTTTCCGTTTGGCTTACCCAGTGGTTCAACAGGTCCAGAGAACTCATCTGGCTCTTCGCCATCTGGCACACCGCCGGTTTTAGCAAGAGGTACTGAAGTGACTACTTCTTTTGTAACCTCTACGGTAGAAAGTCCTTCTGTTGGCTTCTTGATCGGCTTGATATCCTCTACACCTTTTGTTTCTTGTTCTTTCACTTTTTCCTTTTCCTGAGGAGGTAGGATATTCATGGGAATGACAAGACAGTCAAGACATTTTGCTTTGATTTCTGCCTCAACATTCACTTCTGGTGCGCTCCAAGCTACGCTTGCAATGGATGCGGCACCAGTAAGTCCGAGGACTAGAAAAAGAGAGAAGAACAAGTTTCGAGGATTCTCCTTTCGTTGTTTGTAAGCGCCGTACTCTTGGAGGCGATTTTCAAAAACGATTTCGTTTCGACTAGAAGTAAGGACATTGCTCCATGTTGAATCGATTGCTATAAATGTAATTGCGAGTGCGACGCAGATGACAATTGTTAGAATCATAACATTGATGTTTAGAAAGTTTTGAATTTGTACATTTCAATATACCGAACGTTCATTCGGTCATTGATAAAACAGACAACTCGTTGAGGTTTTATGCTTGGCTAACGAGTGATTTGCATTGGATGTATAATTCGGATGAACATTCAACATCAACAAAAAACAAAATTTATACGTGTCTAACCATTGTGTTTTGGGCAAAAAAAGACCCCTCATTCGAGGGGTCTTTTTTAACTATTTCAAAATTTTATTTCAATGTAAACTTGATTGGCATTCTGTATCTGTAACGTACAGATTTACCATTCATTTTCGCAGGAGTGAAAGGCTTTAGCTTACGCACAGCTTTCTCTGCTTCTTTGCCCAAGTTTGGACCGTTGTTTACACCACGCTCAATTTTAATATCTGTAATCGCACCTGTTTTCTCAACAACGAAACTGATGTAAACAGTTCCTTGGATGTTGTTTTCCTTTTCCATCTCTGGGTAGGTGATGCTCTTATAGATTTCTTCGTAAAGCTTTTCAATACCACCTGGATAAGCAGGTTCTTCTTGAACAAACGCTACGATTTCTTCTTCAACTTCTTCGATAACTGCTGGTGCAGAAGGTTCTGAAGGGGCTTGAATTCCGTCTTCACCTTCCACGTCTTCGCTACCGATATTTTGGTTTTGAAGCTCATCCACAGCTGGAGGTGGGTCTAGTACCTCTTCTTCTGTTACCTCGATTGTCGTGAATTGCATCTGACGAATGGAGGGTGGTGGTGGTGGTGGTGGTGGCGGTGGTGGTGGTGGTGGCGGTTCGTTGGGATCTGTGGGCGGTGGCGCTAACATTTCCACGTTTACCTCTACTTCAACTTCTGGCACTTCCTCTTCTTGTTGTGCAAGAATTACGGGAGTGATAATTACAGAAGAAGCAACTACAATAGTAGAGAAGAGTGAAATCGCTAACACCTTCGCGTATCCCTTTCTTAGCTTGTATGCGCCGTATTCTTTGTTCTTTTCTTCAAAGACCAAGGAATTACGCATACCGCTTAGCAAGTTGTTCCAACCAGACTCAAAGCTAATGAGTGTGATCAAAACTGCTGCTACGAGTATGATAATTAAGGGGGTCATAGGCGTTTTGTTTTTTTGTTATAATCCGTTGTACAGAGTACTTGCTATTTCGTTCAATTATTCTGTAGGAAGCCCTTTAATTTCTGCCATCTTTTGACGAACAGCGATTGCTTCACTATCGGACATGTCCATAATAGCTCGTTTTTTCACGTTAGTGATATTGAGTTCATCAATAGCGTTAACAACGTTTCTAAACTTACTAGTCTTTATAGTCTTAACAATAACGAATGGAGCAAGCGAATCACCTACGATTTTTCCATATGCTTTTGAATATGAAGAATCACTGATTGCCTTTTCTACTAGTTGTTGTTTTAGAGCATTAACTTGATCGTTAATTCTCTTGTTTTTATCAAGCAAAATTTGACGTAAACCATCTTTTGCGAAGCTGGTTTGAATCAATTTAGTGGAGTCTGGTTTAAATACCCCCGAGTAATAGAAGATCGCCTCGTCTTTTTCACCGATGAGAAGCGTAGTCGCCAATTCATCTGCTACTTTAGTTTTAGTATCGGGATCCTTTTCTTCTTTAGGATAAATAATCTCCATTGTTTTTGGCTTGCTAAGTGATGTAGCCAAGATGAAGAACGTAAGCAGGAGGAAGGCAAGGTCGACCATTGGAGTCATATCCAATTTTACGACGCCTTTCTTGGCTTTTTTCTTATCGTGTTTACCACCACCACCGCCACTATCTGCAATTTCTGCCATTTCTTAATTATTAATGGTTTGAAATATTATTCTTCTGTTACAACGGCACCGATATCGCTAGATTCTAGGCTCGTTACCATGTTAAACTGGAAGATGTTTTTATCTCTAAAGGTGTCAATTACTTTGGCAACTTTTTCATAGTCGGTATTTCCGTCTGCTTTGATAGCATAACGAAGACCTTCTTTTTCTTTAAGTTGAGCCACTGTAAAGCCTTTTGCTTGTGCGTCGGCCATAAAGGCTTCGTAGCCTTCTTGAATCCAATCACCTAGTTGATTATTCAAAGAGTCAACAGGGATACCGGCGTCTTTACGAGCGTCGAGTCCTTGTCTTTCTTTTTCATCACCTTTTACATATCTCTCAATAAGTTCGACAGGTTGTCCAAAGGTTCCTAGTACTGCGAATCTGTTAGCAGATTCTTCAGATACTTTTACGTTTGGATATCTTTCAAGCATACCAAGGAGCATTGCCTTTTTGATTTCGCGACCAGTGATATCGAAGAAAACTCTTCCATCTTGGTCGATCGTCACGAGCATTACTTTTTCTGGTAGTGCAACTTCTGAGGTAGATTTTGGTGTATCAACAATGACAGGTTCGTTTGGCCTAAACTTCGCCGTAAGGATGAAGAACGTCACCAGCAAGAAGCCCAAGTCAACCATGGGCGTCATGTCCAGGCTGGGGGCGCTTTTCGGTATTTTTAATTTAGGCATAACTTGTCTTATTTAATGGGTTTAACGAGAGGATAATTAGTGCTTAGACGCGAAAGTCTGCGCTACAGAGAATCCAGCTTCGTCGATTCCATAAGTCAAGCTATCGATACGTGTGCTGAAGAAGTTGAAGAAGATGATCGCTAGGGCAGAAGCCAAGATACCAAGGAAGGTATTGATAAGTGCTTCAGAGATACCAAGTGAAAGAGCCGTTGCGTCAGGAGCACCAGCAGTTGCCATTGCTTCGAACGACGAAATCATACCACGTACAGTACCAAGAAGACCAACAAGTACCCCAAGAGAAGCACTAGTAGACAATACCACTAGGTTCTTAGAAAGCATTGGTAATTCAAGAGAAGTAGCTTCTTCAAGTTCTTGCTTGATAGCAGTTACTTTAGCTTCTTTGTCCAAGTTTGGTTCATTTTCCAAAGCCTTATACTTTGTAAGACCAGCGCGAAGAACTGCAGCAACAGAACCTTTTTGCTTGTCACATTCAGCAACAGCTTTATCGATTTCACCGTTGTTTAGCATAGTGCGCACACGACGGATGAAAGCATCAACGCTACCACGGCCTTTTGCTTTTGCAAGGCTGATAAAGCGCTCGATAGTGAAGATAAGAACTACAAGGTTTACAGTGATAAGCATGGATACGATGATACCACCTTTGTGAACTGTACCTAATACGTTGAGAGGGTGACCTTTTACAGGATCTCCACCTTCGAAGTTTGCAGGATTACCTAGCACATACATGTAAAGAAGAACACCTACCAACAAAGCAATTGGAATTGCAATGTATGGGAAGATCGCGCTAAGATCTGATCCTGATGACTGTTGCTTTTTGCTCATAACACTTTTGATTTTAAAGGGTTGTTACAGATTATGGATTTGAAATTGGTTTAAAAGGTATTTGACCTTTGGTCATTAACGGTTTTATAGGGCGCCAAACATAATAAAACTATCCATTCGGTATGTCAAACAAATGTTGTTGTTCGATGAAAATTTTGAAATGCGGCTGCCTTTTAGACAGTTAACAATACGAAAATGGCGAAAAGACTGAGTTTTCGGTGAAAAAGATGGAGAAGTGTATCAAATAGCCAATGAACGGCCTTGATGAATGGATAAACGGGATTAATAAAGGTCGTTGTGTGTAGAGCGCACGAAGCGACGAACGGCGTAGGCCGTGGCAAGCCAAGAGACTAAAAGACCAGTTCCGAGCACTGCAACAAGCAGAATGATGTAATTGTGATCTTGGATAAGAACTGTGATAACGTCGGCGAGAGGCTCTCGGAAATAGAAAAGAATGGCGCTCAGAATAGTCAATGAAAAGATAGAGGCGAGCACTCCGAACCATAGTCCTTTTTTCAAAAAAGGTTTTTGAATAAACCAATGAGTTGCCCCCACTAATTGCATTGATTTGATAATGAATCTTTGGGAGAAGATGGCTAGTTCAATGGTGTTTACGATGAGTACAACTGCGATAATTAAAAAGAGGACACCGATGATTAGAAGGCCGAGGCTCCATTTTCCAATATTCTCATTGACCATTTGGAGCAGTCCTTTTTGGTACACGACTTCGTCGACGAGTGGATTATTGGCTGCTATGGCGATCTTAGATTCTAGGCTATCTAATTCAGCAAATGCGGGGTCGATCTGAATGTCTATCGAGGCCGGTAGGGGATTGTAGCCGAGAAACTCTACGAACTCTTCACCGAGTTCTTCTTGCATTGTTTGTGCGGCTTGTTCAGCAGAGGTATATTGAACTGATCCGCTGAAATCTTGGGCTTCAATTTCTTTTTTGAAACTTAGAATTTCTACTTCTTCCGCGCCTTCTTGCAGGAAGAGCTGCACGGTAAGTTGTTCTTTAAAGTGTTTTGTGACAGAGTTGGCCACCAGAAGTATTGTAAGTAGCGCACCAACCATGGATAGCACGAGTGTGATTCCTACTACCGTTGAGAAGGAAGACAAAGTACTACCGCTGGTTTTAAAAAGGGATCTCGCCACAGACAGAATGTTTAGGGTACAAAAAAAAAGAAGGGTGTCGATGTTTCGGCACCCTTCCTATATGCTTTATCAACAAAATAGCTGTAATTAACCTACTGCTACCACTTCGCCTTCGAAGAAAAGATTTTCGCCGGCAAGTGGGTGATTGAAGTCGATGATAATGGTATTCAGTTTTACTTCAGCAACCACACCTTGAACCATTTGGCCGTCTGGTGTTTGCATTGGTACTACTTCACCTTCAGCGAAAAGTTCTTCATCAAATTGGCCGTCTTCGTCAAGGAATTCGCTCTTTTCAAACTCCATATAGAAGTCTTGATCTTCTTCGCCGTATGCGTCTGCGCATGCAATTGCAACAGTGAATTTTTCGCCAGCACCTAAACCTTGAAGCGCAGCTTCAAATTTTGGAAGCATTGGGTCTTGACCGAACACAAAACGGAGGGGTTCTCCACCAGTGGTTTGTTCTACGATTTCACCTTCTGGTCCATCAATGTGCAATGTGTAGTGAACCTCTACATTTTTGCCGTTTTCAACTTTCATTATTATCCGATTATTTTGATTTTAATTTTTTGACCAACGGCAAGTTTGTTTTCTTTCAGGCCGGAGTTTAGTTTTTTGATTTGCTCGATAGAAACACCATCGTGTTTAGCTGCGATATCCCAAAGAGTATCGCCTGGCTGCACAGTATAGTATTTGTACTTAGGAGTTGCGTTTGGCTTTTCCTTTACTTTTTCTGGAGCTTTAGCTGGCGCGGTAGTTTGCTGTGCTGGTGTGTTGTCAGCAACATCCTCAGTGCGCTCTTCTTCTTGCTGTGGAGTTGGGGTAGCGCTTGCAGTATTCTCTTCTTCTTCAACATTAACAGTGATCGTCTTTTTCACTTTTGTTTGAATCTTCAGCTTTTGACCAGGAACGATTTTAGAACCCTTGATTTTATTCCACTTCTTCAAGTTTGCAAGGCTGACATCGTATTTATCGCTGATGCTACCGAGAGATTCACCTCTTTTTACACTGTGGGTTTTCCATGAATCTTCCCAAACTGTTTTCTTGACTTCCTTGCCTGAGTTGTTGTTAGCGGCAACTGTTGTATTTGCAGCTTTTTCTGGTTGCTTAGAAGGCTCTGGGTTATTTGCAAGCATGTTCGACGCAGGATTTTCCTGCTCTCTGCTTTGCTCGTAAACAAGCTCTTCATTTTTCATGAAGAGACCAATTTTCTCTGTTGGGAGAATGAGGTAGTGCTTCTTATTGTTATTAGGAATCTCACGTAGTTTGTACGTGCAGTTTAATTGAGCGATTTCATCAACAGGAACACCAATTACAAATGAAAGAGCATTGAAGTCAACGCGATCTTTTACGTGAATAGAATCCACTTCGTAGAAAGTTCTTGTTGGATTAGCAGGATAGAGGTTGTGTTCAGAAGCGTAGTTCATCACGTAGTTGACAGCAATGAATGCAGGAACATAGCCTTGTGTTTCTTTTGGAAGGAAAGGCTTAATTTCCCAGAAATCACGCTTGCCGCCTGATCTGCGAATGGCTTTGTTTACGTTTCCAGGACCGCTATTGTATGCTGCAAGCGCGAGCTGCCAATCTCCGAAAGTATTGTACAGAGACTTTAGGTATTTGCAAGCCGCCTCCGTTGACTTGTATGCGTCGAAACGCTCGTCTTGGTAGCTGTTCACGTCAAGACCATACATTTTTCCAGTACCCACCATGAATTGCCATAATCCGCCAGCACCCGCAGATGAGATTGCTGAAGGGTTGAGCGCAGATTCAACAATAGCGAGGTATTTCATTTCTAATGGAATCTCGTATTTCGCTAGAGCTTCCTCAAAAAGCGGGAAGTATAATTGAGACATTCCAAGCACTTTGGTAGAAATGTCGCGTCTTCTGATTGAATATAGATCAATGAAACCCTGAACGGTATTGTTGTACACAAGGTCGAACGGTGTTTCAGCATCTAGAGCCTTCATTCTCTCAGAAATGACTTCTGGAGAAAAAGTAGGAACTTGATCAGCGGTGTAGCCGTGTGCGTTAAGCAAGTTTTTGTCTGAAGAGTAACAAAAATGGTTGAGATAATTAGCAACAAGGGCTTTGTCGATCGCGAGTATCTCAGGATCGTCAGGAGAAATTTTAATATTCGATTTTGACGACGGAATAGAGTCGTTCATTAGTGCGGCTTGTGAAGCAGTTCCAGCTGCTAAACACAAGAATAGAAGTACAATCCTCTTCATGATTTTCCTGGTTTTCCTTGAGGTGAGTAAAAATAGTAAAACTTGCGGGTTGAAAAAACCTTGATTTACAAGGGTTTTCGAATAACTGAAAATACGTTACTAAATTGCTAGAGTTTCAAGGAATTCGACAAAATGGAATTTTTTAGTTTTAAACAGAGTTATTAAGAAGAGGAAACTTTGAATTAGTATCTCATTTAAACTCAATATAGTTCCAAGCGCCCCCCATTTTTTCGGTGATAAAGGCTCTTGCTAGGTCGTAAACATTTTGCTGGGAGGAGTACCACACCGTTTTGTACATGTCCGTTGTTATGGATGTGCTCGATAAGATCACGATTTCAAGTCCGTGGATCGTAGATTTATTTTTTTCTAAAGCGGTGAGATGGTCGAGCGCTTCTTGTTTGTCTCTGTAGACCACCCCATCGAGGTTTATTATTTTCTTTCTGCTTCTCATTTCTATACCCTTCTATTGCTAGCCATGGCCGCCAACCAGTATTTGTGTAACACGTGGTTTTCTGATTCGTTAAAACATGTTAGAAAAGCAATAATTCGCAATTCTTTTAAATTGTTCAGACAACAAACGGAATGCGACTTGAGTTCTTCTACACACTAAGAAACGACATGAAAGCCCTATTTTCTTTTTCAAGTTTTATTCGCCGAACCGAATCTAGGTTCAACGAGCTATTTGGCTGGTTTTTTACGAATGGATCAAAGTCGATTGAGGACTAAAGCTCAATACAGACGTTTTGTGCTTCAGTGAAAAACTTCAAAGCTTCGAACCCGCCTTCACGGCCAACACCAGAGCTTTTGACACCACCAAATGGTGTTCGAAGATCTCGGAGTAGCCATGTGTTAATCCATACAATTCCTGAATCTATTTGAGCTGCAATTTTGTGAGCCTTTGAGAGGTCGCTTGTCCAAAGAGTAGCTGCTAATCCGTACATTGTTGAATTGGCGTTTTCCACAGCTTCTTCGACGGAATCAAAAGGCGCGATTGTTACCACGGGGCCGAAAATCTCTTCTTGATTGGTGCGACAGTTTGGCCCGAGGCCTTCGATAACGGTAGGAGCAATGAAATATCCGTCTTTATTTTCTCCATCTAAAAACACTCTTTCACCTCCAGTTAGAACGGTGCCTCCTTCTTGTTTTGCGAGTTCGATATAGCTCAAGACCTTGTTCATGTGCCCTTCGCTAACAACAGCTCCCATGCGTGTTTCGGGTGCAAGAGGGTTTCCAACTGTCATCTTATTCACCTTTTCTAGAAAAGCTGTTTTGAATTTTTCATAGATAGGTCTTTCGATGAGGATTCGAGAGCCACAGAGGCAAATTTGCCCTTGATTACTAAAAGAGGATCTAATAGTTGTGGCAATCATTTTATCGAAGTCACAATCAGAAAAGATGATATTTGGGTTTTTGCCGCCAAGTTCTAGAGAGAGTTTTTTAAACATCGGTGCAGCGATGGACGCGATGTGTGCGCCGGTAGTGGTGCCACCGGTAAATGATATTGCTTTGATTTTTTTGTGGGCCACCATCGCATTTCCGCATTTGGCGCCTAGTCCGTGAACGATGTTGAGCACCCCTTTCGGCAAGCCAGCTTCTATGCAAAGCTTCGACAGGAGAAAGGCTGTCATTGGGGTTATTTCAGAAGGTTTGGCGATTACGCAATTGCCTGCTGCGAGGGCTGGGGCTATTTTCCAAGTAAAAAGATAAAGTGGAAGATTCCATGGAGAAATGCAGCCGACTACACCGATGGGCTTTCTGTTGGTATAGTTGATGGCTTTGTCTTCCATGATATGTGCCTCGCTGGCGAAATGCTGAATAGCTGTGGCAAAAAATCTTATGTTCGATTCTGCACGCGGAATGTCTACTTGTGTGGCAAGTGAGACCGGCTTTCCGTTGTCAATTGACTCCGCTAAAGCGAGTTCGTGCAGGTTTTTTTGGATGAGGTCAGCAATTCTTGATAAAATGATTGATCTATCGTTGATTGAGGTGGTTGACCAAGAAGGAAAAGCGGTTGCTGCGGCTTGGTATGCAAGTTCGATATCGTCGCCTGTTGAGTCAGGAATGAGGGAATAAACCTTTCCTGTGGCAGGATTAACGTTTTCGAGATAATTTTTTGATGTTGGCTCAACTAGTTGACCATCAATGTAATTTGCAATTTTTTCCACGATAAAATGGCTTTATTTTCAGAAAGCTAATGTAGGATACAGAAAAGTTTTGCATAGATGAAAAGAATGCATTTATTTTGCACCCGCTTTAAGCGATAGATTGCCCGATCGTCTAATGGCAGGACAACTGATTTTGGTTCAGTTTGTGTTGGTTCGAATCCAGCTCGGGCAACGGATAAAGGCTCTACTTCGGTAGGGCCTTTTTTATTTTAGCTTGATAACGGTGCCTGGCGCCGGTTCTTGGCCAGGTGTTAGTGCGGCTTTTTTATAAAGCTTTCTCAACTTGACGCCAGTAGCTTGTGAAATGCTCCACATTGTGTCTCCAGACTTCACTTCGTATTCGCTGAGTTTGGAGCTATTTCGTTTTGGCTGGAGGTAGATGACTTGACCGGGTTGAATATGCTGATTGCTTTCAAGGTCGTTGTATTTTTTTATTTGCCAAGGAGCCATGTCGAGGTCTTTTGCAATGGACTCAACAGTGTCGCCTTCTTTCGCTGTGATGAACTTGATTCGATTTTCGCTTACACCGATTTCTCTGTTATTAGAAAGAACGATTTCCTTTCTGGTTTCATCCTTTTGAGACGAGGTGTTTTTTTCTTTTTTCGAATTTGACTCTCTCTTGTTTCTTGGGGGAGTGCTGCCATTTTTAATGTGCTTTAACCCTTCCTTGTCGAGGTCCGTCAGATTGTATTGTTCGATGAGATTGATGAGTAGTTGAGGATATTTTGGATTGGTAGCGTAGCCGCATTTTTTCAATCCATGTGCCCATCCTTTGTAGTCTGTTATATCAAGAGTGAAGAGTGACTCATATCTTTTTTTCTGAAGAAAAATAGAATGGTCTTCAAATGATTCAGAAGCGTTTTTATATTTTCTAAAGCACTCGTTTCGCGTTTCATCATCTTCATGGATGGTGGCGCCTTTCCAATCGCTATGGCATTTGATTCCGAAGTGATTGTTTCCTTCGATTGCGAGTCGAGAGTTGCCGTTTCCGCTTTCGAGTAGGCCTTGAGCGATGGTAATGCTTGCCGGGATTTTATGCAAGACCATTTGACGAATGGCTTCTTCTCGCCATTTTTCGATGTATTCTACAGCAGAGATTTTTTCTTCTAAGGCAATGTTTGTTGCGTTAGAATAGAGCGCGAATAGAATTGAAATAAATGCGAGGAAGATTCTCATACCTTACAAATTAACGAAGCCACGCTTCGTGTTTGCGGGTAGAGTCATGTATTATGCCAACAACGTGGTGTTAGATTACTGTTCTGGATTTTCAGAGAAGTTTTTTTCTTCTATGACATTTCCTTTTTCGTCAAAGAATCTCCAGTTGCCGATTTTTACTCCGTTGTCGTATTGACCTTCGATGCGCAGTTGGCCATTTTCAAACCACGTTTTGTAAGCACCGTGGAGCACATTGTCTTTATAATTATGAAGGCTCCAAGGATTGGAGTTTTCATAGAACGCCATTGCAGGGCCGTTTTTGACACCTTTATCGAATGCATATTCCATGTAGATTTTTTTATCTTCATAGAAAAATTTCTCAGAAACTTTGAGGTTTGTTAAGGTGTCGAGATAGATGGCTTTTTTAGGAGATCCGAGCTTTTCATTTTCTTTTGGTTCGAATCGTTCTTCTACTTTTTCAATGACATTTGCTGGCAATTGAATGTTGACTTCTGAACCAGATTGCTTGCCTTTGCAAGCGCTAAAGCTGATGATGATTGCTGATAGATATACGAGTACTTTCATTTTACTTATCACGATCGATGGTGTAGTGCACTAATTTTTCAAGCGATTTTTTTGCTTCGCTGTCGGGGAAGGTAGCGAGAATGTCGAGGGCATTTTTACGAAATTCTTCCATTTTTATCACTGCATAGTCGATACCTCCGGCGTCTACAACTGCTTTTACGAGTTCTTTTACTTTCGCTGAATTCGTGTTGTGATTTTTGACAATATTGACGAGGTGTTTTTTTGTGGATCGATCACTTTTTGAGAGCGTGTAGATCAATGGCAGAGTCATTTTCTTTTCTTGAATATCGATTCCAACGGGTTTTCCGATATCCTTTCCGTAGCCATAATCGAAGAGATCATCCTTGATTTGGAAAGCCATACCCACGTTGATTCCGAAGTCGTGCATTTTCTTGATATCCTCTTCGGAGGCCTTTGCAGCCGCGGCTCCTGACTCACAGCATGACGCGATGAGAGATGCTGTTTTTTGGGTTATTATTTTATAATAGACCTCTTCAGTGATGTTGAGTAGGCGAGATTTTTCTTGTTGTAAAAGTTCACCTTCGCTCATTTCTTTTACGGCGGTACTTACGATACGAAGGAGGTCGAATTCTTTGTTGTCGACGCTTAGGAGCAGGCCTCTTGAGAGGAGGTAGTCGCCAACGAGGACAGCGATTTTATTTTTCCAAAGAGCATTTATAGAAAAAAATCCGCGTCTTGTTTGTGCGTCATCGACGACATCATCGTGAACGAGTGTTGCAGTGTGCAGAAGTTCGATTAGAGAAGCTGCGTTGTAGGTAGAAGTAGTAACGCCGCCGCACACTTTACTTGAAAGAAAGACGAACATGGGGCGCATTTGTTTGCCCTTTCTCTTGATAATGTAATGTGTGATTTTATCAAGGATTCCGTTGTTGCTCTTCATAGCTTTTCTGAAATAAGTCTCGAACTCGAGCATTTCAGATTTGATGGGAGCTTGTATGTCGTCTATTGTTGCCACTTTTCGCTTCAAATGTAATAGAGAGAAGATGAAAAATGCTAAAAAGTTCATTTATCAAAGAAGTAAAAATTGCAATTATCTGTCACAGAGCAACATTTTTTGGGGATTAGTAAACGAATATTCATTTTAGGGTAATGAAAACAAAATTGTTTAAAAAGAAAGGTCGATGAGGGCAAATATTAGCCTTACTTTTGATGGCTAATTTTTAATTAAATACTTCACTATGAATCAAACATCTACTAACATTTTCAAGCTTCTTATGGCTTGTTTTTTTGTGTTGGGTAGCCTTGCCAATGTAAGTGCTCAGTGCACGAACAATGGAGTTTTTTATGACGACTTGACTCCTACGGGTGTCGGTGCGGCTAATTCGGGCTACACATCATGTGCATGGGGTGGCGAGTATTACACTGTAAGTGTAGTTGCTGGCAACGTTTACAATTTTAACACGTGTGGAACTACGTATGACACGCAGCTAAGTCTTTTTACCAACACAGGTGCTTACCTAGGAGGTGATGATGACGGCTCTCTGTGTGCTAACAACGCGTCGGATTATACTTGGACAGCTACTTACACGGGAGTTGTTCGTATTCAGATGAATGAATACAACTGCGCTACTAATCAAACTTGTGCACCTCTTGAGGTGATCTTGGTGTCTGAAGTTGCGGGTGGTTGCGACAGCTATATTGTATCATCACCAGGCCCATGTGATGCTGGTACTCCAACTATTAATTTGACAGCGGCGATAGCTGGCAACTGTACTATCGGTACTATCTATGTGTCAGTTAATGGAGGAGCTTACGCTGCATTACCTTTGAATCAACCGCTCGCTCATAGTGAGACGGTAAATTTAACTGGTGCAACGGAATTTACTACTTACGCAATTTATGGTCAGTTATCAGACGGCTCTTTGACCAACGAAATAGAAATCACTACGGGTGATTGCGGCTTTGCAGGATGTGAAGAAGTAACTTTTGCCATTAACCCAGATTGCTACGGCGACGAGGTTTCTTGGGCTGTTTATGATCAGTTTGATCAATTGGTTTACTTCGTAGGACAAGATGTCTATCCAATTGCATTCGGAGATGTTTTGTATCCAACGACACTCTGCTTGAACGCTGGCTGCTACACTTTTGAAATCTACGATTCATTCGGAGATGGCTTGTCAGACGGTGCAGGCACTTGCGCTAATGATGGATTCTTCTTTGCCTTAGACAGCCAGAACAATACATTGTTTGAAGGTGATGCGACTTACACTACTAGCGATATCTACTCATTCTGTGTAGGTGCAGATCCATGCACATTCATTAATACTACAGCAGCATATGTTTCTTGTGCTGGTGGATTCAATGAGTATGAGTTTGTGGCAAATTATACAGGAGATTGCACAGTTGCAAGCATCATGACCTATAACGCTATCGAAGGTTGGGTAGAGTTAGATGCTTCTGCGTTTGGTTTCTTGTCTGGAGAGTCTATGTATATCACAGGGCTTTTGAACAATACCAATTATCAGTATTATGTAATTCTCTCTGATGGAACAGAAAGCAATACAGGATTCTTCACCACAGGTGATTGCAATGAAACTTGCGGTAATGCAAACTTGGAAGTTGTAGCAGGAGAATGCTTGACAGTAAATGGAGTTAGCTACGCTACAGCGGATTTATATTTTGAGTATGTGGGAACTTGCTTTGTCAACTCTATTTACTATTCAACTGATGGCGGAGTAAACTTTGACGTCTTGGATATTTCTGCAGATGGTGTTGGAAATGGTAGTGTTCAAGAATATTATTTCACACCAGGTGCTACTTATTATTTGTACTATATGTTAGAGAATGGAGAGCAGTCAGATATCGTTGTTTACACAGCGGAAGACTGTTTGAGTGGCGAAACTATTTGTGACTGTGCAGGCACTCAGTTACCAATTGAAGCGACAGCTTGGTTGGGTGACGGCTTCTTGGATGATGGTACATTCTTGTGGAACGATGAGCTTCCTGTTGATTTCAACTGTCAGCTTTGGGGCTTTGACTGTGATGATGCTGGCGTAGGTGTTAGCCTTGACCCATTCGGTGTTTGTTATGGTAACTTACCTCCTGGTAATGGTTGTGTAGATCAAATTTGTAATGGCGTCGTTGTAGAAGTTGCTATTGACTGTTATGCAGAAGAGACGGCAGTTCAGATTATCAATGAGAATGGCGAGATCGTTTATTCCTTTGATGAGACGTTCTTTGTTGATCCAAACAGCATGGTTACTCAGCCGATGTGCTTGCCTACAGGTTGTTACACCTTTGTAATCACTGACTCATTTGGTGATGGTTTAGGTTCTGTAGACTGCGACACACCTGGTTATTTCGTAGTTTATGATGAAACTGGCGATCTAGTAACTGGTGGTGGTGACTTCGGTTCTATCTACACACAAGATTTCTGTGTTGGTGGAGAGGCTTGTTCTAATTTGACATTGGACATCAATGCAGAAGCATGTGTTGACTACCAGAATGAAACACTTTCTCCTTCAGTTTCTCTTGATATTAACTACGATGGTGATTGCAGCGTTGCGACAATTTATATTGCTGTTGACGGTGGAGAGTACACGCCATTTGAATATGCAGAAGGTGAGTTGGTGAGCGGAAGCAATGTTCAGTTCTTCAACTTTGCTACAAACACTTCTTATAGCTTCTTCTATGTATTGTCTGATGGATCAGTTTCACCAGTTGAGTCATTTATTACAGGTAACTGTAACAATGAAATTTCAATTTGTGACTGTGCTGGCACATCTCATTCAATTGGAGTATTGACTTGGTTGGGTGATGGCTTTGCTGACAATGGAACATATGATTGGGTTGGGGCACCAGTTGATTTCAACTGTGCTACATGGGGCTATGACTGCGGAGACGTGATTGGTGCACCTAGCATCGACGTTTACGGAGTTTGCTCAGGTAACTTGCCTCCGAACAACGGATGTATCGATGATAATGAAGTATTAGGTTGTACAGACCCAACAGCATTGAACTATAATGCTGATGCTACTGTAAATGATGGTTCTTGTATCTACAATGCACAGTTTGGTTGCTTGGATCCAGATGCATGTAACTATTCTCAAACAGCTATTTATGATAATGGAAGCTGTGAGTACTTGACATGTGCAGGATGTACAGACCCAGATGCTACAAACTATGATTCAACAGCAACAATTGATGATGGCTCATGTAACTATGACCCAATCTTAGGATGTACAGACCCAGAAGCGTTGAACTACAATCCAACTGCGACTGAAGACGACGGATCATGTGTTTTCACATGTGATTGGCCAGTTGTTACTTATACAGCTCACTGTAACGATGGTGACTTACAGAATTATTTCGTAACAATGTCTATCACAGACCTTGGAAATGGTTCACCTTACATTGTTACTAATAGCTACAACCAAGCGCAGTACACTGTGAATTTCTTGGGTACTATTGAAGTAGGTCCATTCCCGAATGACCAAGAAGTAGTGATTACTGTAGTATCTGCTGCGGTTCCATCATGCTTCATTACTTCACCAGTATTGAGCAGCGATTGTTCTGATCCAGACAGCGTTTCTGAAACGATTTCAACTGACACGATGGTTAGCGTTTATCCAAACCCAACTACTGGTCGTTTGAATATCTACAGCGCTTCTGTTTCTGGTATGGTTCAAATCAGAATGTTTGATCACACAGGTAAATTGATTGAGTCAACGCAAATGAACATTGCGACAGGCGCAACAAATACATTTGATGTGAGCAAGTTTGCAGCGGGCACTTATCACTTAGAAGTGATTAGCAATGATCGCGTGCAGCACGAGAGTATTATTATTCAGAAGTAATTCTGAATAGATGAAATAAAAAAGCCTCCCAGCAATGGGAGGCTTTTTGTTTTTTAGACAAAAACTAAATTATTTTACTTTGAAGTAAGAAACATCTTCTGTAGTGAAGAAGTAGCTGTTCTTCATATTGGCTTCGAAGAATTTCTTCATTGCATCAGAGTTGTCAAAAGTTTCCTTGATATAAGGAGTTACTTCCGATACAACGATTTTGAAATCGCCTTGTTTTTCGATTTTGTAAAGGTTGTAAGAGCTGTATTCAGAGTCTTCTTTTACGTTTACAAAAAGAGTTCCTGCGATATCTGTGAAGTGTGCCATGTAATAAACTGGTTCAGCGGTCGCGCTTGATTTTTCAGTTAGCTTCATCGTTGTTTCGCTTGCCTTGGAAATCTCGAGTGTTGCTCCGTCGCCATTTTGCTTTTCCCAAGTGCCCACATAGCTATCTGCTATTTTGATTGATGGGTTACTGAGAGGAACGGTTGAGGTGTAAGGACAACCCATTAAAACGGTTGCAATTGCGGCTGCACCTAGAATGTTGAGCCATTTGTTTGTTTTCATGATGATTTATTATTTGATTTTGGGCGAAAGGTAAAGTGTTCAGTTGGAATCTGAGTACGGCATTTAACCTATATATTTACTCTACGCTACAACTTTAGCGCTTTCTCCTTTGTCTATAGATTGTGAAGCACGTATTTAGATTGCTCATATTGATCTTTATTCAGGTCCCTGTGTTGTCGTGGACTCAAGTTTCTTTTGTTGAAAATAAAGGCCAATGGCCTGCTCAAGTTCTTGCTGCTGCCGATTTACCCACGGGAAAATTATGGATTGAAAATCATGGTTTGACCTATCAGCTTTTAGATCCGAAATTTATTCAAGCGCTTCATCCAGGGAATATGGATTTGGTTGATTCAATTCGAGGACACAATTATCGTGTTCGTTGGGTCGGCAGCAACTCGGCAACCTTATTGGGTGAGACACCTAAGTCTTACTACTTGAATTATTTTGTTGGTGAAGAGAGCACTTGGGCAAGTGGTGTTCGTGCTTATAATTCGAGTCTTCTCAAAAATGTTTATGAAAAAATCGACGCTCGAATTCATGCACCTTCTGGCAGTTTGAAGTATGATTTTATTGTCCATCCTGGAGCATCCGCTAGCGTTATTCAATTTGAATATCAGCACACCAATGGGTATTCATTGGTTGATGGAGAACTTCATATTGAAACCAGTGTAGGAAGGGTTGTGGAGGCAAGGCCTTTTGCCTATCAAGTAAAGTCTGGAAAGGTTGTTCCTATTGAATGTAGCTATCAATTAGTAAAGGGAGTTGTAGGTTTTCATTTAGGAGAATACGATCAGAACATTGATTTGATCATTGATCCGGAAGTGGCTTTTTCAACGTTTGTTGGTTCAACGGCATCAAACTTTGGTTTTACAGCATGCAATGATTTGTCTGAGAATCTAATTTCGGGTGCGGCAGTTTTTAATCCGGGCTATCCCACTACTGCTGGAGCTTTCAGCGAGAGCTTTAATGGTGCTACTACCAATTATATGGATATTGGTGTATCAAAGTTTTCAGCGAATGGGACACAGCTTCTATACTCCACTTATTTCGGTGGATCTCGTCAAGAAACGCCGCACAGTTTAATAGTTGATTCGGAGGACAACATTCTGTTGATGGGTGTGACGGGCAGTCCAGATTTAGCGGTGACTAGCGGTGTATATCAACCAATTTTTGTGGGTGGACCTCAGTTTTCGATGGTTGGATTTTTTACAAGCAGTCATCTGTTGGGGTGTGACATTTTTGTAAGTAAGTTTAGTAATGCTGGAAGCCTTTTGGCGTCAACGTTTGTTGGTGGTCCAGGCAATGATGGCTTGAATAATTCTGACCAGCTATATTACAATTATGGTGATGCATTCAGAGGGGAAATAAATATTGATGATGAGAATAATATTTATGTAGCCTCCTGCACGCGCGGTGATTTCCCGATGTTGTCGAGCGGTGCTCAAACGAGCTATGGCGGAGGCTTTTCAGATGGATTACTTTTCAAAATGAGTAGTGATCTGTCCGCATTGCAACTAGCAACTTATTTAGGAGGAGTGGATAATGATGCGTGTTATGCAATTGAATTTGACAATCAAAATAATTTGATTGTTGCTGGCGGCACAAAGAGCCTGGATTTCCCGCATGTGACGGGGGGTGCGGACAATGTGTTTGATGACGAAACGGACGGATTTATTTTGAGAATTAATCCATCCGATTTTTCAGTTATTAATGGAACATTCGTGGGCACTCCCGAATATGATCAGGTATATTTTCTTCAAACAGATATGGAAGGAAATATTTATGCACTAGGTCAGACGGAAGGAGATATGCCAATTAGTTCGGGACTTTATGGCCAGTCTAATAGCGGTCAGTTCATTCGAAAGTTCAATCAAACATTGACGATTGCTTTATGGACAACCACGATCGGCACGGGCTCCGGCGAGATTGATATTTCACTGACAGCGTTTTTGGTGAGCGATTGCGATCAAATATTTTTTAGTGGATGGGGCGGTCAAACTAATTCTACCACTTGTGGAGGTTTTTATGATTGCTATGCTCAATTCAGCACAACAGTTGGTTTACCCATATCGCCAGATGCTTATCAGCCGAATACAGATGGCAGCGATTTTTATTTGTGTGTGCTTGAGCCAAACGCTACCGGATTGATTTATGCATCCTATTTAGGCGGAGGAGAAAGCGCTGAGCACGTTGATGGAGGGACTTCTCGTTTTGCGAAAAACGGAACCGTCTATCAAGCTGTTTGTGCGGGATGTCAAGGGAACAGTGATTTCCCTAGTAGTCCTGGTGCATGGAGTCCTACCAATCCAAGCCCCGGCTGTAATCTTGGGGTATTCCGATTTAATCTAGGGCAAATTGAAGCTTCTGTGGAGATAGATGGACCTAGTGAAATATGTGTAGGGACACCAGCAAATTTTTTGAACTTAAGTCAAGGGGGGGATAGTTTTGAGTGGGTTTTGGGAGATGGGTTTACGTCCACAGAAAGTAATGTGAGCCATATTTATGCTTCCCCGGGCGTTTATGAGGTACAATTGATAGTTGATACAGAACTTGAATGTTTGATTGGCGATACAACATCGGTAATGATTACAATTTTGCCGGGCCCAACACCAACAATAGCCCCTGTAGCGCCTGTTTGTCCAGACACACAAGTCTCACTAGAAGGAAGCGGCTCCTCGCTTGCCTATTGGGTAGATAATCCTCTTTTATCTGACGAAACAATATTGACACCAACAGCAGTTGTTGCCGCGCCGACTACATTCTTTTTGGTAGATGAAAATGAGTGTGGAATAGATACAGTTTCTGTTTTTGTAGATGTTTTTGAATTGAATACAGGCATCAGTGAAAACCAAAGTATATGTATTGGGTCGTCCGTAACTTTAGAAGCCACGGGTGGGGCGGCATACGTGTGGACGCCCAATTTATATCTTGACACGAATACCTCCGGTTTGGTGTCGAGTACCCCATCAGAATCGATTACCTATTCAGTTGAAATCACAACTGCTGATAATTGTGTGGCAAATGAAGATGTTACGATAACAGTTGATGCGCAGGGTATTGGTGGTTTAGTTTACGATACCATCACGATATGTTTTGGAAATAATGTAACACTTCAAGCACAGCCCGCGAGTAGTTATTTATGGACACCCTCGAATACTTTGTCCAGCGCAGTGATTGCTAATCCTGTGGCGACGCCAACTTCGACCACCACCTATTCCGTTTTGTTGACCAATGCATGTGCTCAAGGCACAGATGAAGTGACTGTGCAAGTCATTCCACCTGCGGCTATTGCAGAGGGCGGAGGAGTAATATGTGATGGGGGTAGTGTTTCAGCGTTTGGATTTGGAGGTGTCGAATATCGCTGGGAGCCGCAAAATTTTGCATTTCCATTTGACAACGACACGACAACACTTTCACCAACAGAAACCACCACATTTACCCTATATGTAATCGATGAAAATGGTTGTGGATCTACAGCAACTGTTGATGTGTTTATCCTGGATTCTCCACAACCATTTGCGGGTCCAGATATGTCATTCGAATATCCAGATCGCGTGCAGTTGATTGGCAGCGCATTTACTAATACCTACCAATGGTATCCATCGACTGGATTGAGTTGTACGAATTGTTTGTTTCCTTTTGCGCAACCATTAGAACCGACTTATTACGTTTTAGAAGTCATATCAGATGAGGGGTGTGTGGGTCGTGATTCTGTTTTGGTTACCCCGTATTTTCCGATATGGGTTCCCAATACGGTGACAGCAGATAACGATGGAATCAACGATGTTTTTCGAGCCGTAGGTCAAGACATAAAAGGTTTTCATTTGATGATATTCAATCGATGGGGCGATCTAATTTTCGAATCTAGAGATATTGATGAGCCGTGGGTTCCGGGATTGAATGGTTATTATGTTCAGGACGGAACATATCAATGGATCATTGAATATGATTCTATCGACCGCAGAAAGCGATTAGTTGGCCATGTGAATGTATTGAGGTAAGACCTCAAACGCTATCTTTGCCGCATGGCATACGAAAATTTACTTTTATCACAGAAGGACGCTGTTCTTACTATCACTATTAACCGTCCAGATCAGTTGAATGCACTCAATAAAAACACTATTGAGGAATTGAACAAGGCGTTGGCATTGGCTGATGTTAATCCAGAGGTGCGTGTAATCATTTTAACTGGTGCGGGAGAAAAGGCTTTTGTAGCGGGCGCTGACATTAAAGAGTTTGCAGCGTTTAGTGTTGAAGAAGGACGTATGCTAAGCCGCAGAGGTCATAAGCTATTGTTTGATTTTGTAGAAAACATGAGCAAGCCAGTGATCGCTGCAGTAAATGGATTTGCACTAGGAGGAGGTTTGGAATTAGCGATGAGTTGCCATATTCGTGTAGCAAGTGATAATGCAAAAATGGGTTTACCAGAAGTTTCATTGGGAGTAATTCCAGGATATGGTGGAACGCAGCGTTTGACGCAGCTTGTAGGAAAGGGAAAGGCGATGGAAATGATTGCGACAGCGGGTATGATTCCAGCAACAGAAGCATTGGATTGGGGCTTGGTAAATCACGTTGTTCCTGCTTCAGAATTGATTGCGAAATGTGAGGAGATCGCAGGAAAGATTGTGAAGAATTCTCCTTCTGCAATCGCGTCTGCTTACAGAGCAATCCTTTCAGGATTTAAGAAAAATGCAGTTGGCTATGAGGCGGAGATAAAAGAGTTCGGTCTTTGTTTCGGAACGGAAGATTTCAAAGAGGGAACAGGAGCTTTCATGGAAAAGAGAAAGCCAACATTTACAGGAAAATAATGGCGATTCAGGTTATCAATAAGTCGGGATTTCCGCTGCCGAAATATGAAACGGAGCACTCGGCCGGAATGGATTTGCGCGCAAATATTGAAGAGCCTATTTCTATTGAGCCCTTGCAAAGAGTGCTTGTTCCTACAGGGCTATTCATTGCTTTGGAGGATGGAACGGAGGCTCAAATTCGTCCACGCAGCGGATTAGCTTTTAAACAAGGGCTAACAGTGCTTAATTCTCCCGGGACGATTGATGCGGACTATCGAGGAGAAATCAAAGTTTTATTGGTAAACCTATCATCGGAAGTGCAGGTTATTCAAGCCGGAGATCGCGTGGCACAGATGGTCATTGCTCGATACGAGAGAGCCTCACTCATAGAGGTGGATGTTTTAGGTGAAACAGCTCGTGGCGAAGGCGGTTTTGGCAGCACAGGAAAGAAATAATTCCCCGTTGTATTGTTCATTACTCGTTGGCGCAACCTTCAGGATTTAAGGTTGTAGTGCTTTCCTTTGTCTATTGCTAACTTGTAATATGAAAATAATTGTCCCTATGGCGGGTATGGGCAAGCGCCTCCGCCCACATACATTAACCACTCCCAAACCACTTCTTCCGATTGCAGGAAAGCCAATTGTACAAAGGCTTGTGGAGGATATTGTTGCAATCAGTGATCAAAAAGTAGATGAGATCGCCTACGTAGTAGGCCGATTTGGAGAGGCTGCAGAAAAGCACTTGATTGAAGTGGCTGAAAAGCTGGGAGCAAAAGGCACCATTCATTATCAAGACGAAGCACTCGGAACAGCGCATGCTATCTTATGTGCGGCATCTGCTCTAGAGGGACCTGTTACGGTAGCTTTCGCAGACACATTATTCAAAGCAGACTTCAAATTAGACACATCAAAAGATGGAGTTCTATGGGTTCAGAAAATTGAGGACCCTAGACAGTTTGGTGTTGTCATCGTCAACAACGAAGGAGTCATCACAGAATTCAAAGAGAAGCCTCAGGAGTTTGTTTCAGACCTCGCTATGATTGGGATTTATTATTTCAAAGATGGTGCAGCACTGAAGAGTGAATTACAATATTTGATTGATAATAACATTACGAATAGCGGTGAGTACCAATTGCCAGATGCATTACGCAATATGGTAAGTAAAGGAGCAAAGTTTGCGCCTGGTACCGTCCAAGACTGGATGGATTGCGGTAACAAAGACGCGATGATCGATACAAATCATAAAGTTTTGGGATACATTCAACAGACTTTAACGATTCCAGCATCTGCAAAAATTGAAAACAGTGTTATCCTTGAGCCATGTTATATCGGCGAGGGAGCCATCATTACGAACTCCGTAATTGGGCCACACACATCCATTGGAAGCGGTGCAACGATTACTAATTCGGTTGTAAAAAATTCTATTTGCATGAGCAATTCAAAAGTTAATCAAGGAAATTTGGTTGACTCGATGATCGGAAATTACGCAGCAGTAGAGCCTTCGGCACAGGTATTGAACTTAGGAGATTATTCCATTTCAAAATAAAAGATTGAAGACACAAATCACATTCATCGCGCTTGCATTGATCGTATTGGTTTCTTGTTCCAAGAGCAAGGATACAGCATCGGGCACACCAAAGTCTGGCGATTCTAGCTTGGAGCCCGATCAAATCAAGCCGAAGGTAGACACCCGTTTTCAAGAATTATTTTTCCAGGCACAACTTCAAAAATCGAAAGGCGAAATAGAGAAGGCTTATAAAAGCTTTTTGGAATGTCTTGCTATTTCTCCGAATGAGCCTGCTGTGAATTATGAAATCGCAAGGATTGAGCGATCTGTTTTCATGAATGCTACCGCAGCGGCGCCGCGAATCAAGATAAGTTTGGAGCAAGCGCCAACCAATGCTTGGTACCATCGTTTGCAAGGGGAAATTTATATGGACCTCGCGAAGTTTGATCTTGCTGCAAAATCATTTAAGTCTTGTTATCAATACAATCCAAATGATCAAAACGCTTTGTATGATCAAGCTTCGGCATTGATTGCAGCAAATAAAATCAAAGAAGCGGTAGTGGTATATGATGAATTAGAAAAAAACGTTGGAGTGTATGAAGAGCTCAGCTATCGCAAGCATGAAATGTTTGTGCAATTGGGCGATATGGAAAGAGCGGGTAAGGAGCTTGAGAAGCTCGCGGAAGCAAATCCAATGGAAGCCCGTTATTGGGGAGTGGTTGCTCAATTTTATTCTCGAAGTAATAAGCCCGAAAAAGCAAAAATCGCCTTAGAAAAAATGGTGAAGGCCGATCCAGAAAACGGACAAGTGCGCTATCAATTAAGCGAGTTTTATGCGATGGAGGGAGATGATAAACGCTCTTTTGAAGAATTGAAAAAAGCGTTCGGAACAACAGATCTGAGCATCGATCAAAAGATCATGGTGCTGATGAAGTATTACCAATTAACAGAAACCAACGCGAGTTTCATTCCACAAGCCTACGAGCTGATCGACATAATGATTGGGGTTAATAAGAGTGAGGCAAAGGCGTATTCGATCAAGGGAGATTTTTTATTCAGAGATGCGAGAGATAATGAAGCCTTAGCAGCATTTACAAAAGCGATTGAACTCGATGCTACGAAGAGTCAATTGTGGGAACAAACGCTCGGCATTCAGTTGAGCTTGGGTAAATATGCTGAGATGGTTCAATACGGCGAAAGAGCGACTTCTCTTTTCCCAAATAACCCAATGTTTTACTTGTACTATGGCTTTGGATTGGAGCGCACGAATAAGACCGAAGATGCTATTTATCAATTCAACATTGGTAAAGAATTAGTTATTGAAAACCCATTGTTGCTGTCGCAGTTTTATTCATCTCTTGGAAGCGCCTATAACAAGATCAAAGACTATGTGAAATCGGATGAAGCGTATGACAAAGCGCTAATTTTTAATCCCAACGATTCTTTCACATTAAACAATTACGCCTATTATTTATCATTGAGAAAAGTGAAGTTGGAAAAAGCCGCGAGCATGAGCAAACAGGCGGTGGATCGCGAGCCAAGTAACCCATCATTTTTGGATACTTATTCGTGGATTTTATTCCAGCAACAGAAATACACAGAAGCTTTAATCTGGATTGAAAAAACAATACAGTATGACCCGAAGCCAAGCGGTGAAGTACTAGAGCACTACGGTGATATATTATTTAAAAATGGAAATGTGCAAGGAGCGATAGAAAAGTGGAAGGATGCGCAAGAAGTTGGCGGTGGTTCTGATAAACTGAATAATAAAATAACTTCGAAAAGTCTCGAATGATCTCTTCTAAGAACTATAGTATCCATAAGCGTTTTGGAGGAGTCATTCTCGTCCTAGCTGCTTTTTTTATCCTAGCATTTTCAAGTTGTAAGTCTTCTAAAACTACTGCAACAGTAGATCCTATAAAGGACCGTTCGGCGGGATATCTCTTGAAGCGCTACGAACGCAATCGATTTGAGTATGATTGGATGGGAATGAAGTTGGATGTTGACTTGAAAAAACTTGGAGAAACTACAGGATTCAAAGCAAATATTCGAATGAAAAAGGATAGCGCCATTTGGATATCTATTTCTCCAGCGCTTGGCATCGAGGTTTTCAGAGTATTGATTACACCAGATAGTTTGAAATACATCAGTAAGCTGCCAGATGATAAATACTATTATGCAGAACGCTTTGATAAATTGACCGAGCTAGCACGAGTAGATTTTGATTTTGAAATGCTTCAAGAGTTGTTGGTTGGAAACGCTATAGGCTTGGAGAAAGACGAAGGAAAATTCAGAACAAGCATAGACAACAATCAGTATTTATTGGTTTCGAAATATAAGCGCCGTGTGCGCCGCGTCGTAGGTGTAGATGACAGAAAACTTTCACCTACTGATACGATCATCGTTAATCCCAACGACCCGCGATATCAGCGTACTGTGAGGAAAGCCGATGATGAGAACTTGATCGTTTCCCGTTATTGGTTAGACCCGTCGAATTTCAAGTTGGTCCATTCGATATTCAATGATTTGATCAATCAGCGCACCGTAGAAATTACATACGAAGATTTCAAAGAGGAGAATGAGCAGACCTATCCAACACGCTGCGTTTTGGATGTAAAGGAAGCAGGAGGTCAACAACAAATTGAATTTCGGACCGTTCGTATCGCCACCGATAAAACCTATGAGTTTCCTTTCGAAATAGCACCAGACTTAGAAAGAAAAATCACACCCTAGCCATGCGTAAAAATAGATTATTTGTAATAGTAGTTTCATTGCTCTTGATTGCAGGAGTCAGTGTTTTTACATTCTCACCAAGCTTTGGACAAGGGAAAAAAGAGGAGCTTCAAAAGCAGCGAGATGATTTGAATGCGAAGATTGCTTTGACCAAAAAGTTGATCAACGAATCAGAGTCGAATCAAAAAGTAACGAGTAGTCAGTTGGCCATTTTGAATGAGCAGTTGAAATACAGAGAACAATTGCTGCGCAACATCAACAATGATATATCTGGAATTGAAAAAGAGATTGGCAGTAAAGAATCGAACATCAATTCTTTAAATGCATCGATGGATCATTTGAAAAAGGAGTATTCTCAAATGGTGCTACAGGCCTACAAAAACAGGTCGTCTTATGATAAGTTGATGTTTATTTTTTCCTCTAAAAATTTCAATCAAGCCATCAAGCGATTGAAGTTGACACAGCATTATGCTGAGGTAAGAAAAAGACATGTGGATGAAATTGTGTCTATCAAAGCCTCGATTTCTCAAAACATCAGTGCGCTTCAACAAGACAAGCAACAGAAGGAAAGTCTAGCGAATGCCAAGGCGAAAGAGAAAGAAGAGATCAACAAGAATAAGCAAGACCAACAGCAAAAATTGACTTCCCTACAAAAGGAAGAAAAGAAGCTGCGCGAGCAGCAAAAGAAGCAGGAGCAGGACCGTAAAAAACTAGCAGCAAAGATTGAAGAGATCATTCGGAAAGAAATTGCGGAGGCTGCACGTAAAGAAAAAGAGAAGGCAGAAGCGGAGGCGAGAAATGCTGCGAAGGCAGGGAACACATCAGGAGCGAAACCGCCTGCGGAGAACACTTCTAAGAAGCCCAATATCTCTGCCGCTCCAGAAGTGGTGGCTTTGAACAAAGACTTTGAAAACAACAAGGGAACATTGCCTTGGCCGGTATCTGCGGGAGTGATCACACAACGATTTGGCAAACACCCACACGCAAGTATTGCAGGAGTAGAAGTAAATTCTAACGGTGTCGATTTCGCTACGGAGAAGGGCGCTTCCGTACTCGCGGTATTTGAAGGAAAGGTGACCAGTATTTTTAATATTCCTGGAGCGGGTCAAAACGTGATTGTCACACACGGTTCTTATAAAACAGTTTACTCTGGCTTAAGCGATGTGAATGTGTCGGTTGGCGATAAAGTGAGCATTAAACAAAAAATCGGAAACATCATGTATGATGGCGATGAATATTTGTTGCACTTTGAGATCTGGAAGGTAAACTCAGAAACCGGAGTGGCTCAAAATCCAGAGGCTTGGATTAAGAAGCGCTAATCGTTCGATTGCCCTGGAGACCGCCGCTGTGGATGATTAATGCTTTTTCAAAAACATTATTTTTTTCAATTTCTAAAAAAGCTTTGAATAGTTTGCCCGTGTACACTTTGTCCAATGGCAGGTCGAAATGTGCTTTTTGATGAGCGATAAACTCTTCTAATTCTGGAGTGGTTTTCGCGTAGCCACCGAAGTGATAATCTTCATGAAACACCACGTTTTTCAACACTTCGGAAGCTGCTTCATCATCCATTAGAAAGTATTTGATCAACTCGAACATTTGTTGTTTCATTCCGCCTCCTTTGAGCGCTGAAACAACATGCAGTATTTGATGAGGCTTTAATGATAGCGCTAGTCCTGAGGCCATGGTGCCCGTGCCTGCGCTGCAGAATATGTCAGAATACACTTGATCCTCTGGAGTTAGGATTTCCATGCAGCCATTTACACCAAGAAAATTAGCGCCACCTTCTGGAATAATGAATGAAGGACCAAAGGTGTCGAAAATCCAAATCTTGAAATCTTCGGTGGCCTTGTGCGCGTAGGCGTCACGGGTGATGTATTCTACTTGTGCTCCCCATGTTATGATGTCTATAATGGTTGGGCTGAGATGTTCAGGCTCTTCTCCTCTGATGAGCGCGATGAGTTGAAGATTATTCTCTTTACAGGCCCAGGCCGCGGCATGAAGGTGGTTGCTATATGCCCCCCCGAATGTCACCACACGTTCCACACCAAGATGCTTTGCCTGCTCGATGTTGTATTTTAATTTGTAGAATTTATTACCACTCACGATGGGGTGAAGTAAGTCGAGACGCTTGATATCGGCGTTGTTAGAAGATTCCCATCGGGTATTTTTCATGGAGCAAAAATCAACAATTCGTGTTGAATAAACTTTATGATCTATTAATTGTTTAATCAATGATTGTTCAAATTTGAGCCAGCATTGTGATGAAAGAGAACGAACCAGAACTTAACGAATCTAACTACGACCCTGCCGCGGACTATTATTACAGCCCGGAGGGATACATCGTATTTACAGAGAAGTATCATTTAAAAAGAGGCCACTGTTGTCAGAGTGGCTGTAAGCATTGCCCCTATGGTTTCGACAAGAAAACCGGCAAGTTCAAGAAGTAATTATTCCCTTACTTTTGCGGCATGTTAACGGCCCAACAACCACTTACAAAGGAGGCGCTTCGCGCATCGATCCAACAAGACATTTCTGCTCTCTACCCTGAAATGCCTTATTTCAATGCAGAAGTTAATCGTGCTCCAAAACGAAAGGACATTCTCACTCCTGCTGAGAAAAAGCTGGCGGTGAGAAATGCGCTGCGCTATTTTGACCCGTCTCTTCATGCGGAGTTGTCAAAAGAGTTTGCGGCTGAGTTAAACACCTACGGTCGTATTTATATGTATCGCTACATGCCCGATCAAGAGATCAAGGCAAGACCGATTGACTGGTATCCTGCAAAGTCTCAACAAGCTGCGGCGATCATGCTGATGATTCAAAACAATTTGGATCACGCGGTAGCACAGCATCCTTATGAGTTGATCACGTATGGCGGGAATGGCGCTGTTTTTCAAAACTGGGCACAGTATAGATTGGTGATGAAGTATTTGTCAGAAATGACAGACGATCAAACCCTTGTGATGTATAGTGGTCATCCACTTGGGCTTTTCCCATCGCACAAGGATGCTCCGAGAGTGGTGGTGACTAATGGAATGATGATTCCGAATTATAGCAAGCCGGATGATTGGGAGAAGTTTAATGCACTAGGCGTGACGCAATACGGTCAAATGACCGCTGGATCATATATGTATATCGGCCCGCAGGGAATTGTGCACGGCACAACCATTACGGTGATGAATGCTGCACGTATGACTCGCGCGAAGCGCGGAGATCATTCCATTCAGGATCTTCCTGCGAAGGGGCTCTTATTCATCACTGCAGGCCTTGGTGGAATGAGTGGTGCTCAGCCGAAAGCAGCGAATATCGCGGGCTGTGTTTCCGTGACCGCAGAGGTAAACCCGAAGGCGGCTCACAAGCGTCATGACCAAGGATGGGTGGACGAGATTTATTCAGATGTCAATGAGACTGCAACACGTGTGCAGCAAGCACTTGCGAATAACGAAACTGTTAGTATTGCCTATGTGGGCAATATTGTAGATATATGGGAAACCTTTGACACACGCGGAATCAACGTTGATTTGGGCAGTGATCAAACCTCATTGCACAATCCTTGGGCGGGTGGTTATTATCCAGTTGGATATAGCTACGAAGAGAGCAATGAAATGATGGCTAATGACCCAGAGGCTTTCAAAGCCGCGGTCCAAGCCTCATTGAGAAGACATGCAGCAGCTATCAATAAGCACGCGGCAAAGGGAATGTATTTCTTTGATTATGGAAATGCTTTCTTATTAGAGTCTTCGCGCGCTGGAGCGGATGTTATGGATGATCAAAAACTCAACTTCAAGTATCCAAGCTATGTGCAGGATATTTTGGGTCCGATGTGTTTTGATTACGGTTTCGGACCATTCCGTTGGGTTTGCTGTTCAGGCAGTGCGGATGACTTGGAAAAAACCGACCGAATTGCAGAACGCGTATTGACCGAGTTGAAGAAAGATGCTCCTGTAGAAATTCAGCAGCAGATGGCAGACAACATTCGATGGATTCAAGAGGCGAAGCAAAACAAGTTAGTGGTCGGCTCTCAAGCTAGAATTCTATATGCGGATGCATTGGGAAGAATGATGATTGCAAAAGCATTCAACGATGCGATCAAAGCAGGGGAGATAGGTCCAGTAGTTCTTGGTCGCGACCATCATGATGTGTCAGGAACAGATTCGCCTTATCGCGAAACCTCTAATATCTATGATGGATCTAGCTTTACAGCTGATATGGCCGTGCAAAATTTTGTGGGCGACGCCTTCAGAGGGGCAACGTGGATCAGTTTGCACAACGGTGGTGGTGTTGGATGGGGAGAGGTTATCAATGGCGGGTTTGGAATGGTGCTCGATGGAAGCGCTGATAGCGAGCGTCGTTTGATGAGTATGTTGCATTGGGATGTCAACAATGGTATTGCAAGAAGATCTTGGGCTCGAAATAAAGAGGCCATATTTGCCATTGAAAGAGCCATGGAAATGGAGCCTAAACTAAAAGTAACCGTTCCGCGTTTAGTAGACGATTCTTTGTTAGACCAGCTATTTTAACATTATTAAACAATATTAAAAGCCCCGCCGCAAGCGGGGTTTTTTGTTGAAATAGCTTTTGGAACACCTCATTTTTCAAGGTGTACAATTCACCCCCCGATTTTGACAATTGGAAACGTTATGCGTTACTTATCGTTTCCAAGTGAACAATCTCATTATACTTTTGGTCTGTCAACCAAAGGTTTTTCAATGTCACTATTTCTACAACGATTCATTTATTCAGCAGTGCTTGTTTTCATGCTAGCCTTCGGCGCAGCTAGTCAAGTAGTGCGTCCTTCGTTAAGTGTAGGATTCATGAATGGTGGAAGAGCGACTACTTCTAATTTCTACTTTAAGAGTGGGCTTTCTGCGAATGTCACTGCTTTTATCAATACTGTAAATCCCAAGATCACCCCAGGTTTTTCAATAGGTATAGAGCGTTTGGATAGTGAGACCCTAATTCCCGCGGGTCTCGAATATCAAGTGCTGCTATCAGATAAATCAAATACAGGATTCCTCACCATTGGTGGGGGTTATGCTTTTGCTGCGAAGAATGAAGAGTATGAAAAAACGGATGGTTTTGACTATCAGGGAGGCGCATTCTTCAATCCTGGATGGGGGTTTAGATGGTCGTTGAATAACGGAGACCACCTTTTTGTTGCCATAAAATACAAGCATCAGTTTATGAAAACTGAGTTCCATTCTCAAGGGATGGACGTTTTCACGGACCGATACAACTACATGTTACTTCATTTTACAACGGGAATAATTTTTTAACTATGAAAAAAATTGTACTTCTCCTGTTCTCTCTCTTCCTCATCGTTACTGCAAGCCGCGCCCAAGTGGAGGCATCGGTTCCAGCAGGGTTTTATACCAATGATTTGCAAGTGCTTCTTCATAACACTTTAGGTTTTGGAAAAATTCATTACACATTAGATGGAAGTCGTCCTGACGCGTCGAGCATCGTCTTCGAAGGTCCGATTGCGATTTACCAAGGACAGCGTAGCGCCTCGCTGAGCTACGTTCCGACAGGTCAAGAATGGGTAAGACCAGAAGGCCTTGTCTACACAGGAACAACATTGCGCACGGTGGTCATAGACGACAACGGTAATCGCAGTGATGAGGTCACATTTACTTATTTTATTCATCCATTTCAAGAAGGGAAATATCCAATCGATCGAGTGGCGCTCACGGTAGATTCAGTAGATTTTTTTGGAAATGAATCAGGCATTTATGTAGAAGGAACCAATGAGGTGTTCAACTTCTATCAAGGCGGAGATGAGTGGGAGCGTCCACTCTATTTTGAATTGTTTAATAGTGAAGGAAACCTTGAATTTTCGCAAACGTTGGGTGCTCGAATTCATGGACGCAGCTCGCGAACGGCATCGCAAAAGTCGTTGAGACTTTATGCAAAATCGGACTATGGCAGCCCATTTATATTTCATCCCATTTTTGGTGAGGATCACGATGTGCAGGCCTTCAAAAGAGTGATACTGCGCGCGCCGGATAGGCTTTTTACAAAAGCTTTATTTATAGATAATATTATCAATTCATCCATCTCTAACCTAGAGGTCGATAATATGGAATCCCGCCCAGTTGCGGTTTTTATCAATGGAGAGTATTGGGGAATTCAGTCTTTGAGAGAGAGGCATGACGAGCAATATGTGCGCATCAAGCACGGCGTGGATCCCGATGATGTAGACGTCATCGGCTGGGACCGCGGTCCGGAAGTATCTGCCGGTGATGAGGAAGCATTTGATGCCTTGATGGAGTTTCTTCAATCAAGCGACTTTGCCGGCCCGAATGCCCTATCAGAGCTCGAAAAGCGAATTGATCTCCCTTCATTTATCAAGGTGGTAGGCACTAATATTTTCTTCGCGAATGAGGATTTTCCAAACAACAATTTGCGAATGTGGAGAAAGAGAAGCTATGGTCAAAAGTGGAATTTCTTTTACTACGACTGCGATGCGTGCATGCGCGATTATGAAATCAATAGCTTTGAATATTATAGAACAGAGCGAAATGACGGAAATCCCGTTTCATTAATTCTGGATAGAATGCTTGATGAACCTGCGTTTCAAGCGAAGTTGAGTGCTTTTCTTTTTGAAATGATGAGCAGTAATTTCAGCAAAAGCGAGTTAATGTCATTGGCCACAGAATATCGAAACCTTTATGCACCGTTGGTTTCAGAGCACATCAAGCGTTGGAATCACCCGAACGATGTGAACGACTGGAACGCCGCACAAGAGGATCTAAACTCATTTATCATCCATAGAGAAGCTTTCTTATCAAAGCACATTCAGGAAACGCTGGTAAGGCCATTTAGTATTTACCCCAATCCTGTTGTACAAGAAATCAACTTAGAGTTTCTAGAAAGTTATGGGAATAGTCCATTTGAGGTGGTGGTTCATGACATGATGGGCAAGCGTTACGAAGTAAACGTTTCCGAGGAGTCCCAAAAGTTGTTTAACATTGATTTTTCCCAATTAAATCAAGGGTTTTACATACTTCAAGTATCCATTGGAGGTGTTTATTACTTCGAACGTATTAGCAAGCTGTAGCACCGGTCTAACCGTTCACTGAGTGGTATTTTCCATTCACCCTTGAAAAATGACAATTCATCATTTCAAATAAAATTCAAGGAAACGTTTTTAAATAAATTTGTTTCCAATTAGAAGTTCAGTATTATCTTTGCGCCCGCAATGGAAGAAAAAGGATTAAAAATCATACAAGGAGCCACGAAGGTTTTCATGCAATATGGAATCAAGAGTGTCAACATGGATGACATGGCAAGGCACTTGGGCGTTTCGAAGAAAACCATTTACCTCTATGTAAAAGACAAGGAAGAGTTGCTCAGCAAATCAATCTTGGGGTATTGTGATATTGAAGATCAGCAGATGCGCGAGATTTCCGAGAAGGGATTGAACGCAATTGATGAAAGCTTGGAGATCATGAAAATGGTGACCAGTATGTTGCAGAACATGCACCCATCGATCATCTATGATATGGAAAAATACCATCCTGAGCTTTTTTCACAACTCAAAGATGCGAGAGAAAAGGCGATCTACACTTCTATGTCAGACAATATGAAGAAGGGTCAAAAAGATGGTTTGTATCGCAAAGACTTCGACCCAGAAATTATTACCCCACTTTATATGTCGCACGTGAATGTGTTGTTGAATCAACACTTGTTTCCGTTTACGAAATGGAAATTGAGCGAGCTGTATAAAGAAAGCTTTGTATATCACATCAGAGGTATTGCTAGCACGAAAGGGCTGGAATATCTCAAAGAGAAAATAAAACACATCAAATAACTAAACCACTTATGGAATCCCGACAACAACCGAAGTTCTTTCGGTTCAAAAATCACAAGAGTCCTTTGAAGGCACTATTGGTGATGCTGTTGTTCTCGGCGAGTGCAAGTTTGTCTATTGGGCAAACAGATCTCAGCTTGGCACAGGCTCACGAATATGCGCTGAAGAATGCGGCTTCAGTAAAAACAGCAAAATATGATGCAGAGGTAGCTCAGCTTCAAACAGAAGAGCTCATCGGCATTGGACTGCCACAAATCAGCGGTAGTGTTCAGTATCAAAACTTCATCACTCTTGCAACGCAGGTAGTTGATGGGAGCTTCTTTGGAGCACCAGGTCAAGAATTGCGACTTCAGTTTGGTACACCTCACAATATGACGGTGGGCCTTTCTGCGTCACAACTTTTATTCGATGGTTCTTGGCTCGTAGGACTTCAGGCGAGCAAGGCGTATGCTGAATTGCAAAAGAAGAATCTTTCCAAATCAGAAATCGAAATTAAACTTCAAGTTTCACAAGCTTATCACTTAGCCCTAGTCGGTGCAAAGCGTGTGGAATTGCTCAATCAAACAAAAGCAGTTCTTTCGCAAATGCTTGATGAGACAAAGAAGTTTTACGACGCAGGATATGTGGAAGAGCAAGACGTAGATCAGCTTCAATTGTCTTTGAATGAAATTGAAAATGGAATCGTGCAAGCAGAGACAGGCGTTCGCTTGTATAAAGAAGTATTGAAGTTTACCATTGGTATGCCGCTTCAAGAAGAAATCAATTTAACAGACAAGTCTGAAGACCTCATTGTAGCAGGTGATCCAGCGGGTGCGACTTACGCTGCAGAGAATAGCATCGATGTGCAGTTGACACAAAATGGCTTGGTGATGCAAGAGTTGAATTTGAAAAACGAAAAGGCGAAGTTTTTACCAAATGCAGCTTTATTCTACAATCTTCAATCACAAGCCTTCCGTCAAGAGTTCAACTTCTTTGACACGTCAAAGCCTTGGTTTGCACCACAGCTCTGGGGTTTCCAAATCAATGTACCGATCTTAAGTGGTGGTAGCAAAATGAAGTCTGTGCAGAAAGCGAAAGTAGAAGTACAGCGAATGAAAGACATGTTGGAAGTAGCAAAGAACGGAGCGAGCTTGGAATATAGCAAAGCAAAGTTGGAATACGATGTTGCAATTTCTAACTATGACAACGCGAAAAAATCATTGGCTTTAGCACAAAAGATTTTGGATAAAACCAACATCAAATACAAAGAAGGTGTATCGTCTAGTATGGATGTTAGCATATCTACAAACCAAGTACTTTCGGCACAACAGACTCTTGCAAACGCACTACAATCATTGATGGATGCGCAAGCAAAACTTAAAAAAGCACTCAACACACTCTAATAGACACATCAAATGAAAAAGATATATTTCTCAATCATCGTTCTTCTCTTTTTAGCATCATGCGGTGGAGAAGATAAGAAAGCAAAGTTGGCAAAATTGAAAAAACAATACTCTGAACTTGCTGATAAAATCAAGACCTTAGAAGAAGAACTTGCCTTGACGGACTCAACCAAGAGCAAGCAAAAAGATATTCGTGTAGAAGCAATTTTACCACAAGCGTTCAAGCATTATGTAGAGATTCAAGGGATCGTTGATGCGGATGAAAACGTGTCGATCATGCCTATGATGGGTGGTAACATTACTAAAATTTATGTAAATGAAGGTGATGTAGTGAAGGCAGGACAGGTACTTGCAGAAGTAGATAATGAAATCTACGCACGTCAGATTAATTCATTGCAACCACAATTGGCATTGGCTACAGACATGTTCAATAGACAGCAGCGTCTATGGGATCAAAAAGTAGGAACAGAGATTCAGTACTTGCAGGCGAAGACACAAAAAGAATCTCTTGAAAAGCAAATTGAAACATTGCAAGAGCAATTGGACATGACCCGTATCAAGTCTCCTATCAATGGAACAGTAGATCTCGTCAACACGAAGATTGGACAGTTTGTTGCTCCAGGAGCATTGCCAGTATTCCGCGTGGTAAACATGTCGAAATTGAAAGTAAGTGCAAACATCGCTGAGGCTTATGCTGGTAGCGTGAAGAAAGGTAACGAAGCAGTAGTTTATTTCCCTGACTTGAAAAGAGAAGCAGCGTCATCTATTTCATTCGTTGCACGTGTGATTGATCCGCTTACTAGAACATTCGTTACAGAGGCTACTATTACTGGAGAGAATTCAGATTTGCATCCGAATATGATCGCGGTGTTGAAGGTAGTAGACTACGCTGCAACAGATGCACTTTTGGTGCCAGTAAACTTGATTCAGAAATCAGAAGCACAATCATTTGTATTTATTGCAAAAGAGGAAAACGGAAAGAAGGTCGCTCGCAAAGTGCCTGTAACAGTGGGTTACATCTTTGATGGTAAAGCACAAATCACACAAGGCTTGAATGCAAATGATTTGTTGATTGTTACTGGTGCTAGTGATCTAGCAGATGGTCTTGAGATCAAATATTAATTCCATAAATCAATTATAAAATATGGAAAAGTTTAAAGAATTTAAGCCCACCAGTTGGGCCATAGATAACAAGACCACGATTTATCTCATCACGATTTTCATTACGTTGATGGGTATCGCGTCTTACCGCTCCATTCCAAAAGAGCAGTTTCCGGATATCGTAATTCCTACGATTTACATCCAAACAATTTTACCAAGTACGTCGCCGCAAGACATGGAAAACTTGGTGACGAAGCCATTGGAGAAGCAGATCAAGTCGATTGCTGGTGTGAAGAAAATGACCAGCCAATCATTGGAAAACTTCTCGGTCGTAATGGTTGAATTTAACACTGACGTAGAAGTTCCTATTGCGAAGCAAAAGGTGCAAGACGCAGTGGATAAGGCTGAGAGAGATCTTCCAAACGATCCATTGATGACGCAGTCGGTAATGGAAGTGGAATTCTCAGAAATGCCGATTCTTTTCGTCAACATTTCTGGAGATTATGATCTTGCGAAGTTGAAGAAGTATGCCGATGATTTGAAAGACCGCATCGAAGGATTGAAAGAAATTACTCGTGTGGATATCGTTGGTGCATTGGATAGAGAGATTCAAATCAACGTGGATATGTACAAAGCGCAAGCGGCGAACATTACCATGATGGATATTGAAAACGCAGTGAAGTACGAAAACATGACCATCAATGGTGGTAATGTTGAGATCGATGATATGCAGCGCTCCATCAGCGTTTCAGGAGAGTTCAAGAATGTAACGCAGATTGAAAATCTGGTGATCAATGGTATGACGGGTGCTTCTGTTTATTTGAAGGACATTGCTGAAGTACGCGACGGTTTTGCCGAGCAAGAAAGCTATGGTCGTTTGGATAAGAAAAACGTTATTACCCTCAACGTTATTAAGCGCGGTGGTGAAAACTTGATCGAAGCTTCAGATAAGATCTATGAGATCATCGATGAGATGAAAGCAACGGAGTTTCCCGAAAATTTGACAATAAAAGTAACGGGTGACCAATCAGATCAAACGCGTATCACGCTGCACGATTTGATCAACACCATCATCATTGGATTCATCTTGGTGACCATCATTTTGATGTTCTTCATGGGTGTAACTAATGCGGTGTTCGTGGGCCTTTCAGTCCCTCTTTCGATGTTTATCGCCTTCATGATTTTGCCAGGTATTGGGTTCTCATTGAACATGATCGTACTCTTTGCCTTCCTACTCGGACTGGGTATTGTGGTGGACGATGCGATTGTCGTGGTGGAGAATACACATAGGATATATGACAATGGAAAAATCCCGATTAAAGAAGCAGCAAAACGTGCGGCAGGTGAAATTTTCCTTCCGGTATTGTCTGGAACAGCAACTACACTTGCCCCATTCGTTCCGCTTGCATTCTGGGGAGGTATCATCGGTAAATTCATGTTCTACTTACCGATCACCCTCATCATTACATTGACTGCATCATTGTTGGTAGCCTATATCATCAATCCAGTATTCGCCGTGGATTCAATGAAGCCACATGATCATGCACCAAATCCTGTGAAACGTAGAAAGTCTTTCTGGACCACAACCATCATATTACTTGCAGCCGCAATGATATTCTACGTATCAGGCTCGTTCGGGCTCGGTAATTTCTCAGTGACTATGTTGCTGTTGTATTTGTTGTACAGATTTGTTTTGGAAAAAGCAATTGCAAAATTCCAAAACAGTTGGTGGCCGAAAGTTCAGAATACTTATGCGCGTTTCTTAAGTTGGGCATTAACCCGTCCAATAACGATTATTGTAAGTACTATTGGTCTATTGATCTTGAGTTTTGTGATAACAAGCATACGCCAACCCGAAGTCGTGTTCTTCCCGAAAGCAGACCCTAACTTCGTTTATGTTTATGCAACGTTGCCTGTGGGAACGAAACCAGCAGCGACCGATTCTGTGGCACATATTATTGAAGATCGAGTATATGGTGTCATCGGCAAGGACAACCCATTGGTGAAGTCGGTGATTACAAACGTGGCTGTTGGTGCGAATGAAGCACAAGACGACCGCGCACCCTATCCTAACAAGGCGAAGGTAGGTGTATCGTTTGTGAATTTTGCGGAACGCGATGGTGCGAGCACAGCAGAGTATTTGGAGAAGATTCGTGTTGCGGTGCAAGGTATTCCAGGAGTGGAAGTAGCGGTAGACCAAGAGCAAAGTGGTCCGCCTACAGCGAAGCCAATTAGCATCGAAATCAAAGGCGAAAACTTTGATGACTTGATCAATACATCTCTTGATTTGAAGCGCTTCCTCGATTCACTTTCAATTGACGGTGTGGAAGAATTGAAATCGGATCTTCAATTGAATAAGCCAGAGGTAAAAGTAGTCATCGATACAGAGCGCGCGAATAGAGAAGGTATTTCTACAGCACAGATCGGTTCTGCATTGCGCACTGCGGTCTTTGGTTCGGAAGTATCTCGTTACAGAGATGATAACGATGATTATCCAATCATGCTTCGTTTCAATAAAGAGCAACGAAACAACATTGAAGAATTGCGCAACTTGAAGATTACTTATCGCGACATGAACATGGGAGGTATGGTGCGTCAGGTACCGTTGAGCGCGGTGGCAGACATTGACTATACAGCAACTTATGCGGCGATCAAGCGCAAAAACCAAAAGCGCGTGATTACACTTTCTTCTAACGTGTTGTCGGAATACAATCCAAACGAAGTAGTAGCCACTATCGAAAGAGAAATCAAAGGCTTCAATCGCTTACCTGATGGTATTGAGATTGATATGGCCGGTGAAAAAGAAGAGCAAGAAGAAACGGCGAGCTTCCTTGGTTTTGCGGGGTTGCTAGCTTTGGGATTGATCGTATTGATTTTGATCATGCAGTTCAACTCGGTTGGAAGAACAGTGATTATTCTTTCAGAAATCTTGTTCTCGATTATCGGTGTATTACTTGGTCTCGCGATTTTCGACATGAGTATCTCGATCGTAATGACGGGTGTAGGTATTGTAGCGCTTGCTGGTATCGTGGTTCGTAACGGTATTCTATTGGTAGAATTCATGGACATTTTGAGAAAAGAAGGAATGCCTTTGAAAGAAGCCATTGTAGAGGCAGGCCGCGTGCGTATGACTCCAGTATTACTTACAGCGACTGCTACGATCCTCGGTATGATTCCACTTGCGGTTGGTTTCAACATCGACTTCGTAACCATGTTTACCGAGCTTGATCCGAAAATTTATTTCGGTGGTGATAACGTAGCCTTCTGGGGACCGCTGTCATGGACGATCGTATTTGGATTGAGCTTCGCTACCATCATCACATTGGTCATCGTACCTGTGATGTATGAGTTGTCAGAAAAAACAAAAGAGAAATTGATGAAGCGTTTGAAAAAGGGTCCTGTTGTGCATCGCGCACCAGATACGCTCGACGCTCCTCAAGACTAATATTTCACAGAGTCGTTCGTCTCTTCTAAAACGAACATTTGGTTAAGGTTTAGACATTGATTCCGCCAACGGGCGGAATCTTTGTTTTTAGACCTTTTTATTTGCTTAATACGATACGAGCAGCTTTCGCATAGAAGCCATCGGACTCCGCAATCTTTGTGAGGATATCATAACCTTCATCAAGGTGCTGCGCATCGATGAGTGAAAGCGCTCTGTAATAGTTGGCCTCTTCTACAAAAGGCGGGATTTTATTGACCGCGACGAGGGTTAACTTGGAAATAGCGATATCGCTTAACTTGGAATGATAAGCGGCCATACCGCCATAAAACAACGCATTCACATCATTCGAATTCATCTCCAAAATTTGATTTGACGCGATGATGGCATTGGACCAATCTTTCGCATCAAATGCGCGAATCATTTGGGTGGCCAAATCGAGATAAGCGATGTTGGGATCGATGGATTTTTTTTCTGTGTTGTATAGTTCACTGATTTGATCTTCGCCATTTTCTAATGCAGGGTGAGTGTTCATTAGATCGCTCTCTTCTTTTTTCTCGAAAGTGTATTGACGAAGTTTATATCGATCAATAAACATCAACTTTACAGTTTGCCCCGACAATCCATTGTCCACCACACGCGGGTCATCATTGATGATGAAGACCATGGAGTCAGAGGATATTTTTTTCTGCAGCGGTTGTAGCACCACACGCTCAGAGTTCGGATCAGACGCGGGTTCTAGAATGGATTTTACCTGAATTTTTCTCACAGGGCGATCAACAGGGTCTGCGTATTGCAGCGACTTCACGGAACGTTCGTGTCCACGTTCTACAACTGCGGGCGCAAGCGTATGGGTGATAACTGTTTCTTCTTTTGGAATAAAAAATAAACTGATAATTGCTCCGATAAATCCTAGCGCGACACCATGTTTCCAGTAGCGTTGTTTTTGCAAACGTATTTGTTCGAGATGGCCATATCCTTCGATAGCATCCATCACCATTTCATTCTCGAGCGCAAGATTTTCGATCTCATAGCGTCGACGCGCAGAGAGCTTTCCTTTATGGTAAAGCTTTAGCTCCGCTTCAGTTGGGAAGGATATGCGCGTATCTTGGATCATGAGGCGAGTTTGGAAAGAATGTTTTTCAAGTTGCGTCGTGCGTTTTGCAAATGAGATTTTACCTCATTCAACGAATAGCCGCTCATCGCGCTGACTTCCTGATAAGATTTTTCTTCTAGGTAAAAAAGCTTAACACAAAGCGCCTGCGCACTATTCAGCAGCTTGAGCGCATGGCTTAAATTTTCTTCGGTCAATCCTTTGTTTTCAAAAACCGAATATTCATTCGGTTCAGATAATTGACGAAGTTCATTTTCAGAAACAAAAGATTTTCCTTTTTTGCGAAGGATTCCGAGACAGTGGTTTTTCGCCACCACATAGATCCACGCGTGGAAAGCATTGATGGCGCTGAGGTCTGGCTCGAACAATATTTTTTCAAAAACCTCGTTGGTGGCGTCCTCAGCTTCTGTTTTATTTTTGAGATACTTAACACACACACCGAAAACAAGGTGGCGATATCTCTTGATGAGTTCCCCTATACAAGCGCTATCCTGAGTGCTTCCATAAATGGAGAGCACTTGCTCGTCGGATAGGTTATGTAATCGGAGATTGTTCATATACGCTTGTACAGGGAAACTAACTTTTACACTACTATTTATTCATTTTCATGTAGTAATCTTCGAGGTAATTTTTCGTGTCTATCACGATCACTCCGCCGGTGGTGTCGCCGTACTTCGCTGGCAAACCACCAGTATATACAGCCATTCTGCTGATTCCGGAGCTTGGAATATTGGGCACATTTTCGCGAATTTTTACCCCGTCTATCATATAGATTACGCTGCCGCTTCGGCTACCTCTGAAGTAGAGTTCTTCGCCATTTGGGCTGGTTTTGATTTCAGAAGTAAGGGATGCAGCAATGCGTTTGATGTCACCTCCATGGGAAACAGACATCTTTTTCAATTCTTCTTGACGAATAGCCACATAGCTTCCACCGCCATCTTTGATGATGATAGGCTCTACATATTCTAGAATTTCAATGCCTTTCATCATTCCAATTGCGATTTCTAATGACACATCAGGGATGTGTGTGATGCGGTCTGCGTTTACTTGGACATTAGAATATCTCAGGGTATCCTTTCCGACCATGGTCATTACAAGGCCATAAACGCCTGGTTCGAGCGGTTTAATTTTGAATCGCCCTGTGGAGTCGGTCATTGCACCGCCGTTAATAGTGGCGCCCGATGAGGCTGCCACACGCACACCAAAAAGGGGCTGGCCCTGTTCATCGAAGACCTTTCCATGTATTTCCCCAAAGGCTTGAGAAAATGCGGTTGAAGAAAAAAGGAGTAGGAGTGCAAGGAGGGAAATGATGTTTTTCATAATTGAATTGTTTCTTAAAGGATGCGCCGTTCCTTAAAATTCCATAATGCGGGCATAGAATTTTTTTTAGCCAAAGGGAAAGACTACATTTGCACCCCGAAGTTTCGGGGCTCTTTTACTAACTTATTCAGTTGTTCACGCTCGACCATGAGTGATGCTATCAAGCACGAGTGCGGTGTCGCACTTCTCCGACTGAAGCAGCCGCTTCAGTACTACTCCGAGAAATACGGAACTCCATTTTACGGCCTCAACAAAATGTATTTGCTGATGGAAAAGCAGCAAAACAGAGGGCAAGACGGAGCTGGCCTAGCCAACATCAAACTCAATCCCACTCCCGGAAAAAAATACATTTCGCGCATCCGCTCGAACGATAGCCAACCTATCAAAGATGTATTCTCGAAAGTCATGGGGCGCTTTGCTGACCTCGCGAAACACGAGCCTGAGAAACTCAAAGACACCCAATACCTCAAAGATAATTTTGCTTTTTCTGGAGAATTATTTCTTGGACACTTACGCTATGGCACCTTTGGTGGGAATAGCATTGAAAATTGTCACCCATTTCTTCGTCAGAACAATTGGATGACGCGTAATCTGGTGGTAGCGGGGAACTTCAATTTGACCAATGTAGACGAACTTTTCGGCTTATTGGTGGAATTGGGACAGCACCCGAAAGAGAAGACCGACACCGTGACGGTGATGGAAAAAATTGGTCACTTCCTCGATGAAGAAAACCAAGTGCTGTTTGATCAATACAAAGCTTTAGGATATAACAATCAACAGATCTCGGAATTGATAGCGCAGCACATCGATGTGCAACGTGTATTGACGAGAGCATCGAAAGAATTTGATGGTGGTTACACCATGTGTGGATTGTTGGGCCACGGCGATGCGTTTGTATTGCGCGACCCAAACGGCATTCGTCCAACGTATTGGTATGAGGATGATGAAGTATGTGTGGTAGCATCAGAGCGCCCGCCGATTCAGACCGCATTCAATATTCCTGCAGAGAAAATCAATGAGCTCGAACCGGGCCATGCGTATATCATTAAAAAAGACGGACGCACTTCGATCAAGAAAGTGAGAGAGCCGCAAACCAAGTTGTCATGCACCTTTGAGCGAATTTATTTCTCACGAGGAAATGATAAAGACATCTATCAAGAGCGTCAGAACTTGGGAAAAAATGTAGTGCCGCAGATTTTGAAAACGGTAAACTACGACATTGATAATACCGTGTTTTCATTTATCCCCAACACTGCGGAAACCGCATTCTACGGAATGATCAAGGCATTGGAAGATTATCAAAACGATAAGAAGATTGAGCAGTTGTCACAATTGGGAAGCAATTGGACCAAGGAGAAAATAGAGACCATTATCAGACAGCGCGCGCGCATTGAGAAGATCGCGATCAAGGATGCGAAGCTTCGTACCTTCATCACACAGGATAGTGCGCGTGATGAAATGGTGGCTCACGTGTATGATGTGACCCATGGAGCGGTGAAGCGCGGAGTGGATAATCTCGTAGTGATCGACGACTCGATTGTGCGTGGTACCACTTTGAAGAAATCGATCATCAAGATGTTGGATCGATTACAGCCCCGTAAAATCATTATCGTTTCATCGGCGCCCCAAATACGCTACCCTGATTGTTATGGCATTGACATGGCTCGTTTGGGCGATTTCATCGCCTTCCAGGCAGCAGTGGCGTTGCTCAAAGAGCGCGGCATGACGCATGTCTTGGATACAGTGTACAAAAAGTGCAAGGATCAAGCGGATGCACCGAAGGAGCATGTGCGCAATTATGTGAAAGAAGTGTACGAGCCATTCACGGCCGAAGAGATATCGAAGAAGATTGCAGAATTGGTCACCCCCGAAGACATTCATGCTTCGGTGGATGTGATTTTCCAAACACTGGAAGGGCTGCACGAGGCGTGTCCGAATCACCATGGTGATTGGTACTTCTCCGGCAATTACCCCACGCCCGGTGGAAACGCCGTGGTCAACAAAGCATTCCTCAATTACATGGAGGGAAATAATGAAAGAGCCTATTGAGGCTCTTTTTTTTGGTCTATGAATTCTAATTGGGTGTAATTGGGTGTATATTTGGGTGACAAATGTTATGGCACTTCTAAAAAACATATCAATTACTCCTCAAACGCTTCTACTAATTAGTCAAATAGATGAGTTTAAAGGTGCGTGGAGAGCTTTGGGAACCATTGCTCCAGAGCGGTTGCTTGCTTTGAAGAAAATCGCTACAATTGAAAGTATTGGATCCTCAACAAGGATAGAGGGAAGTAGACTTTCAGATCATGAAATTGAAATGTTGCTTGCGAAGATTGATATATATGAGCTTGAAAGTAGAGATGAGCAAGAGGTGGCAGGATATGCAAAGGTGATGGATTTAATTAGTGCTTCTTGGGAGCACATAGCAATTACAGAAAGTCATATTCAGCAACTGCACAAAGAGCTTTTGAGTTTTAGTGAAAAGGATGCTTGGCATAGAGGAAAGTACAAGACCAGTGCAAATTCAGTAGTGGCATTTGATAATGATGGAAAGCAAGTTGGAGTAGTATTTCAAACCGCGAGTGCTTTTGATACTCCTTTGTTGATGGAGGAGTTGGTGCAATGGTTCAATGATGAAAAGAAGAAGCGGGAGTTGCATCCATTGATCATTACTGCTATTTTCACGGTGGTCTTTCTAGAGATCCATCCGTTCCAAGATGGCAATGGTCGATTGAGCAGGGTGCTCACGAGCTTGATGCTCTTGCAGTTTGGTTATGCTTTTGTGCCGTACGCATCTTTAGAAAATATCATCGAGCAAAGCAAAGACGCATACTATCTCGCCTTGCGCAATACACAAATTACCATTCGCAGCGAAGCACAAAATTGGGAGCCTTGGTTGGTGTTTTTTCTTCATGCACTTGTAAAACAAACCCAACGATTAACAAAAAAAGTAGAGCGTGAGAAGTTAGTCTTTTCTGCTATTCCAGCACTGTCATTAAATATTTTGGAATATGCTAAAGAACACGGCAGAGTTAGCATTGGTAATATGGTCGATCTTAGCGGTGTAAGTAGAAACACGTTAAAAATTCACTTTAGATCTTTAGTCGAAAAAGGATTTATTGAACAACGAGGCGGTGGCAGATCAACTTGGTATGTATTAAAATAAAAAGGCGGCCAAATGAGGCCGCCTTTCTTATTATTGTACCTGAATGGTCTGCTGAATAAGACCTTCTGTGGTTTCAATCGATAGGAAGTAATTTCCAGAACGCAAACTAGTGGGTAAAGAAATGCTCAGTTTGTTTTCTTGTTCAGGAAGCAAACGCTCTTCATAAACTAAGCGTCCCATGGGATCGAACACGCGCACGTGTGCGCGTTGATTGGAAGGGAATTCGGCATGCACCGCAAAGGTTCCATTGCTCGGGTTGGGATACAATCCACTCGCCACAGTACTTTCAGTCAGCTCGCGACCATTGAAGTATTGGAAGCAGTTGACAAATGACACATTGCGTGGGTTGTGGATATACACTCCGAATTTGTATTGAGGCAAATTCAACACTTCTAATTCTTCACCAGAAATGGAATCGGTGGTGAATGCTATTACGACAGGTGTTTCACTTTCGTAATACTCTTGATAGGTTTCAAGCTCTTCGGAAACCTTCGTCAGCCAATAGTTAACACTCGCTTGCTCTAGACTGTCCAAAGAACAATCATCGAGGTTTTGGAAAATGAGCTGTGCTATTTCTGGTTTTTGAATCGTGCGGAAAAGTTGTCCTTTATTCAACTCAATATAAAATTGTGTTGACACAAGAGAGTCCGCAGATGATTCTGTAGTAAGTAAGTTGAGCACGTCCACATACTTCTGTACTGACGGTTGGAAGTTGACACGATTGCCATTCACATTGCAAGTACCGTTGGCGAAAAGCGTTTCAACACTGCTCTTCAGCAAGTCGGTGGTCCATCTTGAAACCTCACTGAATTCTGTGCTTGACAGAAAATTATTGTTCATGTAAAGTTCGTGAACGAGGTCAATAGCTACTTCATCATTTGCAAGAGAATCAAACAAAAAAGTATTAGATGCAGCAATTCCTAAGGCGCTATCCAATGGAAGAACTCCAAGGCTTGGAATGTTTACCATGATTAAGCTGTCATTTTCTGTTTCCGAACGACCCGTATTGAATAATTCGAAATCAGTAGAAATATGATTTCTCAAAATTGGTTTTGGGAAAGGTTTCACGAGCGGACAAGAGTTGGAAAGTGTAGGACTGGCATCTTGGAAGATGACAGGACAGTTCACGCTTCCACACGTAGGATTTGCAGCGGTAGTGAACACATTGATGCCTGCATTCTGAGGAACACTCCAATAGTTGCGGTGAGATGGAATTATCAAATCTACGCAGCTCTGACCACACGATTTCGCAAGTGTTCCTACAATCGCATATTCAGCAAAATCTTGAAGATTGTTGTAGCCGCGATCGAGATGAATATCAACAGCATTATTGATGCGAATGTTGGTCTTGTTTGCTGTGAAATTGTTGTATCCCGTATTCATTCCTGAAGACATCGATAAGACGCCACGCTCGTGTAGGATTGCTGTATTATTTCCATCAAATGAATTGCATCGCAAGCTCAGCAATCCAAATCTTTTTTTGATGGCATGTTCATAGTAGTTAAATGTACACGCCTCAACATAGTATTCAGATTGACTGATATCATTGATGGCGGCTTGATCTGGCAACAGTAGTCCATTGAAGACACAGTTTCTTATTTGAGCCAAGCCATTCAATTGACGTGTAAAAATTCCACAGTTATTGAAGTTGGAGGAACTCACTGTGAGTGTTCCACCTCTTTGGTACACGCCTCCGTTTTGTAGATTGAATGTTGTATTCGAAACGTTTACAGTATTAAAGTTATTGACCAATTTCACATTCTGCAGTTGGCTGTTGATCAATTTCGCGCTATTGATCCAAGTGTTGATCTCAGCGCTTGAGTTATCATTTGCGGAATCACTGAGTTTTGTATTTATGATTTCAAGTTTTGAGTTGGTCCAAATTTTTCCGTTACCGCCAAGGTTTACAAATGCATTTATGATTTTGAATAAGTTGGAAGGACTATCTAACCAGAATTCTGCTCCATTTGTGATCTTCAATATCAGATCATCCATACCATCACCTTCGAGGATGATGGATGAATTATTCCCCAAGAAAATCTCATGATTATTTACACCAGAAATTTCAATATATCCGCTGATTTGATTTTCATGTTTTGGTTGGAAAACGCTGTTATCAGCTACATGCAGTTCCCCTCCATTGAGATGAATTTTGGTGTTATTTCCAATTAGATCCAATTGACTCAAGTTGAAGTGAAATGCAGATGGCGCATAGTTTTCAGAGCTGTGGTTCATTATCATTTGCGCATTATTTCTCAATTGCAGGAAGCTTTCATTGCAATAGAATTGAGCCCCATTGTCAAAATGAAAATTACCACCGTTTACTGATAGATCGGATGTTTCTACATGGAGCGATGCGTTTGCATCAAATTCAAAATCAACATTATTAAAAATGATATTAGAGTTAAGAATAGACGTTTGGCTTCCTTCACTTGTCCAAGCCCAGTTGTTAGTGAGTCCAGTACAATTATCTATTTCTACAAGTGCATTGGGCTGTGTTGTAATCCAAGCTGCTGCTCCAAGGTCTTGTGAGATATTGGTCCCGTACAACGCTAGGTGTCCAGCTTCTCTAACATTGATGGTCAAGAGTTGTGTCGGGACTTGCAGTGAAATAGCTGAATTGACGAACTGAAGTTGCGCATTTTCTTTTACAATAATTTCAATATGCGAAGAAAGTTCTAGAGCAGAGGCCTCATCAATAAATAGACTTGTTCCCGGCTCTAAGATAATTTTGGCAAAACCGAATGATTGTTCGGTCGGATTGACAACCTTCACCGTTGATTGATGAAGATAAATCGACGAACCATTTTTAACAGTAATGGTGTTTCCGGGATAGATGAATAAGCTGCTCCCAGCGTTAAACTCCACTAGTGTTGGGTTATTGATGTCAGCCGAACAAATGGTTAGATCATTTTTAACAACTACGTCTTGGTCTTCAAAGAGAATGCTTTGAGTGATGTAAGAAGGAATAGGAATCTGCTTCTCTTTGTAGTCGGGGTGGGCTGGTTCAAAAACTACTTCATCATTTAAAATCATACCTCCCGATTCATTCACGCAGGGACAAGCATTGGCGCTGCTCATGTCGGCATTTCCATAAACGAGTTGATATAAATTATGATAGAGCATGTAGTCTATTCCAGAGTATTCGCCACGGAAAGACCTTTCATCAGGACCGTACTGTGCGTTGTCTGGATGAAACAACAGATTTTGTGAAGCCCAACCGTGTGAAGCGTTGGCACTAGGATCCGTTATGTCGGTGTAGTTCGGATCTCCCCATGGTCCTTCACAAGGCGCATTGAGAAGCATGTCAAGAACATGATCTTCCAAATTGATTGTAAAATTGGAAGATTCGCCGTGCATAACTTCATACAACAAAGGGTACCAGTAAAAACCGTTTTCAGGAATAACAGAATTCATGCTCACAAAAGCAGGGGTCCAGAGTTCACCTAGAATTGCAGTTTGAATTGCTATGTGAATGTTGTCTTCATTGAGCGCCTCTTCGAAAATGCAAAAATCGTTTTGTAAGATGCCCTCTACGCAAAGTCCGTCGTTGCTGAGAATGACGAGTTCCGACTCAAGATAGTCCCAACAATTTTCGATGAATGTATGTGATAAGGGAGTCGGAATATTGTCATGCGAAATGATATGATCATTAGCCACTTGTTCAGCATCTTCAAAGCTATAGCCGAGTGCGTTGTGTAGCCATGCTTCATACCCGTCTTTTCCTCCGATGAGTTCGTAAGCAACTTTTTTAAAAGCAGGCGCTTGAGGCACACACCAGAACCCGCGCGGAACCGCTTCGGTGCCGCCTGGCATTGTTATAATGTAGGCATCGTTTTCTAGTCTATAATAAATGCGCATGATGATATTTGTTAAATAGTCATGCACCTGAATCGCCTGTTCTGTGGGCGGTTGAAGGGTCATGTTAGGAACCAATTTATACACCATGTAAAGTCCAGTGAAAATGTCGAGGAGCTGATCAAGACTTTGTACGTTTTCGTCGTTGTAGACTTGATTTTGTCCAATCGGACCTTCCGACGAATAGTTGTTCAGCGGAGAGTAGTCGCTATGCACATAGAGCGTGGGGCTTTCCACATTGAAAACTGCACTGTATGATTGCGTGAAGTGTTCGAAGAAAAGTGGCGGTACGTCATCGCGCAGCATGAGTCCATTTATTTGTTGGGCCTCTTGGCTATTGTTGTAGAGATAAGGCTCTGCAACTTGATCGAGTCTATTTACAGCCCGCAGCGCGTAATACAACTCATTAAGCGTAGCGGTTGCATCGAGGCCCTGTTCAGAGAGCAGTTTGTACTCAGTAGCGAGTACTTCGAGGTAGTGACCGAGATAGATCGTCGCGTCGCTCCAATAGAGTGCAGCATTGGTTTGATCGGCGCCGTGCGCCCATTGCACGCGGCGTGCGCAAGCGGGAATGCTTTCACCTTGACCATCGCCAATTTTGATAAAATTTTTACGAAATCGATCGCGATACGTCCAGTATTTATCCGCGATGGATTGATTGCTTTGGCTAAATGCATTTGGGGAATAAACGCATAGCACAAACAGCCATAGAAATAGCAGTTTTTTCATGATTTAAGATTTTAGTTTTTCAGATTAAAACATCAACGATATCATTCACACACATCCTCTACACCGCACACCAACCGCCATGAACATGGCTTTGAGATAAATGAAAAAATGGTGTGAAGTAAAATCGGGTACTACGTACCGCGACAAACATATTCAACCTTTTTCTTTCCGGAGGCTGGTTTCGAAATTTTCGAAAAAGGGTGGTGGCTTTTGGCTGATGGTTATTGGCTATTGGTTACTGGTTATTGGCTGGTGGTTCTGTGAAATGTTAAATCTTCTTTTTTAACATCACGAAATAAATCAAGTGTAGTTTCGATTGTTTAAATTCGATTAAAATGAAAAAACTATTCACTTATTTCTTGGCGGTGGCGATTGCGGTTTTGATTTTGATCGCGACTAGTTTCTTTCATCTTATAATTGACCGTTTGGACGCCTTCATATTCCGGGGAATATTCAATACTCTGGGTTTTGTAGGATTTTGTGTAGTGTTACATAAGAAAGGTTTTCCGACCTGGTATTACCTTTCTGCTGGTGTGATAGGCTATGTGATTTTTTCATTGATTCTTGGCACATTTTATACCGGAGCTCATCCAGGTTACAAGATGATATTCTTCGCGCCTTGGGTGGGTTTGTTTTTTGGTTGGTTATTCAATAATGCTCAAAAAATAAAAAGTCATTGGAAGATCGTTTTCTTGTGCATTTACTTTTTCCTCCATTATGCGATTTTGTTTGATAGAGGCTTGCATGCCATCGCCTTTAGTCCCATGATCAACAACGCTGAATCAACCTACCGACAGGACTTTGCCATAGGGCTGCTTCCTTCATTTGATACACTTTATGTGCGAGATTTAAAACACGAAATCAACCTATTCCATTTTTGGAACTCAGCGTGTGGTAGTTGTAAAATGGAGATGGAACTCTATCCAGAAGTAGTAGAAAAACTAAAAGGACGAGTCATGATCTATCCTGCGAATTCAGAGATGCCGAATGATACACTCGGTTTGTTCTATTCGCTTGCTGAGTTTGAAAACAACAATTCCATCAAGCCCATCAAAGGGTTTGGTGTGAAGACAAGTCCGCTGATAAAAACAGCATTGTTTCCATCAGCAGTAGTCTTGGATCAATTCGGGAATCAAATTTTTATAGGAAGACTAGAAGAAGCTCTTCAAGAATTCGAATGATTATTCTTTGAAAACCCTCCTAACTCAACTGTTCCGTTAATTTTCGCATTTCCATCATTGGAGAGATTTTCTCGTAGAGGATGCGGTAGACGCTGTTGGCGATGGGGATATCGGCTTGGAATTTTTTATTGATCTCGTGAATGCCGCGCGCCGCGTAGTATCCCTCTGCTACCATGTTCATTTCAATCGTGGCCCACTTTACACTGTATCCTTTTCCGACCATGGTACCGAAGGTACGATTGCGGGAGTAGGGAGAATAGGCGGTAACGAGCAAGTCTCCAAGGTATGCGCTGCTTTTCACGTCGCGGTGTACTTCATGCACGCTGTCCAAGAATCGCTCGATCTCGCGCGCCGCAGCGCTGATCAATACAGCTTGGAAATTATCACCATATCCGAGTCCGTGGCAAATGCCCGCGGCAACAGCATAAACGTTTTTGAGAATAGCCGCCAACTCCGCACCGAATACATCTTCGGTAATGGTGGTTTTAATAAAACGACACGCTAAGAAATTGCTCATGATTTCTGCTTTCGCGAGATCTGTGCAACCGATAGTGAGGTAAGATAATTTTTCAAGTGCTACTTCTTCCGCGTGACAAGGCCCGCAGATAATGCCGATTTGTTCATACGGCACATTCAGCTGCTTGTGAAAATAGCGCGCAGGGATCGCATCAAATTCATTGACGATACCCTTGATGGCGGAGAAGATGATTTTATTTTCAATGCCCGTAGGCTTGTAATGATCGAATGTTTCGTGTACGAAAGCAGAAGGAATGGCCACCACCAGAATATCACATGCATCCACCACCGCTTGTAGATCATTCGTTACTACCAGACGGTCGCGATCAAACTCGATGCTTTGAATGTAATGCGGATTATGACCGAACTGTTTGATGTGATCAATTGCTGTGGTGCTTCGCATCCACCAATGAACAGTATCCGCGTTGTTGCTAATGAGTTTAACGAGTGCCGTAGCCCAGCTACCGCCTCCGAGAACTCCAATGGTTGGTCTTGTGCTCATAACGGGCCAAAGATAGTGATAAGGGTTTGGAGTTTGGAGATGGGAGTTTGGAGTTCTTGGTTCTTGGTTCTTGTTGATGTCGCTCCACGGAACGGCACCGCCCTTCGACTCCGCATGAAAACTACGCTACGCTTTTTTTCATGCTTCGCTCAGGGAACGAATAGCTTCGCTCGGGATGGGAAAAAATCAAAAAATAAGCAG